>Ga0105240_10006983_pt1 | contig 16491 bp, 7 predicted proteins | sample KBSC54metaG_FD_80426 | JGI IMG/M metagenome (GOLD analysis project Ga0105240, IMG submission 80426) | Corn rhizosphere microbial communities from Kellogg Biological Station, Michigan, USA - KBS C5-4 metaG | ecosystem: Host-associated > Plants > Roots > Rhizosphere > Soil | place: Michigan, USA... | reverse complement strand
CGATAATTGAAATTACTGTAAAATCCAAGCCGCGGCAATGGGGATCGACCGTATCTTGGAATTATGTGACAAATGTCATTTTAACAAATCGCATGAGAGCTGTTTTAGTCGGGTTCCACTGAAGCAATGCTGCGGGAATGGCCGGCATATAAATGTTTACCAGTACGCGGTATAGAGGATATTTCTTATTCGTAATGGCGAATGGGTAAAAAGTGTGTTCGATGTTAAAAATGTATAACGTATCGGATTGAACGCTAAATTCATTTTAAAATTAACCTTTAAACTTTGCTATCATGGAACAATTAATCCAATGGTTATGCGCTTTCCACCCGCTTTCGCCGGAATGTCAAGACGATCTTCGCCGCATTATCCGTTACCGGAAAGTTAGGAAAAATGAATACTTGTTGCGGGGGGGCGAAGTTTGCAAGAATATTTACTTCATTAAAAAAGGCGCATTACGATGCTTCTATATTTTGAAGGAGGAGCAGGTGACCGACTGGCTTTTCAAAGAGGGTGATACAGTGGTATCGATCGGTAGTTTTTACGATCAAATGCCGGGGATAGACTTTATACAGGCAATGGAGAGTTGCGAGGTATTCTATATTAGCTACAGGGAACTCGAGGTGCTCTTCGAACGGCACATGGAGTTTAATTTTGTCGGGCGCCTTTTAACGAATAGGTACCTTCGCGTTTGGCACGATCAGGCGAGGAATATGCGCATGCTGACTGCAAAGGAGCGGTATTTCCTTTTGTTGGAGCAGCAACCCGAATTGATAAACCGTGTTAAAGTTCAGTACCTGGCTTCATATCTCGATATGTCCAGGGAAACGTTGAGCCGCATGCGCGGCCGTTGAAATAAGGTGACTTGCCATTCTATTTATTAATCAGTATTCATCAAAAGTCTTGTTAAGAATGATATCCCAAAGGTCATTTTGGACGCAGAAATTTTCAAGGGCGGAGGGATTTTTATTTTCTGTGAGTTTGACAACAGGGGTTACGAGCCAGATCCTGTTGATATTCTCTACACGGTCACCTGCGAAACAGATATTATGAAGGGTCTTGAATTTGACATCAGTGTTGTCGAAGAACACGAGCTGCTGGGGATCGATAGTTGCGAGAAGGTATCTGGCTCTTGTTACAAACTTGACATTCGTATCCTTGCGGAGAACGAGGTGGAAAACCGTGAAATCTATTTGCAGAGGCTGTTGACCTTGGAGGAGAGGATTGCAGAGACTCTTGAAAAGTATGGCGCGAATTGATTTGCTGGAAGGCGTTGTTAGACGCCGATCTTAGGTATTTCATTGCAATTTAACTGTATTGAAACAGTGAAGGCCAATACTTTAGGTTGTTTCGACGCGGTATTAGCGCAGCGACGATTTTGGTAGTAAGTGTTTTCATTTATTCTTGGGACATTTTTCACTTATCCATAACAGCAATTACACACAATCACTTTTTTCACAGTTGTGCGCCGATTTGACGCGCCTGTGCATGATTTCGACACGTTTATCCTTCATTTCGACACAGCGGCTCATGTCAATTCAGGTGACGAGGGCTCGTCTACTCACGGACTTTTTCACTGAAGCCATTCTGCAGTTGTTTGGAAAGTATAAAAGTTTTTCTTTACTTAGGGCTAATAATAATCCTCCCTTCTCTTTTTCTCAAAACCTTTTTCTGTCTCACCTTAAACTACCTCGCCCATGAGAAATTTTTGTCTCTTCTCCCATGAGCCATTGCGTGCTCCTCCCAACGAGGAGTACGAATGTGTCCTTTCAAATGTTTTTTGTATCGGCTGACGCTGGGTGATCCGGCGGTTGCCTATCATGTAATTCCGGCTATATGCAAAAAATTCCGGCTTTATGCGGGATGGCACTTTTGTGCCTTGCCCTGACTACCCCACCTATGCACAGACGAACGATTCGCTCGCCGGTAAGGTCGTAAACTTCCCTTCGCGATTGTTGGGGCGGATACAGTCGAAGACGTCGACTTTGAATGCGCGGCTCACCCGCCAAACGGAAAATTATTTGCAAAAGATGCTGCGGAAGGAGCAGCGAATGCAACAAAAATTATCCCGGGTTGACTCGTCGGCGGCGCAACGCGTGTTTGCCGGGAGTGCGGAGCGATACGCAGCATTAGGGCGGCAGATTAAAAATGATTCGGGTGGTGCGAGTCGCTCCTATACCGGCGTCTATTTGCCTTACCTGGATTCGCTGCAGGGGTCGATGGCCTTTTTGCGACAAAACCCGCAGGTGATGGCTCGTTCAGGACAGCTGGCGCAATTAGGGGATGCGGACGGCCAGATAAAGGCGTATGAGGCCAAACTGATGGATGCCGACCAGGTGAAGACGTATATTCAACAACGCAAGCAAATGATCGGGCAATATATCGAGCAACATTCCGATCTGAAAGGCTTGCTGGGAAAGAGCTATGCGGGAATGAACCAGGAGGTCTATTATTACTCGCAGCAATTGCGGGAGTATAAAGAGATGTGGACCGACCCGGACAAGTTGTTGCAAAAGGCGCTGACGCTGTTGAACCGACTACCCGCCTTCCAGGCCTTTATGAAGAACAATTCGCTTCTGGGAAATCTCTTCAGTGTACCGGGGAATTATGGGACAGCGCAGGGACTATCGGGATTGCAGACCCGGGAACAGGTGGCGCAGCTTGTCCAAAACCAGGTAGGCGCGGGCGGCGCGGCAGGCGCAACCGCCTTGCAGTCCAATCTGCAATCGGCCGAAACGCAGCTGGATAATTATAAGAGCAAGCTGAGTCAGTTGGGATCCGGCAATGGCGACATGGACATCCCCAATTTCAAGCCGAACGATCAGAAGATAAAGACGTTCTGGCGGCGACTCGAGTACGGCATGAATTTTCAGACGACGCACAACAATTACTATTTCCCGATGGTGACGGATTTCGGGCTATCGCTTGGTTATAAGCTGGGTCATAATAATGTGATCGGGGTAGGCGCAAGCTACAAGCTCGGCTGGGGCAACGGGATCCAGCATATTTCCTTTACGAGTGAAGGAGTTGGCCTTCGCAGCTGGCTTGAGATAGGGATAAAAGGCAGCTTCAGCGCGACAGGAGGTTTTGAATACAACTATACGACACCTTTTACTTCTTACCAGCAATTAAAGCAAATAAAATACTGGACAAAAAGCGGATTGATCGGCGTAACGAAGACCGTCTCGCTAAAGAGTCGCGTGTTCAAAAAGACGTCGGTGAGCCTGCTATGGGATTTTCTCAGCTGTCAGCAGGTACCGCAGACGCAACCTATCCTCTTCCGCATAGGATATAATTTTTAACATGTAGAACCTCTATGTCATGGTAAAGCAATTTGTTATTGCGCTTATTAGCCTTGCTATTCCCGTTTTTGTTGGCGCGCAAGTACAGGATGATATTCAGAACCCGAAATTGGTTCCACCGTCACCGGATGCGGCTGCACTGGGCAAGTACGGAGAGATACCGGTGGACAAATCTACGGGGATACCTATCATTTCGGTCCCATTGTATGAGATCAAGACCCCAAGATTTACCCTGCCGGTCTCGCTGTCCTATCATGCCAGTGGCATCAAGGTGGAGGAGATATCCAGTTGGATCGGCGCGGGTTGGTCATTGAATGCGGGCGGTGTTATAACGCGGTCGGTCGTGGGATTTCCCGATGACGGGGGATACGGTTTTGTGACAAATCATGCGCAGATCAAACATGCCGCCAACATCGTGTGGCCGAATGACATCGACTATATATCGTATGTGGTCACCAAAGTGCTGGACACACAGCCCGATAATTTCTATTACAACTTCAACGGGCACGCGGGGGCATTCGTGTTCGGAGATGATGTCAAACCGCTGCTGATCCCTTACGAGCCTATCAAGATGAGCTTCGACCTTCCATCGGATAATTTCAGCGCGATCGATGAGCAGGGGAACCACTATACCTTTTCCACGCATGAAAATGTCACCAGCAGTATACCGGATATGAGCTGTGTCTCGAGCTGGTATCTGACGCAAATGGTGTCCGCCGATCTATCCGATACGATTCAGTTCGTCTATACTACGGATGCTTCGCCGACAGCGTCGTTTCCTTACAGTTTCACGCAAACGGTCAGTAATTGGGGAAGCAGCCTGACCACTTCGATGAAGCCGATGGTAAGCTCGAATGCCATCAATGATTATTATACCGTGCGGATCAGTAGCGTTCTCTTCAAGGGAGGGAAAGTGGATTTCATCGCCGCGGGCGGCCGCCTGGACGAGGGGATCATGGCCCTGGACTCGGTGATCGTCTCGAACTACAATTCTTCGACCGGACAGTATTCCCGGGTCAAGAGCTTTACGCTGCGGCACGGTTATTTCTATAGCACGCTTTCGTACCCTTCGGACCTGAGCACGAACGATGCGGACAAACACCGGCTGACACTGACGGGGGTGACGGAGAACGACATGAATAATTTGCCGGTAGGCACGTATCAATTCACCTATAACTCCGGGATGTTGCCGCAAGTGCACTCCTATGCGCAGGACTACTGGGGTTATTTTAACGGGCAGATAATGAATGAATCCTTGTTACAAACGCAGCAGATTGTCATTACCCCCGGGAACAATTTACCTCTGTATGTCGATACCATTGGTAAAGCAGCGCTTGCGGATAGAAGTATATCTCCGGATTCCATGCAGGCAGGCGTCTTGCAGCAGATCACATATCCAACCAGGGGATATACGGTATTTTCATACGAGTGCAATAAGGAGGAAGGGGTTGCCACGGCGCCTTTTACCACCACTGCCGGCGCAGTCAGCTTCCAATTACAATATGACACCGTAACTTTTACGCCGACGGGTGATGAGCTTGCAAGCGGGGCCGATATTTTTCATGTCAGGCTAAGGGAATCGAGCGATAACCCCACCTACCCGCCGGCCTATGTCCTGATAAAGCAGATCGTAAATGGGACGGCAACAGTCGTGGACAGCATTCCCGCCGACCTCAACCACAATATGGATACGCTGATAGCGCTGTCTTTGTCGGCCATCACCTATCAATTGATTGCCGTGGCACAGGGACCGAATAATCAGCAACAGGCGCCGTGGGCTGTCATTGCGACGACCTATCAGGCTCCCACGGGCGGCAATCTGATCAATATGGGCGGGCTTCGTGTAAAGTCTATCGCCAACTATAACCCCGACGGCAGCCTGGCGAATATGGACACTTATAGATACGGCAATAACGATAATTCGGGTGGAGGAGTCCAGCTGTCTTTTTCGCAGATCCACAAATTTACCCGTGAAACGGCCTGCACTTACAATCAAAACGGCGCTACCCTTGGTAACGCGACTACCTATAGTAGCGTTTCGTATTACCCGATGGCTTCCCTGAATGGTAGTTCAGTGGCCTATCCTACCGTGATTGTCTATCACGGCGACTCTTTACGTAATACTGGCAAAACAATGTATCAATATGCTATATATCCGGATAGTCTACAGATAGTGTTCGGCGGTTTCTGGGATGGGATAAGACCTACACCGGTTACCTGGAAGCATGGAGAGCCTTTATCGACTTCGTATTATCGTAACATCGGGCCGAACCTATATGCGCTTCAGCGAAATGTCTCGAACAACTTCAATATCGTGTATAAAAGACAGGCGACCGGCACGATCATTTCCTATACTCCCGAGCCGATTGTCAGCAACCCGAACGATGATTGCTCACTATTTGTCGGTCCTTACATTTATAATAATGTCGTGTATTCGGCTGGCGGAGGAGGAGGAGCCGCGGGCGTATGCTCGTGGCTGCCGGGTTATTTTTACTGGTTTGATTATCCCATCTCGAGCGGGGTTAGGACATTAACGGCGACGACGGTGACCGACTACGATTCCACAGGTACTATTCCGTTGATGACCAATACCACCCAATATTTTTACGATGATACCACCCTGTACCTGCCGACCCGGACCGTGACGACCGACAGCAAGGGGTTGACGCATACACTCTATACCTACCGGCCGCTGGATCAGCCCTCTATTAATGCGATAACTCCTTTATCGGGGAGTGCAGTCGCAGCGCTGGACACGATGGTGAACCGCAATATCCTGACGCCGGTAATTCAGCAGGCAGAATACGTGAACGGTTCTCTGACCGAGTTTTCACTGACTAACTACAACAATTGGAGCAGCAACATCACCGCCCCGCAAACGGTGCAAACACAGATGACCGGCTATCCACTGGATACCCGTTTGCAATACAACAGCTACGACGGGAATGGCAATCCCCTGGAAGTGCAAAAAGCCAACGACATGAAGGAAGTTTATCTGTGGGGATATCATGGGCTTTACCCTGTGGCAAAGATCGAAAACTCGACCTATGCCGTGGCTAGTACCTATGTTACGCAGAGCGTGTTAGATAACCCATCCAGCGATGCAGCATTGAGAAGCCAATTAGCCAATCTCCGAAATATTCCTGGGGCATTGGTGACCACGTTTACCTACGACCCTTTAGTGGGGATGACCAGTCAGACAAACCCACAGGGCCAAACGACTTATTATGAATATGATGCGTATGGCCGGCTTGCCGACATCAAGGACACGAACGGCAATATCGTCAAGACCTATCAATATCACTATAAAGGACAATAATATGCGCAAACATTTTTATACATCGACGTTGATTCTCGCCTTCGGATTTGTTAGCTTATCCTTGTTCGGTCAGGTGACAGTCGCCGGTCCAAGCTGCGTGGTTCCCGGGACGACGTATCAATACCTCATCAATGGTCCCTGGGATTCTGCCAGTACAATGCAGGTATGCGTGACCGGTGGCCTGGTCGCAGGGAGTAATAGCACGTGCACAACAAACGGTGCGCCACATGCATCTGTCCTGGTAATTTGGGGCGCCAGCGGTTCAGGTAGTGTAACTGTCAGCTCTTCGAAAGGCTCCGGCACCATTTCGGTGAACATCACGAGCGTTCTGACGGGGGGTACTATTCCGGCTTCGGCAAGAACGCAGTCGATCGCCTACAAAGGTACGCCTTCAGTGATCGATTGTTCGACCGTTACCGGGGGCTCTTGCTCGCCTAGCTACCAATACCAATGGCAGCAATCCCGCGACCGGTTGAATTGGACCGATATTCCCGGAGCCCAGGGACTGACACTTAGCCTCGGTCAGGCCTTGGAAGAGGCGACTTTTTACAGACGAAGGGTGACTGAAACCGGGTCAGGCACGGTCGCCTATTCCGATATAGCCTTTATAGACGTGTCGGCCCCGCCGCCATCCACCTCAGTAACTCACTAAGCCTTTATCAACGCAAAAGTTCCCCGCATGTCCCCCTCTATTGCCATAAGAAAAATGATTGTTTCCAGGTTTTGGCCTGCGCTGTTGATCGCGCTCGTCGTTTCGTTCCCTGCTTCAGCCCAGGTGTCGATCAGCGGAACGACCTGTGCCAATTCAGGGACACAATATACCTATACCATCGCCGGTAACTGGAACAGCAGCACGTTCATGAGCTGGTCCATCACAGGGGCCGGCACGTTTTCGGGCAGCAGCAGCGGGACACCCTGTCCCCAGGTGCATGTGACCTGGACGGGAAGCGGTACTTTGCACGTTACATGTAGCAACCCCAGCGGCTCCGCGAGTTTAAGCGTCAGTATCTCCAGTTCGGTCACCGGCGGCACCGTTTCCCCGTCTTCACAGACCATCAATTACAATACTACGCCGGGATCTATCAGCTGTACGGCATCGATGGGCGGCAGCTGTTCTCCTTCCTATAGCTACCAATGGCAGTCCTCCGTGGACAATGTCAATTATTCCAATATTGCATCAGGTGGTACAGGGCAAAACTATTCCCCGGGGCAATTGACCCAGACTACTTATTTCCGCCGGTTTGTAACGGAAACTGTGGGCGGAACGACTGCCTATTCGACGGTGTCCACGGTGCTGGTGAATCCTCCATTGAACGGAGGCACCCTTGGCCCGGCCAGTCAGCAAATTTTCACCGGAGGGAGCCCAACTCAGATTGGAGGAGCGCCGGGTTCCGGCGGTGCATGCACCACCTATAACTACCAGTGGCAATCGAGCACCGATGGTGTCAATTTTACCAATGCCAGCGGTACCGGTCAGAATTTTACTCCACCAACGGTGGCCGGGTTGGTTTACTACCGGCGGCAGACGACCTGTACCAGTCCGCAAGGATTCGAGACCGCGAATTCAACTGTAGCGACGGTCGATATCGAGAATCATTTGGCGACGGGAACTCTTTCCCCCAGCACTATCACTATTAATGCAGGTACCAGTCCAGGGCAGATCACGGGAACGGCTTCGACCGGGGGATTCTGCAGTGGATATACCTATATCTGGTATTCCTCTCCGGACGGATCAACGTGGACGGCGGTATCCGGGGCTACAGGGGTAAGCTATACTCCCGGAAACTTGTCGCTCAACACCTATTATGAACGGGAGACGGATTGCGGCTCAGAAAAGGTTTGGAGCAATACGATCGAGGTCGTTGTTCAAACCCAATCCGGGAGCGCCACTCCTGCTTCCCAGCAGATCAATTACGGGACCAATGGTGCTACCCTGACAGTCAGCGGAATGGCAGGAGGTACAGGGACGTATAGTTACCAGTGGCAGAGTTCGCCCGATAACACCTTCAGCAGTCCAACCAATGTTGGGACGAATGCAACTACCTATACGCCGACCGCGCTTACGGCCACGACCTATTACCGGGTTCAGGTAAGCAGCGGCGGAACCTCGGCTTATAGCGCGAGTGTGGTGGTTAACGTATACCCGCAGCTGGTAGCGGGGTCGATCAGTCCATCCAGCCAGGCGATCATCACCAATACGACACCGGCAACGATGACATTATCGGGTGTATCGGGCGGAAATGGCACTTATTTCTATCAGTGGTACAGCAATGCAACCGGGAGCTATCTGGCGATCAGCGGCGCGACAGGGACCAGCTATACGCCTGGAGCGCTACCGAGTACGACCAGCTATTATGTATCGGTGACCAGCAATGGAGTAACTATGAACACGGCAACGGTGACGATCTCGGTGTATCCAACCCTGGTGAGCGGTGCGATCAGTCCTGCCAGCCAGACGATAGATTATAACACGACGGCCTCTTCGCTGACTTTATCGGGTACAACGGGTGGGAACGGTTCTTATACGTATCAGTGGTATTCGAATACGGGTGGGGGATATCAGGCGATAAACGGGGCGACTGGAGCGACGTATTCCCCGGGATCGATGGCATTTACGACCAGCTTTGAAGTAGTGGTGACGAGCATAGGGGTGAATGCAACTTCGGCTCCGGCGACCATCACGGTCTATCCGCAGTTGGTGGCTGGGACACTAACACCGGGTTATGCGACTATTACTTCCGGCATCAGTCCCGGTATGCTGACTTGTAATCCGGCAATGGGTGGACGTGGCACATATAGTTATCAATGGCAGAGCTCACCGGACGGAAATACCTGGACGAATATTAGCGGGGCGACAGGGTTGACCTATAATCCGGGCAATCCAGCGGCAACCATTTATTACCAGGTTGTGGTCAGCTCGGGCAATATAACCGCCAATAGCAATACTGGCGAGATTGTGGTAGGAAGTGTCAGCAGTGATTGGAATTATGTCCGTACCCGGAATATATCCAAACCTGGTGTGACGGATACGGTGACGGCCAATGGATTGAGCAGCACTTGGGATGTCCAGCAGACTACCCAATACTTCGATGGTCTTGGTCGGCCGATTCAGGCGGTGGCCAAGCAGGCTAGTCCGCTCGGAAAAGACATGGTGTCCATAGAAGCCTATGATGCGTTTGGGAGGGAAATGACAAAATATTTGCCTTTTACATCACCATCGAGCGATGGGAATTTCAAGACGGATCCTTTTGGCGAGCAGAACAGTTTCAATGCAACGCAATTCCCGAATGATCAGTTCTATTACGGGCAGGTCAATTTTGATCCGTCTCCGTTGACCCGACCTATGGAGGCATTTGCGGCAGGGAATAGTTGGGTGGGTAGTGATCGTGGGATATCGCTACAGTATACATTCAATACTGCTGCCGACAGCGTACAGGTCTGGAATATTGCGATGTCGCCAGGGTCGTTTCCTACGGATTCAGGGGCCTATACGGCAGGAAGATTGTATAAGAAAGTCTCGACTGATGAGCAGAGGCGCCTGATAGTGGAGTATAAGGATCTCCTTGGGCACATTATCCTCAGGAAGGTGCAGGTTGCTGGTGCACCGGCCACTGGTCATGCGGGCTGGGTATGTACGTACTATGTCTATGATGTACTTAATAATTTGCGTTTCGTAGTGCAGCCGGCTGCGGTACAGTGGCTCCAAGCCAATGGCTGGAATTTTCTAGCTGCAGGTGGAACCGGCGTGGCAGCGGAGTTTTGTTTCCGACATGAGTATGACCAGCGAAAGCGTATGATTATCAGGAAAGTCCCCGGGGCGGGTGAAGTGTGGATGATCTATGATGCGCGGGACAGATTAGTACTAAGCGAAGATTCGAATTTGCGGAGCCAGCAAAAATGGCTTTTCACCAAATTTGATGCCCTGAACAGGCCGATCGTCACCGGTTTTTATACCGATGGCACGCACGCCTCACAAAGTTCCATGCAGGCCTACTTGAACTCCTCGAATATGGCATTGTTTGAAACTTTCAACAGTGCGAACAACCCGGAATATTCGCTGAACCAAAGTTTCCCGGTGGTTAACTCGTCATCCGTACTTACCTATACCTATTACGACAGCTATTCGTACAATACCTTGTACGGATCGGGCAACAAGGATAATAGTTTTGACGGTTTTTTCGCCAGTAGCTATAGCACCGTGCCGTATCCTCAGCCGTTGACCCAATGGGCGACGCCGGCAGGCCTCGTCACCGGAGTCTGGGACGCCACGGGTCCTGGCCTATTGACGGCACTTTTTTATGATGATCATGACCGGGTGATACAAACCAAACAGTATAATATTACCGGAGGATGGGATATAGTGACCAAACAATATGATTTTTGTGGTCGGCCATTGCAATCCTATTTGCGGCACCAGAAGATGACGAATACTGCACAAACGCACTCTGTCAATTCGCGTTATAATTACGATCCAATTGGAAGGATGAGATCGGTTTATAAGAACTTGGACAATGCCTCCGCTGATCAGTTGATCGATAGCATACAGTACAACGAATTGGGACAGCTGAGCGCCAAATATTTGGGGAAGACTCCTTCAACGGGTGAACCTTTGGATAGCTTGGTTTACAGCTACAACATCCGAAGCTGGTTAACGGGCATCAACAAAAATTATTTAGGCGGTACAACGACGAATTATTTCGGGATGGAGCTGGCCTATGACAACCCAAGTAGCATTACTGGTACTACCTACCTTCAATCCGATTACAATGGTAACATTGCGGGGACTATCTGGAAGAGTGCTGGAGACGGTGTGGATAGAAAATACGATTTCAGCTATGACAACTTGAACCGGCTGACCGCGGCGGCCTACCTGGATAACAAAAATGGAAGCGGTTGGAACACTGGTTCTATGGACTTTTCAGTGAATAACTTAAGCTACGATGCTAATGGGAACATTTTATCTATGAACCAGAGGGGTTTCAAAATTGGCAATCCCACGGCCTTGATCGATTCGCTTACTTATTCGTATCAGTTCAATGGGAGTGTATACACCAACAAGCTTTCACAAGTGAACGATGCTATGAATGATACGGCCAGCCTGCTCGGCGATTTTCATTATAAAGGGACGAAACAGTCCAGTGACTACGCCTACGACGGGAACGGCAATTTGGTAGTGGACAACAATAAGAATATTGACTATATTGCCTACAACTATCTGGACCTGCCGCAGCAGGTACATTTAAAAGGAAAAGGTAGTACTTTTTACACCTATAATGCTTCCGGAAACGAGATTCAGAAGCAAACAATTGACAGTGTATCGGGTATTGCGACAACTACGTTGTATTTGAGCGGTTTCCAATATCAGCGCCGAGCCCCAATTGCAAATCCATCTTCGGGCAACGATACGCTCCAAATGGTAGGACATGAGGAAGGGAGGGCTCGGTGGGCATTTCATAAACATGTTGCCGGGGATACGGTATACGCATGGGAATATGACTTTGTAGAGAAAGATCATTTGGGTAATACCCGCGTGATGCTTACGCAGGAGAAGGATACGGCGCAATACCTGGCGTCGATGGAAGCGGCCTATCGCAGTACGGAGAACGCACTGTTCTATAATATCCCCGCGACCTCCTATGCCCGGAGCAACGTATCCGGCTATCCCGTGGATCATACTTTCACCAATCCCAATGACAGCGTGGCCCGTACCAATGGAAGTGGTCCGAAGGAAGGACCTGCGATCATTTTGAAGGTAATGGCCGGTGACAAAGTGGATCTCGGGGTGCAGTATTACTATAACTCGATGACGAATACCAATGGGCCCAACCTGTCACCTTCCGATCTGCTGAATTCGTTGGCATCGGGATTGGTGGCGATCACGGGCACGACACACGGCACTTTTAGTACACTGGACAATACGAGCACGAGCCCGTTGCTGGGTGCGCTGACTTCTTCTATCGGGAATGAGACGGGTGCGGGTACGACTAAACCCCAGGCCTACGTGAATTGGGTGTTATTGGACAATCAGTTCAATTACGTCAGCGGGAGCAGCGGGGCTTTGCAGGTGGCTGCGGCGGGTACGCAGTCGAATGGAACATTGCAGCCGCCGCTGGCAATGACGGGCATTCCTATGACGAAAAGCGGATTTTTGTATATTTATGTGAGCAATGCAACACCGGGCTGGGATGTATTTTTTGATAACCTAAGTGTTAGGACTTATGCAGGGCCAATGCTGGAAGAAAATCATTACTACCCCTTTGGACTAACTATGGCGGGGATTAGCGACATGGCAGTGAAAACGCAATACGCACAGAATAAATACCGTTATAACGGAAAGGAACTTCAGAATCAGGAATTTTCTGATGGAAGTAGCCTGGAACTCTATGATTTTAGCGCCAGAATGCAGGATCCCCAACTAGGGCGTTTCCATATGATTGATCCCCACGCTGAACGGTATAACAATTCTTCGCCTTATGCATTTGTTCTGAATAACCCCATCCTTTCAAATGACCCCACCGGCCAGGATGCACACCTGGAAGGTCTTGCCGCGCAGATGTTTTTGCGGGAATTGCAAAATGCTCAGTTGAGTGTAGACCAGATGGAAATTATTGCAGATGATATCAGTGAAGAAGTGGAGGGTCATTTACCGGACAAACCGGGTGCCCTCTATACTTCCCCAGATGCAGCAGCCTTTGGATGGGGAAGGCTTTACGGGGCAACTGCCAATGGTCAGAATAATGAGTTGTCCTCTGCCATTTATTCGATAAAGGTTGGTAATCAAACCTTCTATTCTTTTACAGCATTTGAAACTGCCGATGTCGATAAAGACCCGCAATCAACTTCTCCCGGCATAGAACATTTTCAAAATGAATCCAACTTGATCCCTAAAGGAGGAAAGATCATTGGAGATATTCATTCGCATGGTAAATATGACGAAAATCACCCGGAAAATCTTACTTTTTCAAGATATGGAGCTGGCAGGGTAGCATACTTTTATGACGAAGATCTAATGGCCAAATATCCGCAGTATATATACTATTTGTATAATGCGGCCGGGAATATAATAGCCAGAAAGAATGATGACCCAGCTAATACCGATCCTAGTCGTCAATTTGGGAATTCTAACGAGCTCATTGCTACGGGAATGCCTTGGGATCAAAAAGCGAAAGAAAAGGGCAAACTTAAGTTTGGGCCGTATACCGGGCCACCGAAACTTGGACCGGATTTCATAAATATTTCAAACGGAAGTATATATCCAGTAGATCCGAAAACGTTCAAGCCATGAGGTTACTGATTTAAATTCATAATCATAATATTGAATTGATATGCTAATTCGACATTTGTTTGCATGTGTTATTTTCCTCCTGTCTTGCCTGGTCAGTAAGTCTCAAGATTCGACTTTTATTCGTGAAATCCCTGTTGAACACTATGCCAGTGGACGACCAGAAGTATTTGAGACCATTTTTGCACTAAGAGACTCCTTGCAATTGGACACTCTGGAAAACGGGTATGATTCATTGCAGATCCGATTCTGGTTGGCTAATCGATCTATGAAGCAACAAGTCATCATTCTGAAATACCGTAATGGCAGATCCCTGGCCTATTCTGCTATCTTCACACCGCATTTAAGCGAAAACAGGGATTCAATAAGATACATTGATAGAGCGATCGGACAGATTCGACCAAAAGTCGGCTGGAGCACTATTTGGGACAGTTTGTTCAATTTACGGGTGATGAGCCTGCCACATTTTGAAAAAATAAAAGGTTATCCAATTCCGCATGATGCAGCGTCACTGACAATTGAAGTGGCAACTCCCCATTTATATCGGCAATACGGGTACTATTCTCCTTACTCGGCAGCCGAAAAAATTCCGGAGGCGGCAAAAGTAATTCGGATGCTTCAATTGATCGAAAGGTATTTCGGTATTAAACTGATTGACGGATTTATAAAGCGTTAATGCCTATATAGATTATTAGAAACTCAGCGACCACGCAACCCATGGAATTTGGATTTCGGAAGAAAGGGATGAAAAAAATGAAAAAGAATTCGTTGGTATTATTATTGATTCTTATTAGTTTCAATTGCTCTTTCGGGCAAAGCCCTAAGTGTGAAGTACTAAAGGCGTTACTTCAGCATAAAGGTGCAGAAAAATTGTGGCTCTTGGATGAATATCCAAACACTCCAATTGTATTTGTTGACTTGAAACATTTTTTTCGACTTGTTCAACGAGCGACTATCATCACCGAAAGGTTGAAATAACGCATGATTCTGTTTACTTGAATAGCAAAGGTGTATCCTATCTAACGATTAAAGATTTTCAAGAGCATTCTGGAAAATATAGAATTGTAGTCTTTCAACGGAACACAAATGCTCTGGTAGAGGCAGCACTTGATGAGGGCAAGGGAAATAAAATGACTGTTTCACAGTTCAAAGCGGGCCATTTTTAAGCAACGCGTTTTGAAATGGGGTGAACCCTCATTGGCAAACGATATTTTGACGGACTGGCAAATTGTGCGTCCGCCGATCAAATTGACCACTGCCCGCAGTCCCTTTTGACATTTTCAATCTGTGCTTGCTTTTTGAGCGCATAAACGCGTCGCAATCGCTCTAGCTCGCTTATTGAAAAACGATCTACCGGATAGACAATTAATTACAATTTTGTTTGTTTGCGGCGACGGGCGCCGACCTTGGGGTTGAGGATCAGGCGGGCCAAGGTCGGATTGTTGCGCATATCATTCAGCCGGTTTTCCACGATACGTTTTGCTTCTTCCTGAATTTGCTGAAAGACCTGATTGACGGCTTCCCTGGATACCTTTTTGGACGGTAGGGGATCGTCGGTATGGGCGGGCTGTGGCTCGAGTTTGACCTGGCAATGGAAGGCTTTAAGGGGCATGGGTTGGTCGGGGCTGTCGGCTGTGATGCCCGCGAATTCGCCGGATGAAAGGGCGGCGATCTTGCTGGCGGGGAGGGCCAGGTCCAGTTGCAGGCTCTGGCTGGTGGAGATGCCGCGATTGTTGCTGCTGAGTGTCGAGCGTTCCTGGAGGATCTTGCCGATGAGCTCGCTGGTAAACTTCGCGGAGTCGCCGGTGACCTGGCTGGTCAGGAGGTTTGCCGGCAAGTTGATCAGGGCTTCTGCATGATCTCGGCCGTATTCTTTACGCAACTGGTCGAGGGTCTGGATGCCCAGGACAATGCCTATTTTATGTTCCCGGCAGGTGGCTAGGGTGGTGTCCATATTCAGGCAATGGAAGCTGGGGAATTCATCGATATAAACCTGGCATGGCTCTCCGCCGGGACGGTTGATCATCTTCAGCATGCGGCTTACGAAAAGACTGACTACCGCGCCATAGATGTGTTGCCTTTGGGGATCGGATCCCAGGCAGACGATCTTTGGAGCGGCCGGATTGTTAATATCCATGCTGAAATCATCGGCGGAAAGGAGGTAGTAGAGCTTGGGTGAGACCAGGGCGAAGAGAGGGATACGGGCACTGTCGAGCTGGCCCTGCAGCTGGTCCATGACGTTGTATTGCAGTGCATCGGTGAAGGGTTGGACGAGCGTAGCAAGGTCCGGATAGGACCGGAGAACAGAGAAAAGCCGGGCGTAATCGGTGGACATCAGTTCGATGAGATGTGGCAGGGTGCAATATTTTCCGTCCTCATACAGACGCAGGAACCAGATATTAGCGGCAAAGAAGTTGACGGCGGATTCCACGAAGAATTCTCCTTGCAGTTTGGATGCACGGCGATTGATACCATAAAAAAGGGTGCGGGCGCACTCAATGGCATCCGACATGTCTTGCAGCGTTGCCGGCGCAAGGACGTTACAGCGGCTTTCGAGGGTGTCGAAGTTGAAGGAGTAGAATTTCGGG
>Ga0105240_10006981_pt1 | contig 16493 bp, 11 predicted proteins | sample KBSC54metaG_FD_80426 | JGI IMG/M metagenome (GOLD analysis project Ga0105240, IMG submission 80426) | Corn rhizosphere microbial communities from Kellogg Biological Station, Michigan, USA - KBS C5-4 metaG | ecosystem: Host-associated > Plants > Roots > Rhizosphere > Soil | place: Michigan, USA... | reverse complement strand
GTCGCCGCGTCGTAGCGCGGCCACAGCGGTAACCCAGCACCATTCGGGTCACCCGTCGTGGCGAAGCGGGTCCACTGACGGATCATGGTCGTGGAGAGCTGCCAATCCTGCGCATCCGGCGGAGGATGTTTGATGAAGCTGGGCTTGTCCAACGAGCCGAACATGAACGCCATCTCTTCCGAATGAGTCGGCGGCACCGGCCCACCGCTGACGCTACGAGTAAACACGTACGCGAACGTCCTGGGTTGTCGTTGCGAGACAGACCGGGCGATGAACCGCGCACTCTCGACGAAGGTGGCATCGCCAAGAGCTGCGGAGGCCACGGCCGTCGCGCCTTCGCCGGCGAACATCCTGCCTTCATCCTGGTTGACACCGACGATGGTGGGCACCGCATTCAATTTTCCCGACTTGTAGACGGTGCGCGGTTGTTCCGGGACGACATATCCGTCGATGATAGGTGCCGGGAAAGCGAGATCGCCGGCACGCCGATCGGCCGAGCGCGGAAAGAAGCTGTCGTTCTTCTCGAGCAATTGCTCGGCACTACGCTTGCGGAGCTCGGCCAGGTGGGCGTCGACCGTGACACCGCTCTTTTCGGCGTCACGCAGGGAAGCAAGCCGTGGCAGTGTGGGGCTTTGAATGATGGCCTGCTGAAACAGGTCCTTCGCCAGCGGCGAACTCATTAGCACGGCAATCGAGACGGCGCCAGCGGACTCGCCAAAGACGGTCACCCGCCCTGGATCGCCGCCGAAAGCGGCGATGTTGGTCTTCACCCACTTCAGCGCGGCAATCTGGTCCAGCAGCCCATAGTTGCCCGAGGCATGCTCCGGTGATTCGGCCGTGAGCTGAGGATGCGCCAGAAAGCCGAAGATCCCGACCCTGTAGTTGAAGCCGACGACAACGACTCCCTCCCGTGCCAACTTCCCTCCGTCATACAAGGGATAGGCGGCGGAGCCGCCAATGAAAGCGCCACCGTAGATGTACACCATAACTGGGCGATGCGCCTTGGCGTAATCCGGGGAAGTCCAGACACTCACCGTCAGGCAATCCTCGCTAGTCTTCTGCCCCGTCGCAATGACATAGGGCCGCTGCATGCAGTCATCCCCGAAATGGCTGCCATCGCGAACCCCTTGCCACGGAATCGGCGGCTGTGGAGGCCGCCAGCGCAAGGGGCCAATCGGCGGCGCGGCGAATGGGATGCCCTTGAAGGTTACGATGCCTTCACGGGCGGAGGTCCCGGAGACAGCCCCGGCGGTGGTCTGTGCCACCGGCGGATCCGCCCAGGCCCGGAGCGATAACACCAACAGCGCGAGAAGGCCGAGGTATCTCGATGTCATGGTGGTGAGCTCGTCGGCGCCAGGCTGTCGATGATGAGCCGTTGTGCCGCGCTCTCGTCCAGGACCAGGCAAACGTCGGCATTCGGCGCGCCGGTCTGGGGTCTGGTGTAGCCGCGCTCGTCGACTTTGAGTCGCATGGGCTTCAAAGGGCATGCCGAAGGCTGCAGCAACCACACGAGAGGGATAACGTCGAACAGCGTTGGCGTAAGCTGTCCCCAGCTATTGAGGAGCCGCCACTGATGATACAACAGTGCCAGGGCATCGGAAGCCGGTGACCCGTAGGCGAACAGCCGGTCGCGCCGTACCTCATCGAACTTGAGTTGTGTGGAGTCGAGCGGAAACATCCGCACAGGGACACCCGACTCGAGGAGCACAGTAAGCCCCTTCGGCGCAGAGGCGACGTTGTATTCCGGGTCGGGTTGGGCCACGGGAATGGCGCCGCCCCGATTGTATCCGGCATAGATGGCCCCGGCCATGATGGCCACCTGTTTGAATTTGCGCAGGGCTTCTGGCGCCTGAGCATGCAGGGCCTCGATGTTGCTCAGCGGAGCCAGCGCAACCAGCGTGATCTCCCCTGCACGTTGATTGACCTGCTTGCGCATGAATTCGATCGCATCTGGGGCGGGGCTCTGGTCATGCGCGCCGCTCGCCCATTTCTTTTGCGTGAACGGCACGGAGTTGGGTGTTTCCGGACCCTGGGCCACGATCACGTCCTTGTGACCCAGCGTTTCGAGCAAGCGCCTGACCAACAAGGTCCGGGTACGCGTGTCGCCCCAGGCGGTCGTGATGCCGATGACCTCCAGTTCCGGGTCCTGCAAGGCTATTGCGAGAGCGAAGGCATCATCGATGTCATCGCCGACATCCGTGTCGATGATGACGGGCGTGCGGCTCGAGGCGAGCTGCGCGGCAGCCAGCAGCACCGCGCAGATCAGAGTACTCAGCCGCAGACTCGGCCTCATGCGAGGTCTCAGAATTTCACGGTGACCTGTCCACCGATGATGCGCGGATCATTGATCATCCCGGTGGCATTCTCGAAGTTGATCCCGCCAATGACCCGGATCTGGTTCGTGCAATTGCGGCAGAAGGCCGCTACCTCGTACTTCCCTTGATTCCAGATATACCCCGCGCGCAGACCGGCCTGGAACAGAGGCTGACCGATGAACTCCTTCTCCTCGTCGAGGAAGAAGTTGATTTCGCTGCGGTAGGACATGTCGGTGTAGAAGTAGACCTCTCCCGGTCCGGCGTGATGACCGTAGCGCAGCGAGAAATCGCCCGTGAACTTCGCCGCCTGCGGCAGCGGGTTACCATCGATTTGCGCCAGACCCTTGGCATTCAGCGGATCCAGAGGTGTACAAGCGGCGCCCGGTCCCCAGTTGAAGCAGGGGGCGACGGCGAGGTGGGGGTCCTTGATACGTGTGTAGTTGTAGCTGCCGCTCAGGTTGACTGTCAGGTTGTTCAATGGATGCGCCTGGAAGTCCAGCTCGGCACCCTTGCCGATCGTGTGCTCGGCATTGAGCAACTGCGTGACGTTGGCGGCCCCGCCGACAGCGGTCAACTGCTGATGGCTGACATTGAAGTAATAGATGTCGAAGGCAACCGAAGCACGGCGATCGAACATCTCGGCCTTTATACCTGTTTCATAAGAAATGTTGTCCTCGGAGCGTGCGATCTGGACGGGCAGCGCCGGGGGCCCCGCCGAGGGTGCGCCGAAACTCGGAGCACGGAAGCCGGTGGCGACACGCGCGTACAGGTTCACGTCGGGAGCGAGCTGGTACGTCGGGCTGAAGTCCCAATTCACGCGTGACGCCCGTACAGATGCCGATTCCGGCGGAGGCAAGCCTCCTGGCACAGTCGTGTAAGGCACCGAGAACGTCTTGTGATCTTCGGTGAAGCGGATTCCCGCTCGGACCTTCAATGCGGCGGTGAAGCTGTACTCCAGTGAGCCGAAAATGGCCTCGGCGTCGTTTTTCTGCCGGGAGAGCGTCGTATCCATGAGCTCCAGGCTGTTGTACACGTAGTCGTTGCCGATCGCCGAGACATTCTCGTCGAAGAGGAAAATGCCGGCCTGACCTTGCAGGGGACCTGTTGAGTTCGAAACGATGCGCAGCTCCTCGGTGAGCTGATAGTGGCTCGGAGTGCCACCGCCGGTCTCCACCGGAAAAGGTATGAACCCGGGCCCCGAGGGCGGCGTGGGACCGGCAAACACGCCGGGGCCGTAGCCGCCATCGATATCGCCGATGGTCAGATAGTGCCGAATGGATTCGTAGCCGGTGATGGACTGGACAGTGAACTGCGGCGTGTTCCAGCTCAGATGTACGTTCGCCCCTATGCTGCTGTAGGACTGGCCGTTGTAGCCATCGGTATAGATCGTGGCAGGGTTGAAGCCCGGGACGATGTCGTTCGTACCCAGTTGAATCATGTTGGCACGGAACAGGCGCGCGGAGCCGTTCAGCGTCCGACCGTGAACGTTGAAGAGAGCGCTGAAGCTGTCGTTGGGCTTGTAGAGCAACTGCAAGCGCGCAGCCCAGTCGTCGTAACCCTCGAGATGTCGATCGCCGATCGCAGCGTTGGGCGCGTTCACCCAATTGTCGCGATGCTGCCCCTGCACGGCGGCACGAAAGGCCATGGTGTCGTTGATCGGCAGATTGATCACGCCATCGAAGTCGGCGGTGTTGTAAGTGCCATCGGAGAGGCTGGCCGAGCCGGAGAGCTCACCGATCACCGGCTTGGCGGATTCGAGCTTGACCACGCCGGCGGGCGAGTTGCGCCCGAACAAAGTGCCTTGCGGACCGCGCAGCACCTCGACATCGGCCTGGTCGAAAATGGGGAAGCCCTTGAGGGCGGGGTTCTCCTGCACGATGTCGTCGTAGACCAGCGAGACCGGCTGCGAGGCAAACGAGTTGAAGTCGGTGTTGCCATAGCCGCGGATATAAAAGCGCGGGAAGGTACGGCCGTTCGAGGATTCGATGTTCAGGCTCGGTACGGTGAAGGCGAGCTGCCGGATGTCCTGGCCGGCCGCGCCAATGGCTTCCAGAGGCGCGCCGCTCAATACCGATGTCGAGACCGGCACATCCAGAAGTCTTTCTTCCCGGCGGGTCGCCGTGACAATGACTTCCGAGACGTTTCCCGCGGCCTCCTCGGTATCAGCCGGTATGTTATCGGCCGCGCTCGCTGCATGCGGTGCGGACAGGGTGGCGGCAAGCGCCGCTGAAAAGAGCAGGAGCACTGGATTCGACCTGGCGACGTTCATCGCGACCTCCCATTTTGTTGCCCGCGCGACACATGGTCGTCGCTGCCGGGCTCATAGCTGACCGGTGGCGCGCGTCCGAGCTGTCCCCCTCGTTGCATCCAGCAAGTAAAACGTTACACTGGACGCATTAAACGTTACACCACCGCCGGCGGCACTGTAAAGAACTCCTGAGGATGGTAACGGTAAAAGACATCGCCGCGTCTGTTGGTGTCTCGGTCGCCACGGTTTCGAATGTGCTCAACGAACGTCCGAACGTCGGCGAGTCCACCCGTCGCAAGGTGCTCGAGGTCGCCCGCGAGCTCGGATACAGGCCAAATCGCGCAGCCCAGGCAATGCGTACCGGTCGCACGCGCGCCATCGGCTTGGTATTGCCGGATCTGACCAATCCCTTTTTCCCCGAGCTCGCCCAGGCGGTAGAGAACAAGGCGCGCAGCCTCGGCCTGCTGGTCTGCCTGATCGATAGTCAAGGGAGTCTGCATAGCGAGTCCGATGGCTTCTCGCTGCTTTTGCAACATGCCGTCGATGGAATCATCTGGTGCCCGTTGGGACCGGGCTTGCCGGCAGCATTGCAGAAGGCGACCGGCCCGGTCGTGTTGATCGATCGCCCGCGGCCGGGGTACGCTGTGGTGCATTCCAACTATGCGATGGGCGGCCGATTGCTGGCGCAATACGCGCTGCGGATGGGCCACACTCGCGTAGGTTTGCTGTCGGGTCCGCAGAACCTGGAGAGTGCCCGACAGCGACGCGACGGTTTCGTCAACTCATTTCCGCGCGAAATCGAGCTGGCGTGGGAAGTGCCTGTTCCCTTCGATGGAGTGCTCACGCCTGAAGCCGTCGATGCCCTTGCGCAGCCCCGGAAGGCAACATTGATCGTGGCCGGCAACGACCTCATTGCGATCAGCGCCATGCGCTATCTCGCGGAACGTGGCGTCGCCGTACCCCAGGAGATCTCGGTGACCGGCTTCGACAATATCCGCTGGGCGGATGTTGTAACGCCACGTCTCACGACCGTTGCGCAACCGGTCGGCGCCATCGGCGCGCGCGCAGTTGAAGTGATGTTGGATAAGCTCGAAGGCAAAAGAATAGCCACCCGGCGCACGGTTTTCGACGTCGCGCTCATCGAGCGGGACTCGGTCGCGCGGCGGGCCCGGCGTACTGGATGATTGGAGGAATCGTCATGGCAGCCACACCTCGCATCGCCGTCATCGGCAGCGCCAATACCGATCTGATCACTTTCGCCGACCGTTTCCCGCGCGCGGGCGAGACGCTCTTCGGACAGAACTTCGACCTCGGGTTCGGCGGTAAAGGCGCCAACCAGGCCGTGGCAGCGCGACTCTGCGGTGCCGAGGTGATGATGGTCGCCAAGGTGGGCAACGATCTTTTCGGGCAGGCGACGGTGCGCAATTTCGCCGCCTTCGGAGTGGACACGACTCATGTCAAGATCATTGACGGTGTGCCCACAGGAGTAGCACCCATTTTCGTGGAACCCGGCGGTCAAAACCGGATCATTGTCGTCAAAGGAGCGAACGAGAAACTCACACCGGCAGACGTGGATGCGGCGTCAGCGGATCTGCGGACGGTGAGTAGCATCATTCTGCAGTTCGAGATCCCGCTCGAGACGGTCTATCACACGATACGCTTCGCCCGAACTCACAACATTCGCTGCATCGTGAATCCGGCGCCCGCCGTACCGGCGAGTCTCACGGAGCTGATGGGTGCGGACTACTTCATTCCGAACGAGACTGAGGCCGAGCTCATTACAGGACTTCCGGTGCAGACCACGGAGCAGGCAGGCGCATGCGCGCAAGCGCTGCTGGACAAGGGATTTCCCCGGGTCCTGATTACGCTCGGCGCGCGCGGAGCGCTGCTCGCTGACTCCACAGGACACATGTACATACCGCCCTTCTCAGTCACTGCTGTAGATACGACCGGGGCGGGCGATGCGTTCATCGGCAGCCTGGCGGTGTTTCTCGCCGAAGGCTTGCCCGAGAAGGATGCGATCGCGCGGGCGAGTCTCTTCGCGGCGCTGTCCACCACGCGGGTCGGAACCCAGAAGTCCTTTCCCGGTCGCGCTGAGTTCGAAGCGGAATGGGTACGGCGGAGCTGAACGACAACCAACGCAATAGCGACAGGAAGGGGGATCCATGTTCATTGTCCAGAGCTATCCGGTTTCGGTCTTTCTGTGTGTCCTGACCATGCTCTGCTGGGGCTCCTGGGCCAACACCCGCAAGCTCGCCCGCAAGGACTGGCGCTTCGAATTGTTCTATTGGGACTACGCGATCGGCGTGCCGCTCCTGACCTTGCTGTTGGGCTTCACCCTGGGCAGCACCGGCGGCACTGGCAACTCCTTCGTCGCAGACCTGGGGCAGGCCTCCAGCGGCAGCATCGTTTCTGCGCTGATCGGCGGAGCTATTTTCAATCTGGCCAACATCCTGTTGGTGGCGGCCATTGAGATTGCCGGCATGGCGGTGGCGTTCCCGGTCGGCATCGGTCTCGCGCTGCTCATCGGGGTGTTGGTGAACTACGTGGCGGATCCGGTCGGCAACGTCGGCTTGCTGGGCACAGGCGTCATTCTCGTGACTGCGGCCATCGTGTTGGATGCGATTGCCTATCGCCGCCTGGCCGGGGCTCATCTCTCCGTGAGCACCAAGGGACTGGTCCTCGCGATCGTCTGCGGCATTTTCATGGGGATGTTCTATCGGTTCGTGGCCGCGGCGATGTACGACAATCCCGCTCACGCCGTGCCGGGTAAGATGGGTCCCTACGCGGCCGTGTTTGTGTTCGCAGTCGGGATCTTCTTGAGCAACTTCGTGTGGAACACTCTGGTGATGAGGCGGCCCTTCGTCGGGACTCCTGTGAGCTTCGGTGACTACTTCAAGGCGGGTTTCAGCACCCATCTCACGGGCATTTTGGGCGGCATGATCTGGGGCGTAGGCATGTCTTTGAGTCTCATCGCTTCTACCCCGGCCGGCTACGCTATTTCATACGGCCTCGGCCAGGGCGCCACCATGGTGGCCGCGTTCTGGGGTGTCTTCATCTGGAAAGAGTTCCGGGCGGCGCCCGCGGGCACCGGGAAGTTGCTTGGTGCGATGTTTGCCTGCTTCTTGTCCGGACTTGCATTGATCGTGATGGCACGGATGACTTGAATGTCTGGATAAACAGTGGATTTTGCAAGGATGACGCCTGCACCCCTAGTGGGATTTAGGACTCAAGGATGGACTGCATGAGAGCTAGTACGTCAGATCGATCGGTGAAGCGTGGTTTGTGGATAGCGGGGGTCACTGGACTCGGCGCAGCAGTCGCTTTGGTGCTGTGGCCTCACCAAGAGCGCTTCATTCTCCAAGGATTGACGGCTGTGTGGTGCATTATCTTGTGGTTCATCGGGCCACAAATACCCGGGTTGGTCTGGTTGCGGCCAGCTCAGATCACCCGAAAAATCCGCGATCAGGGCTACCGATCTCCGTTGTCCGTCAAGCTGTTCACCTTGGTGGTCCTCGTGCTGATGATAGTTACCATTCGGATGCAGTTTGCAGGCTAGCCAGTAATGGGGGCGCGCAGGCGCCCCCGAGCTCTTTGGTCGATTTTTCGATGTTGTCACAGTGACCGCGGCATGCCGACATTTCGACAACACGCTGTTAGCGATCCGGTTGCACTATCACGTGCCTTTTTTCCCATCAGCAGCCCTGAGCGGATCTGTGCGCCTGATCCCACTTCAGAGGGGCAACGAGTCCCATGAACGACCGCTTATGCGGATCCGACTATCCGTAGGCCCCTGACCGGTCTTGGCCGATCACACCACTTCGGGTCTGATGGCTGCGAAACCCGCGCTGCAGCCCGACGGCGCGATCTGATCAGGGTGCTATTGACTACGGTACGCAGCGGTACGCAGCGCTACGCGCGCTCAGGCACTGTTCGGATCGAAACGAAGGACAACACGATCGGGCACCGGTGTGGGCACACCTTCGAGCATGAAGGGTTCGTATCGCCAGTGTTTGACTGCCTCGAGGGCAGCTTGATCGAAAACTCCAGGTGGATTTGCATCCGCGATCCGCAGTTCCGTCGGTTCGCCCTTTTCATCGACGATGAAATCCACGGTGACGGATCCGGACAATCCCTCCTCCAGAGCTTTTTGCGGATACGTGGGTGCCATGGAAAGTATGCGCTTGGCCTGCAACACAACTGCCCCGCCGCGCTCGCGCTGTGAGTACGGTCCCGGTGCGACCCGACCAGATCCGCGCGTAAGTTTGGCCGCCCACTGATGCCAGTACGCGGCGATGTGACTTGTCTGCCTGATCACCCGATCCGGTGCGCCGGGAGCAAACCAGAAGCTTAGAGAATATTTGTCGATGGGCTCCCTGTCGGATAATAGCGTGTCCTTCGCCCGGCCCGCGTCCATGTTTCTGGCACAGTACCGAACGCGATACCTGCCCCGCCGCAGATCGATGGGATGCCACCCACTCGAACCCCATTCCGCGATGCCCGTCGATTCAGGATCGTTGACGACGAAGGAAACCTCGACGGCTTCCTCCCACGAATCTTCCAAAGGAGGTTCCCTGTCCCAGAAATCCACGGTCACCTGCACGCACCCCGTGTGCAAGCCCGTGGTAAGGAACAAAAGGTTGCGCATGCGGGCGCCACACAATCCATTCTCCTGCCCTTCGAAACACTCATTCAGGTCCGGGCAGCAATCGCCGGCCCCATGGAAATACATCTGTGAATAGTGAACGTTGACCTTCCCTGCGAACAAACACTTCACGCTTGGCACGCGTTTCACTTTCGGATCTCCGTCACACCGATATGCCAGTCGCACTCTGTGGGCAGCCTCTCACACTTTGAGGCGCACCCACCAAGTTGTCTACACGATGCACCAGGAAGCTCTGCTTTACTGGCGACAGACAACTCACCGAATACTGTATCGCAAGACTAATCAGGCGGGGAGACGCGCTTGGCGGCGGCAAGGACGTGTTGTGAGAATACTCGGAATGATCGAGCCGAAGGTCGGCCTCGCATCCGGAAAAATCGCGGTGGCTTCGCTTGATTACTTACGTCCTCAGCTCTCGTCAATACCTGCGCGGGAGGGCAACAATCCGTTCACGCGAGGTCCATGGTTTTGCCACTCTAATCAAATGCGCCCCCACCGGTTGGGGGGCGCATTTTCCAGGGCAGAGCAGACGCCGCCGCCAGGAGCGTTTGGTTCCTGGCGAAGCTCCACTGGCTCCTTCATGTTTGATTGAAACACGCTTGAAGGGTTTACCTCTAGAAAACCGTAAAAGCGTCAGTCATCGAGAGCGCCCATGGTCACATTGACGTTAGTCCCCGTCATCCCGGTCGCCTTATCGGAAGCCATGAAGACCGCCATATTTGCCAGCTCTTCAAGCCTCATGACCCGTTGCGTGTGACTCGAATCTGCAATGTATTGCGTGAACTGCTCCCAGGTCACTCCTTTTGGCTTGCCTTTTATGTCGAAGACCTCTCTGAATGTGTCTGTCTCCGGTATGGCATTCGTCCGCAGGCCGACCACGCGGATACCATGGGGTGCGAGTTCAACGGAGAGGTCACGGGTAAGCGCTTCCTTGGCAGCCTGAGACGAACCATACCCGCCGGCCTCCGGAACACCCTTGCGCGAGGTAAGCGCGGTGACGGTCATGATCACCCCTGACTTGTTCTGAATCATGCGCCTGGCCGCCAGGCGCGCAGTCAGAAAGTACGATCGCGTATAATCTGCGATGGGCAGAAAGAACTTCTCGGCATCCATCTCGGCCAGCAAGGTGCCCGCGATTTTCTGCATCGGAATCCCGATCGCGTTGAAAGAGATATCGATTCGGGCCGCCTTGCCGATCACCGACTGCAGGTGTTTGTCCAGGGCTTTCTCGTCCACGGCGTCTACCTCCGCTACCTCGGCCGCACCGCCGGCCGATTGGATGTCCTTGGCGACAGCTTCCAATGACGCACGCCCACGGCCGGCAAGAAAAAGCCTGGCGCCTTCCTGTGCAAAAGCACGAGCGACCGCGCCGCCGATCGCACCGCCAGCTCCGTAGACAACCGCAACCTTGTTTTTCAATAACATATTCATTTTCCTTGCCCGTAGATGGGAACACCTGACCTGAGGTGCTCTGTCCCTACAACGTTTGACGAACAACGCACCGGACATCTTTCTTTCAAGACGATCGGTCTCATAGCCGCGCTTTGTAGCCGCACCCAATCCGGCGAGCCTCGCCCTCTAAAAGAAAAGTGTCCGGAAGTGTGGCGGTCAAACGTCTTGAAGGCGGAACGTCAAAACCGCGGACGAGGACCGCTGCTCATCCCTTGGCAGCGTGGGACACCGGCATCGCGCTGAGATGTATCCCGCCTCATGTGCCAGCTCTCAGCCCTGCCAAATGCAAACGGAGTTACGCGAAGTCCCCCGCGATGTTCAACTTGGCCGCGCGATCTGGCTCGAGCTCACGGCGATATGTTCAGAACGCGGTCCAGCCATTGACACTCAGAACGTCACTAACCCCGAAGAAAGAACGAGGTGCCACCATGAAGAGTTATCGCGTTTGGAGCGCAAAGCAGAGGAATATCTGATGTCCGCTGGAAAATCGAATAACCAACTATCAGCGGGCAATCTCGGCTCGCCAGTAGCATTGATTCGGCTGAGCTCCATTCTCCTTGTTGGATTAGCGATCGGACATTTATCGGCGTATCCTTGGACATCAGTCCACGTCCCGCAGGAAGCAAGACTTGCCGATTCGATGAAATCTGTCCCGTTTGTCTTCATGGGAGAGCGTTCAACCTATTGGGATCTCTACTTCGGGTGGGGTCTTCTGGTCGGTGTTGCTCTGCTCACCCTTGCAATTGTCCTCTGGCTTTTGTCAGATCTCGCCGGCCTTGCGCCACGACGCCTGGGCGCCATCACCGGGATCATTTCCGCGAGCTGCGCGGTCGGCGCTTATCTATCCTTTCGTTTTTTCTACGTACCCCCGTTTTTGATGTATTTGGCCATCTGCTTGATTCTGGTAGCGACAAACGTGCAATTGTTGGGACGGCGGACAGTTTGCACCGAATTACCCAAGTGACGACATGTGCGCGCTCGGGGACTGCGATGGTAGGATTTTTGACTGCGCAGCCGTGCCATTACGAATCAAAGGAGGAAACACCATGAGTGAATTTACATTTCTGTTTCGCGGTAGAGGAGATACTGCGGGGTCCCCCGAGCAAAACCAGAAACACCTGGAGAAATGGGTTGCGTGGTTCAAGGACCTCGGCGCGAAAGGCTACATCAAGGACCCCGGGCGTCCACTGGAGGAGACTGGTAAGGTGATCACGGGCAAACAAAAGGACGTCACCGACGGCCCCTATGCCGAAGCCAAGGATGTTGTCGGCGGCTACATGCTCATCGAGGCTAAAGACCTCCAGCACGCGGCAGATCTCGCCAAGGACTGCCCGATCCTGGACGTTGGAGGCTCTATAGAAGTGCGCCCCACCCAGACTCTCAACATGTAAATGGAGCTCAGCGATCATCTCTTCCGGCGCGAGTCGGGACGTATGCTCGCCGCGCTGACGCGGGTCTTCGGAGTCCACAATCTCGCGCTGGCCGAGGATGTCGTCCAAGAGGCATTCTGCCGTGCGATCGAGGTGTGGAGATTCCGCGGAGTTCCGGAAAACCCCTCCGCGTGGCTCATGGCGACTGCGAAGAACTGTGCGCTCGATGCCCTGCGGCGAGAGCGCGCCGCCCGCGTCTTTGCGCCTGAGTTGGACAGATTCCTACAGAGCGAATGGACGCTTGCTCGCGTCGTGCACGAGCTTTTTGAGCCGAACGCAATCAAAGACGACCTGCTTCGCATGATGTTCTCCTGCTGCCATCCGCGGTTGCCTGAAAACGCGCAGATCGCGCTCATGCTCAACATCCTATGCGGCTTCAGTGTGAACGAGGTTGCCAGTGCATTCCTGAGCACTCACGCTGCGATTGAAAAGCGGATAACGCGGGCGAAAAAAGTGCTCGCAACATCGAGGAAGCTGTTCGACGTTACCGCCAGCACCGAGTTCTCCGCCCGCCTACACGCTGTCCACCGCGCGATCTACTTGCTGTTTAACGAGGGCTACCACGGCGCCTCCCCGGAAAAGGCGGTGCGTGTTGAGCTTTGCCGGGAGGCGATGCGGCTTACCGCGCTGCTTTTGGAGCACCCGCTTGGAAAAACGCCGACGACTTACGCACTCGCCGCCCTGATGTGCCTCGGCGCTGCGCGCCTCTCAGCCCGCGTCGACGCGTCAGGCGATTTGAGCTCACTTTTCGTGCAGGACCGATCGCAATGGGATCAAAATCTCGTGGTCGACGGACTGAAGCTCCTGGAGCTGTCCGCCATCGGTTCCGAAGTCACCGAGTATCACGTTGAGGCGGCGATCGCGTCGGTTCACGCCATCGCCCGCTGCGTCGAGGATACTGACTGGGGGCAAATCGTTTCACTTTACGACGCGTTGATGTTGATACGCCCTTCCCCGATTGTAGCCCTCAATCGCGCCATCGCGGTCGCGCAGAACGAGGGTTCCGCGCGCGGACTCGAAGAGATTCGCGCCATTGCCCAAAGCGAACGCCTAGTCAACTATCTTTTTTATCACGCTGCGCTGGGCGAGTTTGAGCTTCGGAGTGGGCAGCATGAAGCCGCGCACGAGCACTTCCTGGCAGCGCTCGCTCTGGCGCGCAACCCTATGGAGCACCGATTCCTCGAACAGCGCGTCGAGGCGTGCAACCGAGGCGATACGCAGCGGGCTTGCTACGGCACCTTTTGGGACGAGGCACTCGTTTCTTTCAAAAATCATTTGGAAGCAGAAGAACATGACTGAGAACCAACTGAGCGCACGCAGACCTTGCAGCGGTGTCATGGTGCCCGTCCGGTGATCGCGCCACCGGTGTCAAGTATCGGCTGCTATCCTGCCTGAGGGCCACGATGATCACGACTATTCAATGTACATGCGGGGCCGTGGAGATGCAGATCGCTGGTAAGGCACTCTTGCAGTACGTCTGTCATTGCGACGACTGCCAAGCCGTCCATGGCCGAGCGTATGCGTGCAGCTTGTATCCGGCATCGGCTGTTTCGATTCTCCGAGGAGAGACCGACGTCTTCACTTTACGAGCCAGTCCTCGCACCAAGTGCAAACGCTGCGGAACATATCTTTTCGCCGAAGTCCCGGGTCACCCGGTGCGAGGCGTAAACGGTGATTTATTGACTCCGGGAATGTTCAAACCGGAGTTTCATAGTCAGTGTCGGTATGCTTCCGCTCCGATAAAAGATAACCTCCCACACTTCAAAGCCATGCCCGCTCGCTTCGGCGGCTCGGATGAGCTGATGCCATGGTGAATGGCGCTGCCTGCCTCGAAGCGGCTTCTTCACTTAGGCTGAGTGCGTGGTCCTCGATGTTGAATGTCTTTGGCATTCAACGCCGCCAACATCAGCGCGCATCCGATCTCTGGAGGGTCACTCGGGGCGTCTGGTCAAGTTAGTATCTCGACCCCAGACGAGATCCCACGACTCCCGCCGCTGAATGAGCCGGATCACACGTCCATCGGGTCCACGCTGCACCAGATACCGAACTCTGGGTTCACCAGGAACGAACAATATATCGGCGAGCTCGGCTTTCAGCGGATGACTCACGCCTGAGCCCTTGCGGATGCTGGCCGACTTTCCGTCCCAGCCGATCTCGAGGCTCAGTCCGTCGGGCAATCGGTAGTGGCCGGAGTATTCGTCCCAGAGCTTCGCTGGCAGCTCCACCGCGGGAGGATCGGTTCGAAGCGCGATGATCTGCGCGGCGAGCAGCCGCCACGCTGGCGCGATGTATACCCATGTGTCAGTTTGGCGATAGGCGGCGTGAAGATCTTCGCCATGGAAATGCTCCGACTCGTCGAGCGCGTAGGTGGTCACCTGCGTGTCGCCGACCCGTCGCGCGCTAAAATCAACGACTTTGATCGTTCCCGACGCGCCAGGTGGCAGCGGGCTCATTTCCGCCAAGAATCGGTTGCGTTCGATTCTAACCCCGTTCTCGTCTGTCAGGACAAAATCTGGATGGGTCCAGTGCGCCCAGACGTCCTTTTTTCCGGGGGCCAAGGCATCCGCGAGTTCCTGCGTGATCCGCTCCAGATCATCCGAAGTGCGCGCCATTGCATTGCTTGCGAGAACCGCGCCTCCCGCACCAACCATGAAGGTCCGACGTGTTGAACCGCGAGGGCTGGTAGCATCTACGTCGTTCGTCATGGTCGGATTTCCGCCACGGGCAGCGATGGGATTCTCACTGAGTGGGATACGTCCACAGATCATTCAACTCACCGGCACCATTGACGATGCCGTACCCAATACCTCCAAACAGCCACACGATACCGCTCGCGTCTTTCACACTGGCCACTCCTTCACGACCGCCCGGGATGTTCGTGGCCGCGGCCACCCCTTTGGCGCCGGAGCTCTCCAGTGCGTTCGCGGTACTGGACCCTTTCACCCAGACCCATTCGCTGTTCGACGGCGAATACTTCCACAGATCGTTCAAATAACCGACGGCCCCCTTGGAATCAGACCCTCGCCCGCCGAACAGCCACAAGTTGCCGGCGGCATCCGTCCAACCGCCCGCATCTAGACGCGCGCCGGGCGCGTTCGTGGCCGCGGCAACGCCTTGCGTACCATAGGTTCCGCCCGCCTGCGCTGTGTTGGAACCGCTGACCCAGGTCCACTCGCCGCTCGCGTGCGAAAACCTCCACAGATCGTTCAGGTAGCCTTGCGTTCCGGTGGCATCCAACCCCAGTCCCCCAAACAGCCAGAGGTTGCCATCGGCATCTGTCCAACTCACCGCGTTCTGACGTGCTCCCGGGAGGTTGGTGACTGCAGGAACGCCCAAACTCCCGTAGTTCCCGTTCGCGCTCACGGTGTTAGAACCGCCGACCCAGGTCCACTCGCCGCTCGAGGGGGAGTACTCCCACACATCGTTCAGAAACCCCTGTGTCCCCGTGGAATCGGACCCTGATCCTCCAAACAACCACACATTGCCGCTGGCATCCTGCCAACTGACCGCAGCTGATCGCGCGCCTGGCACGTTCGCGCCCGCAGGAGAGCCTTTGGTGCCGTATACGCCTGCGGCAAGGATGGTGCTGGCGCCCCCGATCCAGGTCCACTCGCCGCTCGAGGCGGAATACACCCACAAATCATTCAAGGGGCCGAAATTACTGCTGGCAGTACCATACCCGGTACCCCCGAACAGCCACACGTTACCGCTGCTGTCCTTCCAGGTGACCGCGTTCTGACGTGCCCCTGGCATGTTGGTGGATGCGGACACCCCTGCGGTGCCGTAGATTCCAACAGCATTCGCAGTGTTGGAGCCGGCCACCCAGGTCCACTCGCCGCTCGAGCGGGAATACTCCCATAGGTCGTTCAGAAGACCCGTATTGCCTGAACCGAAATCCACCCCGAATCCCCCGAATACCCACAGGTTGCCACTGGCATCCGTCCAGACCGCTGAACCATTCCGAGCGCCCGGTATGTTAGTGGCAGCAGGGACACCTTTGGTACCGTAGCTGCCATTCAAGAGCCCGTTGCTGGGGCCATTGACCCAGGTAAAATCGGCAGAAGCGGAGAAGGTAGCCGTCACGGTGCAACCGCCACTGATCGCCCCGGTAGTGTAGGTATTGCCCGATAGACTGCCACCGCATCCCGTCACGCCCGTGAGGAGGTACCCGCTCGTCGGCGTAACCGTGAATGTCGTCGTAGTGCCTGAATTCACGGTCGTGCTCGAGGGAGATATTGTCCCGCCGGCGCCAGCTGTTGCCGTCACCGCATACTGCGCCACGAAACTCGCCGTCACGGTGCAATTGCCGCCGATCGCGCCGGTGGTGTAGATATTTCCCGAGAGCGTCCCACCGCAGCCGGTCACGCTGCTGATGGCGTAGCCGG
>Ga0105240_10006976_pt1 | contig 16497 bp, 14 predicted proteins | sample KBSC54metaG_FD_80426 | JGI IMG/M metagenome (GOLD analysis project Ga0105240, IMG submission 80426) | Corn rhizosphere microbial communities from Kellogg Biological Station, Michigan, USA - KBS C5-4 metaG | ecosystem: Host-associated > Plants > Roots > Rhizosphere > Soil | place: Michigan, USA... | reverse complement strand
GTGTCGTCGTTGCTTACCTGCTCTTCTGCGGATATCTGAAGTGGCAGCCGTTCATGACGCGGATGCTGCTGCCGCTATTTGTGATGGCGGCTGTGGTGAGCGGACTGGTTTTGGACAAGCTCGAGTGGACCTGGCTTCAGGTGCTTGTGTGCTTATTCCTTCTGAACAATACGCGGCCGTACCTGCTGGAGAACTGGACCCGTCCATTGAAGGGTCCGCGGAGCATTCTGAAGATTGCGCGCGAGGATGGCTATTTTGCGGACATGACTGTTTACGGAAATAAGAACGAGTACATTGAGGCGGTCCGGCGGACGCTTGAAAGCGGGTGTGAGCGGGTGGGCATTGATGACAAGACTTTTCCGTTGGAGTATCCGTATGAGGCGCTTTTGCGGGCTGCGAATCCGCGAATTCGTTTCGAGCATGTGGGGGTGACGAATGCGTCGGCGCGCTATCGCGTGGGCGGCGAACCGGATGTTTGTGTGGTGTTGTGTCTGGGTTGTGGAGATGGCCCGGAGCAGCGGGCGAAGTTCGTGGGCGTGGGCGAGCCTGTGGTGATTGGCCGGTCGTTGTTGTTTGTGCGAAAGTAGCAATGTGATCGTGCCTCTCATCAATATTGGAAACTCGAAGGGCGTCCGGATTTCGAAGCGATTGATTGAGAAATGCGGTCTCGGTGATTCGGTCGAACTCCGGGTTGAAAAGGGAAAATTGGTTATCCTCCCAAGCCGCCCCTCGAGGGCCGACTGGGAATCCAGGTTTGAGCGCGCTTTGGCTAGCCGTCCAGCTCCGGCGTTGGTTGGCGAAGGGATCACGAACGATTTTGATAATGAGGAATGGGGTTGGTAGGCGGTCCGCGCCGAGATGGCTTTTGGCTGATCATGTTCGATCCGGTAGTCGGTTCCGAAACTCGTAACTCTCCACAGGTTGTCGTTTCTCCGGACGGGTCTGGTAACGGCAATTGATGAGGGCGTTAGACGTTCTGCAACCACTCGCGTTCGTTCTCGACTGGCTTCGGGAGGCGGCCCTCAAGCCACTCCGCAGCCATGTTGGGCGTAAACAATGTGTCGCGGCATTGTACGACCCATGAAAGGTACTCTTCTGGGCCGCCATTCATATAGGGTGGCGGTGAAACCGGCATGAACACAGTTGGCAATCGCTCGTCGACAGAAACGTAGTTGAGGACGTGTCCAAATTCCTGGACAACGTTCCACGCCAATTTGTGGTGGATGTCGAGGCTAAATTTTGCATACCAGCCACCGCCCTCGAGTGGGCCTAAGCCAACGGGTGGTTGGATGGCAGGCACGCGAGCGAGAAGAGCCTTCAGCGTCTCAAACGAGTATTCGTCGGGCACAAGCCAGTATAGTCGGATCGCTATACCACCTTCAAAAGGAGTCCGATCGTGTTTGATCAATTATTCGAACGTTCCCACGCATTAGCTCGCCAACTCTCACGGATTTCACGAGAAATCGATTCCGTGAAACCCTCTGCCAAGCCTTATTTCTCGCCCATCACCAGAATCGTCTCGAACTTCGGCGGTTCGGGTTCGCGGTGGACGACTGAACTGGAAATCTGCTCAAAGCCGGCGTCGGCGAGGAAGCCTCGGAGTTCCACTTCCTTGAAGCCGAGCCAGACGTCGGCGTAGAGTTCGCGGGCTTCGTCCCAGGTGTGCTTCATCAGATCGAGCACCGCGATCCGGCCTCCGGGTTTCAGGATGCGATGGGCCTCCTGAATTGCACGCTCCGGGTGCTGCGCGTGGTGAAGCGACTGGCTGAAGAGCGCCAGGTCCACGGCGGCGTCGTCGATCGGAAGGGCCTCGAGATCGCCTCGCCGGTATTCCAAGTTGTGAACCGCGTTTTTGCCGGCCACCTCCGTGCCGAATTCGACCATTTTCTCGGAATTGTCGACGGCTATGATGTGGGTCGCGCGCTGGGCCAGGAGCTGCGACAGCGTCCCTTCGCCGGCACCCAGATCGGCGATGATCATCGGCGGCAGCAATCGCAGAAGCATCTCGGCGACCCCCTGCCAGGATCGTCCGGGAACGTACTCGCGTCCGAATCGCCCGGCCAGACCGTCGAAGTAAGCGCGCATCTTTTCGGTTCGTTTGGCCAGGACGAGTTTCAGCGCTTCGTCATCGTTCTCGGCTTCCGGGATCTCCTTCATTCCCTGGCGTAGGAGGGCGATCAACTGCAACAAACCCTGTGCCTCGTTTCCACGTAACTGCTTCAAACGATAAAGGATGTTCTTGCCTGTCCGGCGGTTTTGAACTATACCGGCCTGCTTGAGTTGTCCCAAATGGGTAGAGATGGTGCTTTGGCCGAGCGAGAGAATCTCCTGCAATTCGGCCACGGAGAGCTCCTCGCGTTCAAGCAATAGAATGATGCGCAGACGGAGCGGATCGGAGGCCACGCGGAGCGACTTTAGTATTGACGCCATCTTCGGTTTCCATTATTATATCAACATATCAAGATATTTCGATATAACAACTATGGGAACCTTAACTTTGAACCAAACCGCCACTGAATATAAAGTGGCAGACATGTCGCTGGCCGATTGGGGCCGCAAAGAAATTTCTGTCGCCGAGCAGGAAATGCCGGGGCTGATGTCCATTCGCAGAAAGTATGCGCCGGAGCGTCCGCTTGCTGGAGTCCGGATCACCGGCTCGCTCCACATGACCATTCAGACGGCGGTCTTGATCGAAACATTGGTCGACCTCGGCGCGGATGTGCGGTGGGCGAGCTGCAACATTTTCTCGACTCAGGACCATGCGGCGGCTGCGATCGCGGCGGCCGGCGTTCCGGTTTTTGCTTGGAAGGGCGAGTCGCTCGAAGAATACTGGTGGTGCACGAACCAGGCGATGAGCTTTCCGGGCGGTAAGGGTCCGCAGCTCGTCGTGGACGATGGCGGCGATGTGACGCTCTTCATCCATAAAGGCTATGAACTGGAACAGGGTGGGGATTGGGTCAATACGCCGTCCTCGAATCTTGAAGAGCAGGTGATTAAGGACCTGCTGAAGAAAATTCACGCGGAAACCCCGACGCGCTTTCGTGACACTGTGAAAGAATGGCGGGGCGTTTCCGAAGAGACCACCACGGGCGTGCATCGCCTCTACAAGATGGAACAGCAGGGCAAGCTGCTGGTGCCGGCGCTCAATGTGAACGATTCGGTGACCAAGTCGAAGTTCGACAATCTGTATGGATGCCGCGAATCGCTGTCGGACGGCATCAAGCGCGCGACGGATGTGATGGTGGCCGGGAAAGTAGCTGTGATTTGCGGTTATGGCGACGTCGGTAAGGGTTCCGCGCATTCGCTGCGTGGGTTCGGCGCTCGTGTGATCGTCACCGAGATCGATCCTATCAACGCGCTGCAGGCGGCGATGGAAGGTTATGAAGTGACCACTATTGAAGATACGCTTGGGCGCGCTGACATCTACGTGACTTGCACCGGCAATTGCGACATTATTACTTTCGAACACATGGCACGCATGAAGGATCAGGCGATTGTCTGCAATATCGGGCACTTCGATAACGAAATCCAGGTGGATCGCCTGAATGAGGCGCCGGGCGTGAAAAAGCTCACCATCAAACCGCAAGTCGATATGTACACTTTCCCGGATGGCCACTCGATCTTCATGCTGGCTGAAGGACGGCTGGTGAATCTCGGTTGTGCTACGGGCCACCCCAGCTTCGTGATGAGCAACAGTTTCGCGAATCAGACGCTGGCTCAGCTCGATCTGTGGAAGAACAAGGATGTCTATAAGGTTGGCGTGTACACGCTGCCTAAGAAACTCGATGAAGAAGTGGCACGCCTGCATCTGGAGAAGATTGGCGTGAAATTGACCACTTTGAGTGCGAAGCAGGCGGAGTATCTTGGCGTGGCCGTCGAAGGCCCGTACAAGCCGGACCACTATCGCTACTAACTTCTTATAGGGGCGGGATCACTGGTCCCGCCCCTGGCTTGCAGTAATCGTTCAACCACGGTGCGGTCCAATTCGATGGGATATTCCGGCATCCGCCGGAACGTCAGCTTTGATGTTCTCTCAAGGAAATGCTCCTTCTCGACAATGAAATGTCGTCCCACGGCATGAACAACTGCTTGCCCGGCGATACAAAGGACATCTTGAGATAGACGCCCCGCCTATCGGCAGAGACTGTAAAAGCGCCCCGGAATCGCCGCCAGCCGATACGTCCAGAGGTGCGCCCCGCCCAGAATTGAGTCGGAATCTCGCCCTCAAAGCCGTACACTTCGGCGAGTCTCCGCCATGGGCCGCGTGAGGCATAGGGAAGTATTCCCGCCAAGATCCACACAACCGGAAGAGCGATCAGGATCAACGTTGGAATCGTGTTCACCGCTCTCCCCGCTTGACTTTCGACGCTCCAGTATTCTACCTTGACTAAGCAACTTCACTGCGGGCTGGATGGCGCAGTGGCGAATCGGCAAAACAAGAAGAGCCAAGCATACGGAAACCTTGGAACAGCTTCTCGACTCCACTTTAGACAGCGTTGACAGCGCTGAGGCTCTTGTCAGGCAAACGGCTGCGGAAGTTGGTTTCAATGAAGACGATCTGCATGACCTTGGCATGGCGGTCCGGGAAGCCATGGTGAACGCCGTTGTTCATGGCAACCGCTATAGCTTAAAGAAGAAGGTCCATCTCAATGTGCAGCACAGCGTGGACAGCATATCCGTCGTGATCACGGACGAGGGTGAAGGATTCGAGCGAACAACGCTGCCCGACCCACTGGCGGAGGAGAATCTGCTGCGGCAATCCGGCCGGGGTCTTCTGCTGATGGAAGCGTTTGTGGACGAGTTCCAGATGAAACGGGTGCCCCCGCTCGGCACTCAAGTGAAGATGGTAAAGTACCTTAAGAAATAATCAGTAGAAACAAGTTTAGTGGAGGGAGGTTCCTAGCCGTGAGTGTTAATCTGACGAGCCGCCAGGTGGGTGACGTAACCGTAGTTGACGCCGTGGGCCGAATTACACTGGGAGAGGGTTCCAGCATGCTTCGCGAGGACCTGCGCCAGATGATCGTGAAAGGCCAGAAAAAGATTCTGCTGAATCTCGCTAACGTTTCTTACATTGACAGTTCCGGAATTGGCGAACTCGTGTCGGGTTTTACCACCGTCACTAACCAAGGCGGAGAACTTAAGCTGCTGAACCTCACTAAGAGAGTTCACGATCTGCTCCAAATCACCAAGCTTTATACTGTTTTTGAGGTATTCGACGACGAAGCGGCGGCTGTCCGAAGCTTCCAGTAAAGTTTTTTTGAGTCTATCCGAGAAAAATTCCGACTGATTCCCACTCTGTAGGTGTTGGCCGATTGGAAAGCGGTTTAGCCGCATCCACTTCCGGTCCAGGCACCTTATGGATGAACGGAATCGAACTACTATCCTCCTGGCTGATGAATTCAGCCTGGTCCGCGAAGGGCTCGCGATGCTTTGCGAATCAGGCGGAGCGTATCGTGTCTGCTTCCAATGTGGCGACGGTGTCACCGCGCTCAGCGAAATTGAGGCGAGGCGGCCCGATATCGCGATCCTCGACTTGAATCTTCCGCGATTGTTTTCTTTGGAGATTGTACGAAAAGTAAAGGAATCCGGGTTCGCCACACGCACCGTAATTCTGTCTCAGAAAGCGGATCGGAAATTGGTGCTCGAAGCCCTTCGAAATGGAGCCAGCGGGTTCCTTCCGAAGTCGGCCTCGACACTCATGCTGTTTGAAACATTGAGCCAAATCGCGCTCGGCGGAATCTACTTTTCACCCGAATTTGAAATCGAGAAGCTCTTTCTCTCTCAGCGTAATACCGAAAACATGGACCCGCTGGACTCTCTGAGTTCGCGCGAATACCAGGTTTTTTCGCTTCTGGTGGATGGGATTCGTGCCAAGGAGATCGCCGCGCGGCTGGATCTCAGCCCGAAGACGGTCGATACGTACCGGGCCAGTTTGATGCGCAAACTCGATATCTACGATGTGGCCGGGCTGGTGAAATTCGCGATTCATAGGGATTTGACTTCCGTTTCCTGACGGACGAGTGCGGTAACATATAAGTTCACAGAGGATTTCGTGGACAGAATACACCGCAAGGAACTCAAACAGGACAAGTTTGCACTAGAGGTCCAACATGGCCTTGATATTGCCTCCAGCCATCGCGCCGAGTTGATCAAGTGGGGTGGCGTTGCCGTAGCCGTACTGCTGCTGATCGGAGGCATTTACGCATATTCGGAACACTCCAAGACAGAGCGGGAAGCCGAGCTTCAGGGGGCGATGCGGATCCAAGAAGCGGCCGTCGGAGCCGCCGCCGATTCCAGTGCTTTCGTCGCGTCTTTCACAACGCAAGCGGAAAAAGATCAAGCGGCGACCAAGGCCTTTACCGACATCCTGAACAAGTATCCAGGCAAGAAAGAAGGCGCGATTGCCCGCTTCTACCTCGGGGTGATTAATGCCGATGCAGGTAAGCAAGCCGAAGCTGAGAAGTTTTGGAAGGCTAACCTCGATTCCGGATACGACGATGTCGTGTCGCAGACCCGGCTCTCGCTGGCCCAGCTTTATGAGGTGCAAGGCAACACCGGGGAGGCGGAAAAGATTCTGCGGGATCTGATGGCGCACCCCACCATCATGGTTTCCAAAGAACAGGCAACCATCGAACTGGCCCGTGCGCTCAGCCGTACCAAGCCGGACGAAGCGCGGAAACTGCTTGAGCCGCTCCGCACCGAGCGCTCGGCCGTGAGCCGCATGGCTCTCACGGCTTATGCCGAGATCGGACAATCGGCGCCAGCGGCCCACTAACCGGGGTGTCGCAACGCGCTGATCTTTCGCGCCTGCGGTTTCCTGTCGCGCAATCGAAAGGGCGCCGGTATCCCGAGCCCGCACACCCTTACCGGGACGACTTCCAACGCGACCGCGATCGCATTATCCACGCGCGGGCGTTCCGGCGTCTGGAAGATAAGACCCAGGTGTTTGCCGCGGGGATTTCCGACCACTTCCGCAACCGGCTCACTCACACCATCGAAGTCGCGCAGATTTCGCGCACTCTGGCCGTCACACTAGGACTGAACGAACAACTCACGGAAGCGCTGGCCCTGGCCCACGATATCGGCCACCCGCCCTTCGCCCATGCAGGCGAAGACGAGCTCGACCGGCAGATGCGCCGGTTTGATGACCGTTTCGACCATAATCTGCACGCGCTCCGTATTGTGGAGATCTTCGAGCAGCGTTATGCGCGATTTCCGGGGCTCAATCTCACTTTTGAAGTCCGCGAAGGCATCGTGAAGCATTCCCGCGATTTCGAACCTGGTGAGAACACCGCCTTCGACGAATATCTTCCCGGATTCCGGCCGCCGCTCGAAGCCCAATTGATAGATCTTGCGGATGAAATCGCGTACAACACCGCCGATCTGGACGACGTCTTTTCCGCGCAGCTCTTCACTGTCGAAGAATTGGCCGCTGCCGTGCCATTGTTTGCAGGGATTACCGAAATTGTGGAAACGCAGTTCGCGGGCGCGACGGAGCGGCTGAAGTTTCTCGAAGCTCTGCGTGCCGCCATCGATCTGCTGGTGACTGGACTGGTGGAAGGCACCGCAGCCGCTGCGCAAGACGCCGGTGTTGAGACCGTCGAGGACGTCCGCTGCTTCCCGCGCCGGTTGGCCATGTTCACGCCGGGCCTGCGGGAACTGAACCAGCAGCTCAAAAACTTCCTGCGGTCGCGTGTCTATTTTTCTCAACCGCTGACGGATGATCGCGAGGAATCCGCCGCCCGCATTGCCGAATTGTTCGAGTTCTTCATCCAGGACCCCTCGCGGCTTCCGGCTGGTTACCTCGACTCAGGAGAACCCGTCCATCGCCAGGTTTGCGATTATATTGCCGGCATGACCGATGGGTATTTCCGGCGGATTTATCATCAGTTCCTAGGTTAGTTACCAGCTCAGTTCAAGCAACGAAACGGCCTGCCGAGGGAGTGTAATGGTCAACTTCGCCGCACCTCCCCGAACTTCCATCCACCGCGGTGAACCAAATTGCTGCAACTGTCCCGCCGCTTCGAGCGCGGTGTACTGCTCTGGCGTGGGATGCTGTGGTGAACCCATGATTTTCCACGCTGTCCACGCGTTGCTGTGCGTCTCGTCGATGCGATAGTGGCGGAGCAAAACGCGTCTAGCTGCATCGGGAATGCCGGCGACGTTCAGTTGCACATTGGCGTCCGGCGCTAGCACGTCGTCGTCGTGATAGTTCCACGTGAGCACGGAGATTGCCCGATCCGAACGAACCGCGAATGCGTCGACATCCGGGTTGCCGCGCACTCCCTCCTTCAGCATTGCCTGGAGCGGTATCTGTCCGGTGCTTTCGGTCTTCACGCGGTCGCCGCGCATCAATCCGGCCATGCGGAAAACATTTAGCACCGGTTTGTCGATTCCGTTCGTTGCCAGCGTCCGGAAGCCATCGAAGTACGGCTGGTCTTCGAATTCAAAGGCCCACGTCAGCATACCCGCAATGTTGGTTTTCGCGCCGTCCGCCAGTTCGAAAATGTTCTTCATCATCGCCGCTGTGTACGAGGCGTAAAGCGCTCCGTTGCGATACGCGTTTTGCGGATACACGCGCGCGGAGCAGGCGGCGCAACCTTCCGGATCGGACTCGCTGAGCACGATGGGCAGCGTGCGGAATTTCGGAAATGCATTGACGATCTCGAACCCTTTATTCACGTCTTCGGCGTTCTTCGAGATGCCCATGCGCACGTGGCCCTCGACGACAGACGGGCGGCCCTTAGCGTGATATGTGATGAAATCGAGCGGTGCACCGGTGTCCCCCGTGGCGGAGTTCTTTCCCGACGAGCAGTGCTCCAGAAACTGGCGGAGAAACTTGGCCGCGCGCTCGTTCGACGGACCGGTGGATGCTGGTCCACCGACCATCGCCTCCGGCATCGCACGCTTCACACCGTGGGCTGCATAGTCGTATAGTTTGTCGTACTCCTCCGGCGTGCCGTGCCAATAGCTGATGTCCGGCTCGTTCCACACTTCCCAATACCAGGTTGCGACTTCGCTGCGTCCATACTTCTGCATCGCGTGGCGGACCCATTGATTCACCAGTTCCCCCCACTTGGCATAATCCTTCGGAGGATATGACCAACCGATGCTGTATTGGTCGTTCTTGCCGCCCGGTATCCATGTCGGATGATACGGATCGGGCTTCACCGACAGAACCTGCGGCATGAATCCGATTTCGACGAACGGTTTAGCGCCGGCGTGCAAGTAGGTATCGAATATCCGGTCGGTGATGGTCCAGTCGTATACGGGTTTGCCCGACGCGTCTTCGGTGTAGGCGTTGGTAGATCCGAACTTCAATCCGGGCGTGCCGTCTCCGGTTGCGAGCATGAAGTGTGTACGGATGTAGACGGGGACGCTGCTCAACGCGGCCAGTTCGCCTACGAGTTTGCGTCCGTTCGGGGCGTAGGTGTAGTTCGGTTCGTCGTATCCGAAATAGCCGTAGATTGGCTTGAACGCACCAGCCGTTTCCCCGGCGTTGACGCGAATGGTAACAGTATTCTGCGCGAGCCCGGAAGCCGCGGCCAGCAGGAGAAGAGAAATCAGGCGCATGGTTCAGAAGTAAAGTTTCAGCGCGAATTGGATGTTTCGTGGAGCGCTGATGGTCGACGTCACTACACCGCCGGAGGCCAAATCGATATTCGTACCCGGCGCTGAGAAGCTCGGTGTATTCGTCAGATTGAATGCCTCGGCGCGGAATTGTAGCCGCATTCGTTCGTTGATCTGAAATTGTTTGAACAGGGAGAGGTCCATGTTCTTGAAGTTTCCTTCGCGCAGGATGTTCACACCGGAGTTGCCATAAGTGAAGTTCGCGGGGACGGTAAACGCGGTCTTATCGAACCACGCGCTGACCGTGGGATTACTGAGTACGCCGGAGCCGATCCGGTTGGGCCGCTGGCCGCCGATACCGGTATTCGAGACGTCACGTGAGACTGTCGGCGTAAAAGGCCGTCCGCTTCGCAGGACCACAATACCCTGCACCTGCCAACCGCCGAGTAAGCCCGAGGTGAAGAGATTTGCGTTCGAAAGGAATTTCTTTCCCCTGCCGACCGGTAGCTCATACCCTACGCTCGCAGTCAAATTTTGCGGAATATCGAATGCGTTTAGCCCGCGCTCGTATGCGTAGTCGCCGCCCACCGCAGGCGTGTTCGACACACCGATGCTCTTCGACCAGGTGTACGAAACCAGATACCACAGCCCGCCGGAAGTGCGCTTTTCGAATTTCGCCTGGAGTGCATTGTAGATGGTCGAGTTGTCCTGGCCGTTGTAGGTGATCGCGCCGAATACCGGGTAGGGCCTTCTGGCCTGAATGGCGCCGGCGCCCGCGGGTGGATCGTTAATCGGATTGCCTTCGTACAAATTCACGCCTCTGTTCGCGACATAATTCACTTCGACCACGGAATTGAACGGCAATTGACGCTGTACACCGAAGCTCCAGTGCTGATCGTATCCCATCGGCATATTCGGGTACCCGCCGGCAAGGCTGGGGGCAGTGGTCGCGCCGCCAATCGGACGGCCTGTAAAGAAATTCGCCATTGTCCTCTGACCATCGTTAAAAACGGTTTCGCTCAGGGTATACGGAACCATGTTGTGATTCACGCGGTTTCCGCTGCTTTCCACTTCGTAGAAAATTCCGTAGCCGCCGCGTATTACAGTCTTATCGTCGAAGGGGCGCCACGCAAATCCGAGGCGCGGCGCAAACTGCGTGTTGTCCGTCGCGGTGCAATTGGCCGCGATTCCGGCTTGGCTGCAAGTCTGAATCAGGTTCCCGAAAAGGGCGTTTGCCGTGGCGAAGGCAAACTGCGCATTCTGGTTGATTGCCTGCACAGCGATTGGCTTGGCGGATTTCGGTAGAAACGTTCCTACCTGCCCCTTGTAACCATCGAGCCAAGGGGAATACTCGTAGCGCAGACCAATGTTCAGCGTCAGGCGGTCGTTGACTTTGAAATCGTCCTGCGCATAGAAGTGCCAGTAGTTGGCGAGCCCTCCGAACGTGTCTGCGGCGAAATTGCGGCCGACTGAGAATGGAGTGCCTAACACAAAGTCCGCGAATGCATCGCCGGTACCTGCCGGCTTGGCCGTATTCTGCGTCAGGCTGCCGTTGAAAGTCCACTGGCCTTCATACACGCCGCTGTCAGTGAACAACGGAACCCAATGCCGGAACTGTCCGCCGAATTTAAAGATGTGCCGGCCCTTCACCCACGTCAGACTGTCGTTGAACTCCGTTACTTTCAGGTCCTGTGTCTTGGGGCGCTGATCGAAAGTCGATCCGCTGAGCGAGGCGTAGCCGCTCCATGAGAAATCGGGGAACGATCCGGCCACGCCCGGACGGTGGCCTGTGTCTTCAAAGCCTGGAACCCCCGCTTGCGAGTAGAAATTCGTTCCTTGTAGAAACGCCTGCAAGTCGATTGCATTCGGCAGGTAGCTGAACCGCGCCTCGTTGATCACAGATGGGGTCAGATTGCTGATCAATGCGCCAACGATGTTCTGCCCGCGAGTGTTCAAAGAGGCATACCCCAGCGCGGGGAATGCATTCGGATCGTTCTCCTGATAATTGAGGAAACTCCAGCGCACGAAGGCTCTCTCGCTGCTGGTAATCGTCTGGTCTATGCGGATGGTGAACTGATCCTGATCCAGCTTCTGAGACGGCGCGAAAATCGCACGGTTTCCGGAATTCGGGTCCGGGATGTATTTGGCGAAGAATTGCGCTTGCGGAGACATCCGGTTGGCTGGAATCTTGTTTCCGGGAAACGGCGCGGCGTTTGTCGGATCGTAAATAGAGTTCAGTCCAGCGGCGCTGAAGTCGCCGGACTTCTGGGCTACCGTCGGCACAATGTTATTGAATACCTGACCCGCGCGCTGGCGCATGGCTTCGTAGTTGATAAAGAAGAACGTCCGGTTCTTGCCATTGTAGAGTTTGGGGATGGAAAGCGGTCCGCCGATGCTACCGCCGAACTGATTGCGTTTGAGCACGTCGCGCTGAAGCGCAAAGAAGTTGCGGGAATCGAGCTTGTCGTTGCGGAGGAATTCAAAAAGAACTCCGTGGAAGGCGTTCGCTCCGGATTTGGTGGTTCCGTTCAGGACTCCACCGGCGTTGCGGTATTCCGCGCTGTATTCGCTTTGCTGAATCTGGAATTCGTCCAGAGCGTCAATCGAGGTTTGAATCAACGTTCCGCCCTGATGGTGATCCGTGGTATCGACGCCGTCCAAAAAGAACGATGTCTGAGTGCCGCGAACGCCACTGATTGACGTGCCGGATTCGTAATTCGACCGGATGCGAAGCAGATTTCCCGTTCCGGGCAGCAGCGTCGCGCCCGGCGCCAACCTGGCCAGTTCGTAGAAGCTGCGGCCGTTCAAAGGAAGATCGACGATTTGCTTGTTGGTGATTTCCTGGCCAAGTGTGCCTGAATCCATGTTCAGCAGAGGGGTGGTACCGGTGACCTCGATCTTCGTCGATGTCTCGCCGATCTGCAAGGCTACATCCACGCGAGCCGACTGGCCCACAATCACTTCGACGTTGTTGATGGCCGCCGTACCGAAACCCTGTGCCGCGACCTCGACGCGATAGACACCGGGATTGACGGGAGTCAGGACAAAATCGCCCGCCGCATTCGTGGTCAGAGTCTGTATCTGATTCGTTGCGGTATTCGTTATGGAGACCGTCGCGTTGGGGACAACCGCTTTGTTAGGATCGGTTACTGTTCCCACAATTCTGCCCGCCTGGACCTGGGCGAAGCAGGCCGACGCGGCCAATGCAGATAGTACGAGAAGCTTCATGGCTTTCATGTCGTTTACCCCTAACCCCGTCAGGTCGTGCGTGTGAAACATCAGACAACCTGATTTACTGTCTTGCAATCGGATCAGATTAGGACTATATTTTCTTTTGGCTTCGATGTCAATAGCGAACTCCTAAGTAAACGCCCGCAAAACGGAGCCTGGATCGCGGACTCGCATGGGCGTTCGCTTGCGAATCGTGAGGGCCGCGATCGGCCCTTGGCGGGCTAGCTTCTCTTATGGACAGACTCAAACCGGTTTCCCGTGTGACCGTCGGCGAACAGGTCGCTCTTCAACTCGCGGGCATGATTTGCGACGGACGCTGGCGGGTTGGAGAGAAACTGCCTGCTGAGGGAGAACTTTGCCGCGCTTTGGCTATCGGACGCTCCACATTGCGAGAGGCGTTGAAGTCGCTGGCGTTTATTGGCATGGTCCGCATGCGGGCGGGCGATGGAACCTACGTGGCGCAGACGTCGCCTGGGCTCCTGGAGCGCATTCTCGCTCGGGGTTTACTGAAGACGGAGAAAGATCTGGCGGATGTCTGTGAGACCCGAATGGTGCTTGAAACCGAACTCGCCGCCATGGCCGCCGAACGAGCGGAGCCGGCGGATCTCGATCTGCTGCGGGATTTGTTGGAACGGTCTCGGCGCAGTTTAGCGGGCGAAGAACGGCCGTTTATCGAACTCGATTTAGAGTTTCATATGGCCATCGCGACCTGCGCGAAAAACAATGTGCTGCGGCATTTGTTGATGGACATTCGCGGCGTATTGATCGAATGGATTATGAAGTCGCAGGAGTTGCCCGGTCTGCGCGAGAACGCCGTTGTGCAGCATGAGACGATCCTTGAAAGTATCGCCGATCGAAATCCGGCCAAGGCCCGCGAGGCAATGCAGTCCCACCTGCAGACGTTCCAACGCGCATACACGCTGATGGGCAGAATCGTCAACTCGAATCTTGCCATGCCTGCTGCCGCCCAGGTGGATACTTCTTTGGTGAATCCAGTCCGGGTGTAGCAGGGGCAAAGGGCTACGGCGACGCGCGTGGTTGAAATCTGCTATTCTTACGATGCCGCCCAAAGAGCACCTTCCACGCCGTCAGTGGTCTCCTCTTTCTTCGACAGAGGAGATCTTCATGTCACAACCCGATAGGGAAATTACCATTCTGGTCGTCGAGAATAACGATGCCGACAAATTTTTGATTGTGGAGGGGTTCAAGGCCGCCGGACTCACCAGTGGACTGTTCTACGTCAAAGATGGGGAGGACGCGTTAATGTATGTACGCAACGAGGGGAAATATGAAGGACACAAAGCTCCTGATCTAATTTTTCTTGACCTCTCGTTACCGGCAATTTCGGGGCTGGATGTTTTGCGGGAGATTAAGTCAACTCCCCAGTTGATGCACATTCCAATCGTGGTTTCGTCTGGGTCAGATGATCCGGAATTGGTCCGCGCTGTCTATGCGCTCAATGGCAATTGCTTCATTCGTAAGCCGAATGAATTGGGTCAATTCCTTCGGTTCATCGAAATGTGTTACGAGTTTTGGGGAAGCATCGTAACGCTTAGCCCCAAGCCGCGCCATCCTTCAGTCTCACAGCACGATCAGAGCGGTGGGTCAGGAGTAGTGGCCCTAGGGAAAACACCAGTAGTGTGATTACCGCAAATGTCCGAAATTATAGGCATGGCTTACACGTCTGACAGGGCACACGGCACGGACCGCCCTTTTGATGCTGAAGAGTTTGTAGAGTTTCTCAATCGGGGTGTATTCGAAGGAAGGTTGACGGAACAGATTGAAAAGCTGTCATATGAGCAGTTGGCGGACGTAGCTCGCCTCATGGCGAAAACACCAAAGTAAGAGGAAGTCAGCGGAGGTCATGGCGGCTTCTTGGCTATGCCGGAAACCTATGGAGCTGTCAAAATTACTGCTTTACCCGGCGGCCGATGCGGCTTACTGGTGTGGAAGCGTGAAATAAAACGTAGATCCGGCGCCCGGTTCCGAATCGACCCAAAGCCTTCCTCCACGAGCTTCGATTACCTTTTGACACAAAGCCAAGCCGATACCGTTTCCAGGGATCTCTTTTCCGTGCAGCCTGCGGAAGGCTTGAAAGATTCTGTTTTGGTATTCCGGCCTGATGCCGATTCCGTTATCTTTCACGGCGATAACCCAGGCATCGTTTTCCTGGCGCGCCGAGATGTGTATCTCCGGGGCGACATCGGGCCGCCGGTACTTGATGGCATTGCTGATCAAGTTCTGAAAAACATTTTCGATTCTCGGATCGACCGCCAGCGTGGGCAGCGGATCGTGTGTAATTTTCGTGCCACTGCTTTGAATGGAAGCGCCGAGATGAGCGATCACCCGATTCAGAATCCCTTCCAGCGGGATGACTCGCACATCGCTCGTGACATGCGTGGCCTGAGAGTAGCGGAGGATATCGTCGATGAATGACCGCATGTTGAGCGCTCCCTCGACCACAAAGTCAACACACTCGGCGATGGTTGGATCAGCCTCGGCACTCAGCTTGCGTTTCAGCAACTGGGTGTGGGTGGCAATGGTTCGCAGCGGTTCGTTTAACTCGTGGGCAACGAAGTACGCGAATCGTTCCAGTTCCTCATTGGATTGCCGGAGAGAGTCTTCGGCCGTGCGCGCACGGAGAAAAGCTTTGACCGTGGCGACCAGAACAGTTGGGTCGACCGGCTCGACGAGATAACAGTCTGCACCGGAGTTCAATCCGTGAACCTGATGGTTGGTCTGCGTGTTCGAAGCAGAGACATGTACGACAGTGGTATGGGCAGTCCTGGGGTTTTTCTTTACGCGTTGGCACACCTCGAAGCCGCTGATGTCGGGCAGATTGACGTCAAGAAGAATCAGGGGTGGACTGTGCTCGTCTACTAATCTCAGCGCTTCGGCGCCTGTCGCGGACTGCAGCACCGCAAATCCAGCCTGCTGCAATACTTTCGTCCGGGCGTAGAGACCGGGCGGGTAGTCATCGACAATCAGAATGGGCCGCGTTCGTAAATCCATATCGATCTCACACGGCGGGCAAACGCCGTTCCACTCCTTTCAGCGTTCGGCGGAGCGTCTCCGCGGTGTCCGGGCGGCCAAGGGTTTCTTTCTTCACAATTGCAGTCGCTTGTTCCATCAATTGACTATATTGCGCCTCGGTGAGAACGAAAGATGTACAGATCACAACTGGAACATCCATTGTCGACGGTTCGGATTTGAGTTCGCGAAGTACCTCGAACCCTGTCATGTCCGGCATCTCGAGATCGAGCAATACGGCCTCCGGCATCTCATCCCGAACACGTCGAATTCCTTCTTCACCGGTCGATGCTTCCGTGATCACGGCGCAAACATCCTTCAGGTGCTGCCTCAATAAGTATCGATCCTTCTCGTCATCATCGATGATCACGATATGCCGCAACAATTGCTGATTTATCAGCGAATTCAAGCGCTCGATCATCGCCGCGGGTTCAACGGGCCTGATTAGATATTCGTCGATTCCCAGACGATATCCTTTTGCCTGATCCTCGACAGCAGTGATGACCAGAATAGGGATGTTTTTAGTGTTTCCGTCCCTCTTGAGCCGCGCCATGAGAGCACAGGTGTCCTCCGAACGTAGAAGCACATTCAGGACGATTGCGGCTGGTCGAATTTTTTCGAGAAGCTGCTCCGCCTCCCGCGATGTGGAGGCAGGCACCGCGTGAT
>Ga0105240_10006975_pt1 | contig 16498 bp, 14 predicted proteins | sample KBSC54metaG_FD_80426 | JGI IMG/M metagenome (GOLD analysis project Ga0105240, IMG submission 80426) | Corn rhizosphere microbial communities from Kellogg Biological Station, Michigan, USA - KBS C5-4 metaG | ecosystem: Host-associated > Plants > Roots > Rhizosphere > Soil | place: Michigan, USA... | reverse complement strand
ATTCCAGAGGAAACCGGCGATACTTTTGAAGCCAACGCCGTCGAGAAGGCCGTGGCCTATGGCCAGCGTGCCCGCGGTTATCTATTTGCGGATGATTCGGGCCTCGAAGTTGACGCGCTCGGCGGCGAGCCCGGCGTCCGTTCGGCGCGCTATGCCGGCGAACACGCGACTGATGCCGCCAATAACGCGCTGCTCCTAGAACGTTTGGATGGCGTCGAGAACCGCACTGCCCGCTTCGTTTGCGTCATCGCCCTGGTTCTCGACGGCAAACTGTTGAAGACGTTTCGTGGCGCGGTCGAAGGCCGCATCATCGACCAGGCCCGCGGCGACGGCGGCTTTGGTTACGATCCCTTATTTTACTGCCCCGCTTTCGGCTGCACCTTCGGCGAGGCCACCGTCCAACAAAAAATGCAGGTAAGCCACCGGGGCCAGGCACTCGCGGCGATGTTTACTTACCTGCGAAATATCGCTGCCATCTAAGGAAGCCGATATTGGTCTTGGCGTCTTTGATCTTCCCCGTGCGGATCATCTCGTCGAGATCCTTGGCGGTAAACCAGCGCGTCGCGATGCGTTCATCTTCCATTGGCTTGGGCTCACCCGCCGTCAGGCCGGTCGCCAGATAGATCGTCATCTTCTCGCTCAGAAATCCCGGACTCGGATAAAATTCCGCGAGCTTGGTCCACTTTCTCGCGCGGTATCCGGTTTCTTCCACCAACTCACGACGAGCCGTCTGTAGAGGTTTCTCGCCCGGGTCCAAGGTCCCCGCCGGCAGCTCCCACAGATCCTGACGCGCTGGCAGACGATATTGCCGAACCAGAAGAATGCGGTCCTTTTCGTCTACCGCCATCATCACAGCCGAACCCCGATGCTGGACGATGGCGCGCTTAATTTCAAACCCACTCGGGTCCACGGCATGATCTTCGGTGACGGTGAAAATTCGATTCTTGGTGATTTCTTTGGAAGAAATTAGTTTCATGTATTAACTATTGTGAATGGCCTTCGCAAACTCGTCGGCGGACCGCGTGTTCAGGATATCGGCCGGCTCCAGCCAACCGCGCCGCGCCATGCGTACACCGTAGCTCATGTTGGCCAGGTGTTTCGGATGGTGCGCGTCAGTCGAAATTACAAACTTGCACCCCTGGGCCTTAGCCGTACGGATCAGCGTCGCCGAAAGATCCAGCCGTTCCGGACTCGCGTTGATTTCGAGGTACACGTTGCGCCGCGCCGCTTCCGCAGCGACCGCTTCAAAATCGAAAGGAAACGGATCGCGATGCAACAAAATGCGTCCGGTAGGATGCCCGATCGCTCGCAGATGCGGGCATTCGAGCGCGCGCAACAGACGGTCCGTCATCTCCGCCGGTTCCAGATTCATGTAACTGTGGACACTGCCCACCACCCAGTCGAGTTCGGCCAGCGCATCGTCCGCCAGATCCATGGCTCCATCTCGCAGGATGTCGCACTCGAGTCCCGAAAATACGCGCAGTCCCAACTCGTGCTGGTCCATCTCACGTACTTGACGCGCGAACGCCACCGCTCGTTTCTCATCCAGGCCGTTAGTCATCGCCAAGGATTTCGAGTGATCCGTAATAGCGATGTAGTCGAGCCCCCGCGCCCGCGCCGCTTCCGCCATTTCCTGAAGCGTCGCCCGCCCGTCGCTTTCAGTAGTGTGCATGTGCAAGTCGCCGCGCACGTGGCTCAGCTCCACTAGCTTCGGTAACCGATGCTCGGCCGCGGCGTCAATCTCGCCCGCGTTCTCGCGCAACTCCGGCGGAATCCAATCCAATCCCAAAGCCCGATAGATCTCTTCCTCGGTTGCGCTGACCACGCGCTCCCCACCCTCCAGTCGCGCCAGGTCGTACTCATTCAACGTCAGTCCGATCTTTTGTGCGCGCGAGCGCAGCGCGATATTGTGTTCCTTGCTGCCCGTGAAATACAGCAGGGCCGCGCCGTAGCTTTCCGATGCTAGAGCCCGCAAATCGACTTGCAGTCCTTCCAGTCCGAATTTGATACTCGCTTTGTTGGGACCCTTCCCCAGCACCTCATGCGCCCTTGGATGCACCACAAATTTTTCGAGGGCCTCCGGCGCGCCGGGACCGGTCACTAGCAAATCCAGATCTCCCACCGTTTCCTTCGCCCGCCGCAGACTTCCGGCTGGCGTGACCTTCTCCACTCCCGGCACTGCGCTCAGGTACTCAACCAATTCCGCAGCTGCCCGCTCCGCGAACGACAGCAGGAATCGGCCCTGCCGTTGCCGGTAGGAGGCGATCGATCGCAGCACTTTCTCTTCGAGCTTGGCCCCCATTCGCGGCAGCTCCCGCAGCTTCTGCTCGCGGCAAATCCGCTCCAGATCGTCGACCGACTGCACCCTATGGGTGTCGTACAGCAGCCGAATGCTTTTGGGACCCAGCCCCTGAATGCTGAACAATTCGAGCAACGACGCCGGATACTTGCCCAACATCTCATCGCGCCGCTCGAAACTCCCGCGCTCCTCGATCTCCGCCACCACCGCCGCGATCCCCTTGCCGACGCCCGGAATATCGGTGAGCTTCTTCGCAGGGTCTTTGAGCATCGCCGAGAGCTGCTCGGGATGCCCTTCGATCACCGCGGCCGCCGTCCGGTAGCTGCGAATCCGGAACGAATCCTCAGCGGAAATCTCCATCAGGTCCGCCGTCTCCGACAGCATGCGCGCAATCGCCCGATTCTCCATTTACGGTTTGATTGTAGCTTTCGCACGCGCCGCTTGGCGACAATGGAGGCATGCGGGACCCTCGCACCGCGAGCCCATCCGATCTCGATTCCGTGCCCGATCGCCCCGCCGTGTTCCTGCTCTGGGCCAGCGAAGGCGCTCCCTACCTCGCCCGCACGGCGCTATTGCGCCGCCGCCTCCGCCGTCTTCTTTCCGAGCGCGACCGCGCCTCGCGGGTCCTCAACCTCCGCGGTGTGGTCGAGCGCATCGAATACTGGCTCACCGGCTCGCAACTCGAACCCTCTCTTACCCACCTGGAGTTGGCTCAAAAATATTTCCCGGAAGACTGGCAAAGCATCGTTCGCCTGCGCCCGCCAGCTTTTCTGCGCCTGACGCTCGATAACCAATTCCCACGCACCATGGTCACGGCGCGCCTCGGGCGCGGCCTGTTTTACGGACCCTTCCCCACGCGTGTAGCCGCCGATCACTTCAACACCGAACTGCTCGATCTCTTCCAGATCCGCCGCTGTGAAGAAAATCTTCAGCCATCGCCCGCCCACCCCGGTTGCATTTATGGCGAGATGAACCGCTGCCTGCGTCCCTGCCAAACCGTGGTTTCGGTCGAAGAATACGGCTACGAGGCTGCCCGCGTGGAACAGTTTCTCCGCACCGGTGGAGCTTCCCTCAAAGAACCATCCGAGCAAGCCCGCGACCGCGCCAGTGCCGAAATGCAGTTCGAAGAAGCCGAGCGCCTCCACCAGCGCACCGCCCGCATCGCTGAAGTGCAGGCAGCCGCCGGCGAACTGCCGCGCACGCTCGATCGTCTTGCCGGAGTCGCCGTCTTGCCCTCTGCGGTACCCGACGCCATCGACCTGTGGTTTCTGATCGGAGCCTGCTGGCAACCTCCGCGCCGCTTAATGCTCACCGAAATCGCGGGCGCTGGCCAGTCGATGGACCGTCGTTTGCGCGACCTGATTGCGGCCCTGGAACCGCAGGGCTCGCCCAATCTGGAACACCTCGCCATCCTCACCCGTTGGCACACTTCCAGTTGGCGCGACGGCGAATGGATCGACATTGAGTGGCCCGCAAAGATCCCCTATCGCAAGCTGGTAAACGCCATCAGCCGCGTGGCTCAGGCAACTGTCAAACCCGAGTCAGTATCATAAATCATGAGGGCGGCCACTACTTTTAAGAGCGCATGAACTGGTGGCACAACCTTCGCAACCTGTGGCCCGGCGCCCTGCGTCAGCAGGTAACCCGCACCGGACTCGCCTATAGCGGTGCCATCGTCATCGTCACCCTTGCCGCCGTCCTCTCTGCCAATAATCTTTTATTCCTCATTCTGGCCGCGATGCTTTCCATCCTGGCCATCTCCGGTTTCGTCAGTAAACTCACCCTCGCGGGCCTCGAAATCGATCTGCTGCTGCCATCGCATATTTCGGCGCGCCGCAAAGTCCGCGCCATCGTGCGCCTCAAAAACCTGAAGCGCTGGATGCCCTCATTCAGCATCAACGTCACCGGCCTTGCTGGCGAGAGCACCCCTAGCGGCTACGAGGGTGCTCTATATTTCCCGGCCATCCCCGGCGGAGTCACACTCGAAGAGCCCATTGATCTGCGCTTCCCGGCTCGCGGCCGCTATAGCGAGCGCACCTTTCAGCTCACCACGCGTTTCCCCTTCGGTTTCGCCGAACGCCGCGAGCGAGTCACGTTGCGCCACGAGGTCATCGTGTATCCGTGTCTCGAACCGCATCCCCGCTTCCTGGCGCTCGCGGATTCGCTCGCCGGTGAGCTCGAGGCCTGGCGACGCGGCCCGGGCCACGATTTCTACCGCATCCGTCCGTATGAAGCGCTCGAAAGCGCCCGCCACGTGGATTGGAAAGCCACTGCGCACACTCGCTCACTACAAGTCCGCGAGTTCGCGCGCGACGAGGACCAGATGATCGTCATCTACCTGGACCTCGACGCCACTCCCGATCAAGACGCCTGGTTTGAGGCCGCGGTTGAGTGCGCCGCCTTCGTGGCCTACCGTCTGGTAGAAACCGGCCACCGCGTGCGGGTGCGCACTCAGGACTTCGATTTTTCCTCCCCCGCCGAAGGCGAAGTCTACGCCATTCTTAAATATCTCGCCTTGGTATCGCCGCGGATGGGCGCGCAGCCTCCCAACGCGGATCGATCCAGCCCCCTGCAAATCGTTTTGTCTGCGAATCCGCAGCGCCTGTCCGCGCTCGGATGGGGCGACCGCCGGGGTTCGCGCATTCTCGGACCGGATGCGCTGGGCGTAGAGCATCGCGCTTCCATGCCTCCGTCGGGACCATCCAACACGTTATAATCCGCTGAAGGGCCTATGGAAGACGGTACCTTGGGCGATAACGGCGAAATCACGCGCTTACTCGGGGAAATCGGACGCGGTCAGAAGGATGCGGTCAACGACCTTTTGCCTCTGGTTTATGACGAGTTGCACCGCCTGGCCCGCTCCTATTTCCGGCGCGAGCGCGGCGAGCACACCATGCAGCCCACTGCCCTGGTACACGAAGCCTACATCCGATTGGTGGACCAGCGCGCCCCACTGGAGAGCCGCGGCCACTTTATGGCGGTTGCCGCCACCCAGATGCGCCGCGTCCTGCTCGACTACGCCCGCAAGCATCGCGCCGCGCGCCGCGGTGGTGACGATCAAAAGGTGTTGCTCGAAGACACCATGGCCATCTGCGAGCAGCGCCCCGTCGACATGATCCTGCTGGACTCAGCTCTAGAAAAACTAGCGATCCTCGACAGCAAACAAGCCAAGCTGGTGGAGTTGCGTTTCTTCGCTGGTCTTTCCGTGGAGGAGACCGCGGAAGTGATGGGTGTTTCGCCCGCCACCATAAAGCGCAGCTGGAGTTCCGCTCGCGCCTTCTTGCACCGCGAGATGACCGGAGGTTCTCTTGACGCCTCAGCGTTGGGCGCAAATCCGGCAGGTTTTTGAGGGAGCGCTCGAACGCCCGGCCAAGGATCGCGCTGCCTATCTCCGCGTGCTCTGCGCTCGCGATGAAGAATTGCGTCACGAAGTCGAGAGCCTGCTCCAGAGCCACGAACACTCCGACGAATTCCTGGAAACTCCCGCCGCTCAATTGAGCCAGATTATCTCCGACGAGGATATCAGCGAATACCCCCAGGGGTATCGCATCGGGCCCTATCAATTCGAGCGCCGGATCGGGCGCGGAGGCATGGGCGCCGTGTGGCTGGCCACGCGCTTCGATAAGGAGTACAAGAAACAGGTCGCTATCAAGATGGTGAAGCGCGGCATGAACTCGCAGGAAATTCTGCGCCGCTTCCGCACCGAGCGGCAGGTCCTCGCGAACCTCGATCATCCGAATATCGCCCGCCTCATTGATGGCGGCTCGACTCCGGATGGGCTTCCTTATCTGGTGATGGAGTACGTCGAAGGCACGCCTATCGATCAATACTGCGAAGGGTGGAAGTGCACCATCAGCGAGCGTCTGCAATTGTTCCGCGCCGTCTGTTCCGCGGTTCATTATGCGCACCAGAACTTAGTCGTGCACCGGGATATCAAAACCAGCAATATTTTGGTCACCGCCGACGGTATCCCCAAACTCTTGGATTTTGGGATCGCGAAACTGCTCGGCGCGGAAGGCTCCACGCTGGACCTGGCGCAAACCCGTCCTGAAATGCGGCCCATGACGCTCGATTACGCCAGCCCCGAGCAAATCCGGGGCGAACCCATCACCACCGCCACCGATATTTATTCGCTCGGCGTTCTTCTCTTCCGCTTGTTGACCGGGAAAATGCCTTACGGTCCGGGCATCCACTCCCAAGCGGCCATGCAACACGCCATCTGCGAGAAGGAACCGTTCCGTCCGAGTTCCCTGGTTTTGAGCGATGAGTCCACGGTTGTCCCCGACGCCACGCAGAAAATTGAGGCCGTGAGCGAAACCCGCGATAAAGCCCGCAAGCGTCTGCGCAAGAAACTCTCGGGCGACCTGGACAATATCATCCTCATGGCGCTGCGCAAGGAACCTCACCGGCGGTATCTTTCGGTGGGACAATTCTCCGAAGACATCCGGCGCTACCTGGAGGGTCATCCCGTCGTGGCGCGTCTGGATACGCCGGGCTACCGTTTAGCGAAATTCGTACGCCGCAACCCTCAGGGGATTGCCGCCGTGGTGCTCATTGGAGCGGCCTTGATTTCGGTCGCCGCCATATCCCAGCATTCCGCGAGCAGCTCCGCCCGCGCCCGGCAGGAGGCCGAACGCGTCCTGCAACAAACCCGTCATGAATTGACCGCCGCGTATTCGCATGGCGGGGATCCCCAACACGCTTACGCCACCGCTGAGCTCGAATACAACGCGAGCCCGATCGCGGGGCCCGCCCGGATGGACCTCGCGGAAACTTCGACGGCTCTGGCCGACGCCGTCGAGGCCAAGGGAAACCATCCGGAGGCCGTTAAGCTCTATCGTGAAGCTCTCACGCAATGGGAGGCCCTGGCTCTAACTAATTCTCACGACACCGCCGTCCAACACGAGGTCATGGCGGCCGCCAACGCCTTGGGTGGAGTCGAATTGAAGATGGGCGACGTCCCCGGCGCGCTTTCGAGATATACCCGCGCCTTACAGATCACTGAGGGTATGGCCGCCATGGAGGGTTCGCACCTGACGCCAGCGACTCTCGAGGAAGTTGCCGCCGCCAATCGCAGCGTGGGTGAGCTGTTAATACGAAATGGCAGCCGGGAAGCCGGCTTGGTAAAGCTGCGTAAAGCCTTGAGAATCTACCAGGAATTGAGTTCGGAAACTCCCAATCCGGCGATTTCCGAACTCACGGGTCTATTGGCCCAGCCTTAACCGCCCCGGAAAACAGCACAAATCCGACGGAGCCGGCCGAGTTCTCTGGATGAACCCGACCGGCCCATCAGGCGGAAAACCACCTGTTCCTCCGAACATCGGTTATTCTACTGTCATCACAATCCGCGCAATCGGGCGGAGAACCGGCTCACTGCTTCGCGAATCTTTTTTGCAATTTTTCGAGCACCGCCATCGCGCGGCCGGAATCAATGGCTTCGGCAGCTTTGATCATGGCTTCGCGTGGCGTCGGCGCCAGACCGGCAGCCAGTAGCCCGACTGCCGCGTTCACCGCCACAATATCCCGCTGGGAACCCTTCCTTCCGCCCAGGATCTCCAGGGTAATCCTCGCGTTATCAGCAGCATCTCCGCCCGCCAGCGCCTCCAGCGAAGCCCTCGACACCCCGAAATCTTCCGGCATCCAAACGCTTTTCTGCACGCGTCCGCTCCAGACTTCATACACATCGGTTGAACCCGTAGTGCTCACTTCATCCATTCCGCCGCCCCCGGCAAGGAAGCCGTGCACTACGTAGGAGTGCATGGTTCCCAACTCCGCCAATGCCTCGGCCATGATCCTTGCGAACTCGGCCGACGGCGCTCCGATCACCTGGGTCTGCGCCCGTGCCGGATTCGCTAACGGTCCCAGCAAATTGAACACGGTGCGCATCTTAAGCTCGCGTCGTACGCCTTGCACGTTCTTCATGGCTGGATGCAGGTGCGGGGCGAACAAGAAACCGAGCCCGATTTCGCGCACCGCGCCCGCCGCTTCCTCCGCGGTCATGGCGATGCGCACCCCTAGTGCTTCTAATACGTCCGCGCTGCCGACCTTCCCGGAGATCGCCCGGTTGCCGTGTTTGGCTACCTGCGCACCGGCGCCCGCCAATACAATCGCCGCCACGGTCGAAATATTGAAGGTTCCAGCGCCATCGCCGCCCGTGCCGACAATGTCGATTACATTGGGTCCCGCGTCGACCACCACCATGTGTTCGCGCATAGCCCTGGCGAACCCTGCCAGCTCGGCTGCGGTCTCGCCTTTCACGCCGAGACCCACCAAAAACGCGCCCACCACCGCCTCGTGGGAGCCGCCTTCGAGCAGCGAAGTCATGGCTTCGTGAGCCTCCGCGGAGGTGAGATCTGAACCTGCGGCTACGCGGTGTAGAAACGGCACAAGCGACATGGATCTTCTATCATCGCGCACTCTAGTTCATGCGAGAATAAAGCCAAGCGGAGCCCACTTTGGTGACCAACCAACAGCTCTATCTGGCCATCGGCATTCCGATGCTTTTCAACGCTACGTTGATCGGTATTGTCGCGAGCCTTTTCACTTCGCATGTAAACGCCCGATTCGACGCCATCGACAGGCGCTTCGACGATATGCGCGACCTCTGGCGCGCTGAGCTCCGCCGAGTGGAAGAAATCCTCGATGCGCGGCTTAAGCATCTCGAAGAGCGCCGATAATCGTCATCCAAGTGCCTTCTTCACCGCGAACACCATTCCAGTCCACACTCCATCGAGCGAACAGATCTTATAGTCCACCAGCCCGATGGCGAGTGCAGCCGAGCGTACAAAGTTTCCGTTGAGCCCGTCACGCCGCCCCTTCTGCCACACAATCCATAACCGGGTGCGCGCAGCCAGTGCCTTTCGCGAAGGCAGCGCCGCTTCATACTCGCCGGGATCATGCACGAACCACAGGCTCACCGGACACACACGCCGCGCGTCTTCCTCCAGCACCACGCCCTCCGGCAGTACTCCCAGCACTTTCAAATAATCCACCGGCGGATCGATCAACCCCACCGTCGACCCTTCGCGAATCCCCATCTTCTGCGCCGCCGTCCGCCCCGGCGCGCTCTGCATCATCTGCCGTGGCACCACCGGATCGCTCGGCGGATTCCTGATCGCCTTCTCCAGCGCCGCACCCACGCCCGCCATCGAGGCATACACTGCATCCGGCATCTGCTCCTGATTGCCGCCACCTTCTCCGCCTCGCCGCCTACAAACACCAGCGGAATATGCCGCGTGCTTTTCGATCCTCGCAGCCAAGCGCCCACATATCTGCCATGCGATGGCAGACGCGACAGATCGATCACCACCCCCGCCACGCCCGACTCTTTGATCTCCCGCACCGAAGGCGACTGCATATGCGGATTGTGCACCACCTCAAACCCCGCCGCCCGCAGCTTCGCGATCAGCGCCGCGGCTTCCTTCGATTTCCAATGAAATAATCGCACCAGCCGCATCTGCAATCCATTTTCCACGCTCTCTATCATCTGCGCTATATTGGGAGTTCCCGTTTCCATCATTCACATGAAGATCCATGAATATCAGGCCAAAGCCCTGCTTGCGCGCTATGGCGTACCGGTGCCCCGCGGCGAGGTGGCTCATACCGTAGTCGAAGCCGAAGTGGCCGCGCACAAACTCGGCGGAACCGTCGTTGTCAAAGCCCAGATTCACGCCGGGGGACGCGGCAAAGGCGGAGGCGTCAAAATCGTCAAAAATTCCGACGAAGCCCGCGCCGCCGCCGAAAAAATCCTGGGCATGACGCTGATCACCCACCAGACCGGCCCCGAAGGCCGCCTCGTCCAGCGCCTGCTGATCGAAGAAGGCCTGCCGATCGAGCGCGAACTCTATCTCGGCATTGTCCTCGACCGCGCCACCGGCAAAAACACCTTTATGGCCTCGGCCGACGGGGGGGTCGAAATTGAAGAGGTCGCCGCCAAAACCCCGGAGCGCATCCTCAAGGAAACCATCGAGCCCGGCATCGGACTCCAACCTTTCCAGGCCCGCAAAATAGCCTTCGGCATCGGCATCCCCGGCCCCATGGCCAACGCCGCCGCCAATGCCATGATGGCCCTGGCCCGCGCCGCCGAATCGCTCGACGCCTCACTCGCCGAAATCAACCCGTTCATTCTCACAAAAGATGGCAAAGTCTACGCGCTAGACGCGAAGGTGACCATCGACGACAACGCGCTCTTCCGCCACAAGGATCTCCTGGAACTCCGTGACCTCAACGAGGAAGATCCCCTTGAAGTAGAAGCTTCTAAATTTGGCCTTAACTACATCAAACTGGACGGGACGGTCGCCTGCATGGTCAATGGCGCCGGCCTTGCCATGGCCACTATGGACATCATCAAGTACGCCGGTGGCAGCCCCGCCAACTTCCTTGATGTAGGCGGCGGCGCTAATGCCGACCAAATCCGTAACGCCTTTCGTATACTGCTTTCGGATAAGGCCGTCAAGGCAGTTTTTATCAATATCTTCGGTGGTATTCTACGATGTGATACTTTAGCTACAGGCGTGGTCGCCGCCGCCCGTGAACTGAAAGTAACGCATCCAATTGTGGTCCGCATGGAAGGCACCAACGTCGAACTCGGGCGGCAGATTCTAAAAGACTCCGGCCTCAACTTCACGATAGCCGAAGGCATGCTCGATGGCGCGAAGAAAGTCGTGAGGTTGGCCGCATGAGCGTCCTAGTCAACAGCAACACTCGCCTGCTGGTCCAAGGATTTACCGGCAAAGAAGGAACCTTCCACGCCCAGCAGGCTATCGCCTACGGCACCAATGTAGTCGGCGGCATCACACCCGGCAAAGGGGGCCAGAAACATCTCGACCGCCCCGTTTTTGATACCGTTGCCGAAGCGGTCAAAGCCACCGGCGCCAACGCCACTGTGATCTTCGTTCCCCCGCCCTTCGCCGCGGACGCCATTATGGAAGCCGCCGACGCCGGCATCGCATTAGTCGTCTGCATCACTGAAGGCATCCCCGCCAACGATATGGTGAAGGCCTGGGATTATCTGAAATCACATCCGAAAACGCGCCTGATCGGACCCAATTGCCCCGGCATCATCACTCCCGGCCAGTGCAAGATCGGCATCATGCCCGCGCACATTCATCTCGCAGGCCATGTGGGCGTAGTATCCCGCTCCGGAACTCTCACTTATGAGGCTGTAGGCCAGTTGACCAGCCTCAACATCGGCCAATCCACCTGCATCGGTATCGGAGGCGACCCCATCATCGGCACCACCCACACCGACGCCATCAAGCTCTTCAACGAAGACCCCGACACCCACGCCATCGTGATGATCGGCGAAATCGGCGGCAACGCCGAAGAGCAGGCCGCCGCCTACATCAAGCAACACGTGAAGAAGCCGGTAATCGGCTTCATCGCCGGACAGACCGCGCCTCCCGGGCGCCGCATGGGCCACGCCGGAGCCATCATCTCCGGTGGCAGCGGCAAAGCTGAGGACAAAATGGCCGCCATGACCGCCGCCGGCATCATCGTCTGCCCCACCCCCGCCGACATCGGCGAGAAAGTAAAATCAGCACTCTAATATGGAACGCACATTCGCCATCATCAAACCCGACGCCGTCGCCGCCAACCAGTCCGGCCAGATTCTCGCCATCATTCAGAAGGCAGGCTTCCGCATCATCGGCATGAAACAAAAGCGCCTCAGCCAGATCGAAGCCGAAAACTTCTACGGCGTACACCGCGAGCGTCCCTTTTACGGCTCGCTGGTCAAGTTCATGACGGAAGGCCCCGTCGTGGTCCTCGCGCTCGAAGCCGAGGATGCCATTAAGAAATGGCGCGACACCATGGGCGCCACCAACCCCGCCAACGCCGCCGAAGGCACCATCCGCAAGCAGTTTGCGACTTCTATTGAGCGCAACTGCGTCCACGGCTCCGACGCTCCCGAAACCGCCGCCGTCGAAATCCCGTTCTTCTTCGCAGCATCGGAACTGCTGTAGCGCCAGCGCCCATCGATACCACCTCGCCAAACTCCAGTCAGCAACATAAGCACTAAAGGTTTGTGCTAGTTAGGCCGATATTAATGCTTTGAGAACCTCATGCGATCCCGTGTAAGCGCTCCCAGTCTGTCTTTGCCCGGGATGACTGCGGCACTTTGCGGCGCACTCGTCATCCTGCTCGGGTCAATTGTGCTGACGGGCTGGGCAATCTACTCTCCTTTTCTTGTCCAAATCGCGCCGAATTTCGCTCCCATGCAGCGCAACACTGCGCTTAGCTTTCTGCTGAGCGGGATCGCCCTCCTTGGCATCGTAATCGCCAGACCGCGATTGACACTGATTGCCTCCGCTATCACGGCGGCGGTATCACTCGCATCCATTCTCGAATATGTGGTCCATGCAAACTTCGGGATCGACGAGCTTCTCGGTGTCGCCTTCATCAACACACACATTTCAGACCACGGGCGGATGTCGCCGATTACGGCTCTCTGTTTCACCGTGTTAGCCGCAGTCATGTGGCTGGCGCAAACCCGCCTGTTCGCCAAAAGATCTCCGCTGCTGGGCGTTACCGGCTTGCTGATTGCCGCAGTTGGCGCGTCGTGCAGCATCAGTGTGCTCTCGGGAACGAATGACGCCTTCGCCTGGGGCGATCTAAACCGCGTAGCGCTTCACACCGGAGTCGGCTTCGTGCTGCTGGGGTTCGGTATTGCTGTCGTGGCTCTTGATGTCACTCAGCTTGGCCTCAGCGAGCCCCTGTGGATGTCCATCGGCGCCGGCGTTTTCGTGGCAATCTTCCGAGTAGGATTGTGGCAGGCTTTCTCGGCCAAGAACCAAAACAAGCCCGACTTTTTAACCAACCTGACGTTGTTAGGAGGACTATCGAGCGCGGTTCTCTTTGGCATTGTCGTTCATCTCGCTTTGAAGGCGCACTTTCAACGCGAGGCCCTGCGGGCGGTGAATCAGAAACTAAAGGAAGAAATGGTGGAGCGCCGGCAGGCCGAGGAGGCAGCGCAGGCCGCCAATCGAGCTAAGAGCGCGTTTCTGGCGAACATGAGCCATGAAATCCGCACGCCCATGAACGGCATTCTCGGAATGGTCGCATTGACGCTCGATACCACGCTCGATGCCGAACAACGCGATTGTCTTGAAACGGCACAGTCGTCGGGGGAAGGCCTGCTGAGGCTGATCAACGACATCCTGGACTTTTCGAAGATTGAAGCCGGCAAGCTGGATCTGGAGACAGTGACTTTCAGTCTCCGGGAAAACTTGGCGCAGACGTTTAAGACGCTAGCCCCACTGGCCGAAGCCAAGGGTTTACATCTCGATTTCCAAGTTGATCCCCAAGTCACCGATCTAGTATCAAGCGATCCGGCTCGCCTTCGCCAAATCATAGTAAACCTGGTCGGGAACGCTGTCAAATTCACCAGCTCCGGCGGAATCACGCTATCTGTTCGACAAGAGAGTCAAGACCCAGAACATGTGACTTTACGGTTCGCAATCAAAGATACCGGGATCGGGATCTCCCCCGAGAAGCAAAAGGAAATCTTTTCCTCCTTCACCCAAGCCGACAATTCCTTCACTCGTAAGTATGGTGGAACCGGCCTGGGACTGACCATCTCGCGCCGCTTAGTGGAGATGCTGGGCGGTCAAATCTGGGTGGAAAGCGAACCCGGCACCGGCAGTTCGTTTTATTTCACCGCACGCCTCGGTATCGCCAGCGGAGCAAAAGGACCCGGCGACAGACCCGCGACGCGGTCCGCCTTGTCCTTAGCCGGCTGAATAGGCTCCCGCTCGCACTAGCATCCCTCCCTGATTCGTGGGAACATCTTTCTTAGCACGATTTGAAGGAGCTGGAACATGCGAAGAGTGGTTTCTGTAGGCGCTCTCCTGGCCGCCGCCGCGCTTCTGGCGGTCCACCCCGCCTCAGCAACAGCGCAGACTGCGGGACCCGCTGCGTGGCAGAACGATCTCACCCCCATCACCGCCAAAGAGTGGAATCGAGACTTCGCCGCCCACCTGCTCGAACGCGCCGGCTTCGGCGGCACTCCCGCTGAAATCGACGCGCTGGCTAAGGTGACACCTGCGCAGGCCATCGCCCGTCTGGTTCGTTACGAAGGCACCGACATCAGTCACCTGCCGGCCTTCGACGAGTCCGGTATTCACGATCCCGGACTCGAGCCATTCCCTCCCAGCCGCCCGGCCGTCACCGATCTCGCCAAGAAGAATGGCGAAGCGCTCGGCATTAAAGTAAAGCCCGCCGGCAACCGCCGTCTCCAGCCCGTCGTCGACGAATTTTTCTATTGGCTGCGCGCCAGCGCGCTTGAAACCAGCCGCGTGGCCTACTGGTGGGCTAACCGCATGCTCACCAGCCCGCGTCCGCTCCAGGAAAAAATGGCGCTCTTCTGGCACGGGCATTACGCCGTCAATGAGCCCAAAGTCCGCGACTACCGCAAGCTTCTCGCCGAGTTGGAACTTTTCGAAAACCACGGCACCGGAAATTTCAGAGACCTCATGGTGGCCATGGCCGAGGACCCCGGCATGCTCACCTTCCTCGACGCCGGCGTCAACGTCAAGGGCGCGCCCAACGAAAATTTCGCTCGGGAAATCATGGAGATGTTCACCATGGGCGTGGGCCACTATAGCGAAAAGGACATCCGCGAGGCCGCCCGCGCTTTCACCGGATGGGATTACGCCGATCTCAAATTCGTCGTCAACAAAGATAAACACGATGACGGCGAAAAGACTTTCCTGGGCCAGACCGGCAACTTTGACGGCGTTCAAATCATCGACATCATCATGCAGCAGCCGGCAACCGCCGATTACATCGCCGGCAAGCTCTACCGTTTTTTCGTTCGCCAGGATCTGTCGCCTGAACTGCAAAAAAAGCTGGGCTCCGTTCTGCGTGATTCGCATTACGAAATCGCCCCGCTGCTTGAGGCCATATTCTCATCGCGCGATTTCTACAGTCCCGCTTCCGTCGGTACGCACATCAAGAGTCCGGTTGAGCTGGCGGTATCGACCTACAAGAAACTGGGCCTCCAAAACATTCCCGGCGAGCCGGACTTCAATTCCGCGACTTCTGCGCTGGGCCAACGCCTGTTCTCGCCCCCCACGGTTGCAGGCTGGGCTGGAGGACGCAGTTGGATCACCCCCGGACTCCTTCTGGAGCGCGGCAACTTCGCACGCGATGTGCTGTTTCCCGACATCAACTTCGTTGCGCCGGACCGTGTCGCCGCCAGTGAAGAAGTGCGCCGCGTGGCCGATCGTATCCGCCAGGGCATGGATATCACCACCGCAACCATTCCGGACACCAAGAACGGCGAGATGGCGGAATCCAACATGGCGGCCGATCGCGATGAAGACTTCAATACCCGCTACGGCAGTTTTCGCGGCTCCCAGTTGGCGCTGGAAAGAGTGAAACCCATCCCGCGCGATACCGCACAAGTGCATCTCACCCAAATGGTGCTGGCCGAGAATCTCAGGAACACCACCCAAGTAGTCGACTATTTGATTCGCCGCTTCATGCGCGTCCCTCCCAGCGATGAAACGCGCCGCACGCTCGTCGCTTTCCTCGATCGCCAACTGGGTACGTCGGATATTTCCATTGCCAAGACTTATCTCGAAGAACCGCTGCGGTTGGTCTTGCATCTGATCATGAGCCAGCCAGAGTACCAATTGAGTTGAGGAAGAGAACCATGAAATTGAATCGACGGGATATCTTACGCACCGGCCTTACCGGCCTCAGCATGACCGCAAGCACCACTCTACGCGTCGGAGTGTTCGGCCGTGCAGCCGCGGCCCTCGCGGCCGAAGCGGAATCCAACGGCAAGATCCTGGTAGTGCTGGAACTCTCCGGCGGCAATGACGGGCTGAATACGCTGGTCCCCTATGGTGACGATGCCTACTACCGGCACCGCCCCAAGATCGGCCTCCCGAAGAAGAGCGTCCGTCCCATCGACGACCATTTCGGCTTCAACCGCGGCATGGTCGGCTTCGAGCGTCTCTTTAAAGATGGCAAGCTTGCCATCGTCCACGGCTGTGGCTACGACAACCCGTCCTTCTCGCATTTCTCATCCATGGCCTACTGGCAAACCGCCGCCCCCAACAGCGGCGAGCAGTACGGCTGGGTGGGCCGCCTGGCTGACACCATCGCTCCCGACGCCCCTCCCAACTTTCTGGTAAACATTGACACTCACCAGTCGCTAGCCGTGCGCAGCCGCCGCCATGTCCCGGTGGTCTT
>Ga0105240_10006973_pt1 | contig 16499 bp, 12 predicted proteins | sample KBSC54metaG_FD_80426 | JGI IMG/M metagenome (GOLD analysis project Ga0105240, IMG submission 80426) | Corn rhizosphere microbial communities from Kellogg Biological Station, Michigan, USA - KBS C5-4 metaG | ecosystem: Host-associated > Plants > Roots > Rhizosphere > Soil | place: Michigan, USA... | reverse complement strand
CCGTCAATCGACAGCAGGAGCGGCTTCAGGTCCCAGAAGGATTGGGTGCCCATGTTGCGCGCGATCGCCTCGACGATCGGTTTATCTTCCGATTCGAAGGGACCACGGAGGGTTTCCACTGACTGCCGGGCGAGTTGTTCCGCGTGGGGGCCCATGGCCCGCGGGAAGCTGACAGCGTAGAAATAGTGGGTGGTCGTTGCCGATTCCGGCGTGAAGACGTGCGCCTGTTGGAGCTGCGCACCTTGTTCCCGGGGTTGGCCGCTGATTACCCCTCCAACATGCAGGACCATGTTCGCCGGCGCGTTCCAACGGACGTCGAGCCAGCGGTCGACGAGCTCACCGCGGGGGATGTTGAACCCGGTGTAGATGAAGTCCGGTGGGGTATCCCGGGTGATGAACCGCTTCGACCAGACCGTGTCACCCTCCTGCAAGGCCTGGACTTTGGCGGCGCGGACGGCCTCGCTGGCAAACAGTGGATGCAGGAACTCGATGTGACTCAGATCGAGGATGTTGTCGGTTTCGAGCTCGTAGTGGGCGTTGATCCGCAGATACCCCATCCCCACGTACCAGTGCTCGGGGCTCAGGAATTCGAACGGTGTGATGGAGTCGGGTGTTGCCTGCGCGGGGTCTCCCATCCAGATCCATATTGCGCTGTAGCGCTCGGCTACCGGATAGGAGCGGACGCGGGCAGCTCCGGGCACCGGACCGTGTGGGTTCGCAACACAGCTCCCGGACGCGCTGAACTGCAATCCATGATACGGACATTGCACCGCTTCACCCACGATCTTGCCCCTATGCAGGGGCGCGAATCGGTGTGGGCAGCGATCCTGGAGGGCTACCGGGGTGCCGTCACTGCGGCGATACAGTACCAGGGGTTCATCGAGCAGATGCCGTTGGAACAGCTCTCCAGCCCGGACCTCGGAGGACCACGCCGCGAGATACCAGGCGTTGCGTAGATAAGCCATCGGATCACGCCCGCCGTCAGCTCATGATCGCCACAACATAAACCAACCCGAGCGGTCGGGGAAATCGTTTTCAAGCATCGGAGGAATTCAGCGCAGCAATAGGTCGTGCGAGCTTCAAACCCCGCAGCACGAGCACCAGGCCCAACAATGAGAGGGCTGAATACAGCCCACAGACGGCGCTCATGGCGTGGGCGAGCGCTCCCCTTCCGTCGAAAAAAACATCGCTCACCCGGGCCACGACAGTGGGACCGAGCACGGGCGCGATCAAGCCGGTCAGGAAGAATTGCACGGCGGTGATCTTTCCCATGCTCCCTTCCGGGGTCACGCTCGCGGTCACTGTCGCTACGATCGGGAATACCGTGCCACTGACGAGCATCAAAGCACCAAACATCACCCAGAATACGGGCAGGCTGGGCGCCAGCGGTGTCGCTGATGCTGCGACTGCCACGAGAGCCGTCGCGACACATCCCACGGCGACGGGCCCTCGCACACCGTGGCGTGCTGCGGCCGAGTCCATCAGTTGTCCGGCAATCCACAGTCCAACAGGAGGCAAACACAACATCATGAGGCCCAGCGTGAGCCCGATCTGCGCGTATGACAATCCCCACAGGCGCCCGACCATCGCGGGTAACCACGCGGCATAGCTCAGGCTGAGCATGAGCATCGCGAGTTGGAATACCAGCAAGGGCACATACAGTGTCCAGCGATTGCGGATCAGGGACCAGGCGGCGAGATACCCTTCTCCAGCAACGGGTCGGGTCTCGCTGCTCGCAGGAGGCGCTGGCCTGGTCGGGTGAGAGAGCCTCGGTGGCTCGGCTACAGTCAGAACGAGTAGGCACACGGGAAAACCTGCCAGGCCGATGAGAATCAGCATCATCTGCCAGGGGAGAACCGGGCCCAGGAGGGGCATGCGGTAGGGTCCCGATGCCGTCAGGACTCCAATAAGGAGTCCGCCGGCGATCAGCGCCAGTGAGGAGCCGCCGGTGAACGACATCGAAAAAACAGAGAAGCCGCGCGCACGTCGTTCGGGTGACAGGGCTGAGCGCAACATCGACGTGGCCGAAGGGCTGATGACGCTCTCGCCGAAGCCGAGGCCGGCGCGGGCGAGGAACAACTGGGCAAACGACGCCGCGACGCCGCAGGCCATGGTCATTAACGACCACACGAGTGCGCCTGCAAGGATCAAACCGCGCCGGCTGATACGGTCCGCCAGGTATCCTGCGGGAAGCGTGAACAGGGTGTTGGAAAGACCAAATGCGGCGCCGAGAATCAGGCTGATTCCGGTGTCGGTGATGTGCAGGTACGCCCGGATCGGATCGACCAGGAGCGCGATGACCTGTCGGTCGATGGCTGCCAGGGTCGAGACGAGGAGCAGGACGATGACGAGCCACCATTGGCGGCGTGCGCTGTCATAAACGTCATGACCGCGCGCGCTCGGGGTCATACGGCGTTGTCGCGCCTCACGCGCGGGCCGGAATGGCTGGCGCTCCCGCGCCTCATTTCGCGCCTGACGACTGGGTGATCAGGCCATCGCAGGGACCGAATCCGATGGGCACATAGCCCTCCCGAGTGGCGCGCCCGCGGATCTGCAGGCTATCGCCGTCTTCGAGCCACAGCCGCTGCTCGCCGGTCGGCAATTGCAGGGGGCGCGTGCCGCGTTGGTTGATTTCGGCGAGGCACGCTTTGGCATCCGGGTCGGGGGCAGAGGTCGTGCCGCTCGCGAACAGGTCGCCGGTCTGGAGGTTGCAGCCGTTGCTCGTGTGATGGGCCAGCATCTGCGCGAGTGTCCAGTACATATGTTTGAAGTTGGTACGCACGATTCGCTCCGGGGGAACCTTCGCGGAGCGCATTCTTGCCGTCTGCAGATGCGCGGTCAGCTCTATGTCCAGCCCGCCATGTCGGCGATTCGCGCTGCTGTGGAGGTGTCCGGGCGTCTGTGGAGCCTCAGGCGGTCGGTCCGGTAAGGGGACCCGGAAGGGGGCCAAGGCCTCGGTGGTCACGATCCAGGGTGAAACCGTGGTCAGGAAACTCTTGCCGAGAAAAGGGCCCAGGATGGATTCGAAGAACTGGATGCCGCGTGCGGACCAATCATTCAGCAGGCAGCAGCCGAAGATCCGCTCACTCGCCTCATCGACGCTGAGGGAGGTACCGAGCTCATTGCCACGGCCGACGAACGCCGCGAATTCCAACTCGAAATCCAGGCGCGGCTCCGGGCCAAATGACAGGCCATCCTCGGGCGGCCTCGCGGCCCATTGGCCGTAGGGCCGCTGTAACGGCGTTCCGCTCACTCGGACAGAGCTCGCGCGTCCGTTGTAGGCGATAGGCAGATAGTAGAAGGCCGTGACGGGCTGACCGCCACGCATGCCGCCCATGTGGGTGTAGGAACAGGAGAAATCCGTGAAGCCACCGATCGCGACCGGGAGCTCCATTTGCACCGTGGAGATCGGCACCAACAGGCGCGCTGACAAACGGCGGGCGGTGTCGGAATCCGGGCCGCCGACGCGCAGGAGGTCCGAAAGACGTGCGCGCAGTGCGGAGACAGTGCTCGGCTCCAGGGCGAGCAACGAGTTCAACGTGTCGCCGCTGGCCGCTCGTGCCGCTCGCTCCGCCTCGCCACTGAACAGACCGGCGGACACGGCCGCGGCGAGATCGAGAACCTGGTCCCCGATGGCCACGCCGCCGCGGGGCCTGGCGTCTGATGCCGGGCGAAATACCCCCAACGGCAGATTCTGAATGGGGAAGTCGCAGTCGGCCTCGTTCGCTGCGGCGACCCAACTGCGGCGGGCCGGATCGTGGGTGTCGTTGAGCTGCACCATGCGGCGGCACACTATTACCCACGTATGAGAATTGTCAAGCGGACGGTGGATTCACTCCCGTAACTGGCGTAAGCCATCGACCACGTAGTCGGTCAGGAATTTTTCATATTGCCGGTTGACGGTCTCGACATCGTAGTCGCGGCCGAACGCGACCTTCAGTATCGGGGCGCCGGTCACAAAGAATTCACACATGCCGATGAGCGCCATGTAGAGGAAGGCACCGTCCACGCGGCGCATGCCTGTCGAACGGGCGATGGAGTCGGCAATGCCGCGGTGGTGTCCGACCGCCGTGCCGGTGAAGGATTTGAAGAATGCGAGGGCCTCGGGGTGGTCGGAGTTGACCACTTCGTCGACCATCAGGCGATGAAAGTAGGGATGTCGGATCTGGAAGCGCAGCAGGGCCCGCGCGGACTCGCGGATTTTTTGCTCCGGGGTCTCCGCCGGGATGCGCTCGAGGACGGTGAGCTCGTTCTGGAGTTGGGCGAAGAGGTAGCGTGCGGCGGCCAACAACACACTGGAGCGGTTCTTGAAGTAGTAGCGGATGAGAGAGCGATCGACGCCAGCATGTTGGGCGACGCGCAGCAACGTCACGTCCCGCGGAGCTACTTCTCTCAGTAGCTCACACACTTTCATTACGATCGCGTCCGCTCCAACGCTCGCGCCGTCGTCGCGTGGTCGCCCGCGTGCGCGCCGTCGAGGTTTGCGCTCGAGCGGGCGCTGGGTCTTGATGTGAGGAACGGACTTGATCCGGGGGGCTGGCTTGGGGGTCAACGGGGTACTCCGTGGAGACACCGCCCTACTTTAGCTCAGACCGGCTGCGCGATGGCCCGTGCGATCATCGCGGACACCGCCTGGTGCTCGGCCAGAGGAGCATGCGCCATCTCCAGATCGCCCAGTCGCACGGATCCTTCGACCACGATTTTGCAGCGCTCGAAGCGGCGCTGCATGAAGTCGTGCAGCAACTGGGGAATCGCAAGGCCCTGCTCTACCAGCTCCGCCAGAACGACCGCGTCCTCCACCGCCAGTCCGCAGCCATAGGCCGAGTGGGGTGTCGTGGCGTGAGCCGCATCGCCGATCAGCAGGGTACTGCCTTGAAACCACGGCGTCGGGAGCAGAAGGGTCTCCAACGGGCGGTAGTTGATCCGGGCATTCGCATCGAGGGTGGCGCGAAGCTCGGCCAGTGGGCTCCCGAACGGCTGCAGGCGCTCTGCGAGCAGTCGCGGCCATTGCTCTTCCGGCATGCGTTGGTTGGGGGCGACTGTTTCCAGTAGGAACAGGTACATCTCCTGGTCGGAGACCGGATTCAGGCCCGCCTTGTGGTGTGTATCGATGTACATCGCTACACAATCGAAGTCGGGGGGACGTGGAAATACCGCACGCCAGCAGCCCTGGCCGGTGAAACGGGGCTGGGGGGCGCCGGGGAAGATCATTCGCCGTACCTGCGAATGCAATCCATCGGCACCGACTACCAGGTCGTACGTGCCCTCCTCTCCATCGGTGCACACCGTACGCACGCGAGTGCCTTGTTGCTGCAGAGTATCCAACCGCACGCCGAGTCGGACTCGGGTTCCGGCAGCCCGGGTAGAGTCGGCAAGGATCTGGTGCAGCACCGGCCGTAAAATTCCCCCTCCTGTCGGCATGGCGGTCCCGTCATCGGGAGGCTGTATTCGCTGCAACAGTTGGCCGGACGGCAGGTGCATCTCGAAGGCCGAGTGCATGTGGCCCTCGGTCCGCATGCGCTCCAGGACGCCGACTTTCTGGAAAGCCTTGAGGGTCGCGCCGTTCAAGGACAAGCCGGCGCCGACGGCGCGCCACTGCGTGTCGCTGTCGATGAGGTCCACCCGCACGCCGAGGCGGCGCAGGCAAATCGCCAATGACATGCCGCCTATGCCGCCGCCTACGATGAGAGCCTCGCGCACGTCGCTCATGGGGAACACCTCGGGGGTCATCTGGATTTATTTCCCATTATGGAGTAAATACCGGGAAAGACAACTTTCACGGCAGGCGGATCATGGCCCGATGGCAGTACACGCGCGGCTTGCACGACCTCGGCAATGGTTGTTATGCGTGGCTGCAACCTGATGGCACCTGGGGTTGGAGCAATGCGGGGTTGATCGAGAGCCAGGGGCAGACGCTGCTCGTTGATACGTTGATGGGCTTGCGGCTGACGCAGGACATGCTGGATGCCATGCGGCGCCAGGTACCCGCCTCCGCCCGCATCGGCAAACTCGTCAACACCCACGCGAATCCCGATCACGTGTTGGGTAACGAGCTCGTGGTCGGCGCCGAGATCATCTCCGGGCGGCGCGCTGCGGAGGGTATCGCGAAGATGGACGCGGCCGGGTTCCAGCGCATGGCCCAGAACTGGCAGCAGATGGGCGACGGCGGTGAGTTCTTTCACGAAACCATGGGCCGTTCGTTTGATTTCTCAGGTGTCACGATCGTGCCGCCGACCGTCACTTTCGACGGCTCGATGACCCTGCAGGTCGGCGATAAAGCGGTCCGGCTCGTTGACCTGGGTCCTGCGCACACCGAGTCGGACACCATCGTGTATGTACCGGGTGACCATACGGTGTTCACCGGTGACCTGGTGTTCAATGAAGGGACCCCCGTCATGTGGGCGGGGCCGGTGCAGAACTGGATTGCCGCCTGTGATTTTCTCGTGGGGCTCGATGTTGAAACTATCGTACCGGGTCACGGGCCCATTACCGATAAAGCGGGCGTGCTCAAGCAGAAGCGGTATTTCCAGTACGTGCGGGACGAGGCCCGCAAGCGGTATGACGCCGGTGTCGGTTGGGAAGAGGCGGCGCGCGATATGACCTTGGGAGAGTTTGCCGCGTGGTCGGATGCGGAGCGGATCGTCGGCAACGTGTTCGCTTTGTACCGGGAATTCGGGGCCAGGCTCTCGAGTGAGGATGAGCGCGGGCTGTTCGGTGCGATGGGTCGGTGGCGTAAACAACATAGGCACGTGGGGTAGTCGATGTCTGCCGGGATTTTCAAATGCGCGAGCGCCGCAGGCAGCCGGGGTGCCGGCGGGTCGCTCAGAGTGAAGCAGGGCGGCGCTACGCGTGTCATTGACATTCATTGTCATCTCAACGTACCCGCCGCCGATGCCGTGCTGCGACCGCATGCGGCCGCCGGTAGTGATGCCATGAGGCAGTTCAGCTCACCGCAGACGGATGCGGTCAACCGGGAGCAGTTTGCACAGATCGGGAAGAAGCTGAATTCCATCGATGAGCATCTGGCCGACATGGATGCGGCGGGCATCGATATTCAGGCGATTTCGCCCATGCCCGGGCAACTTCTCTATGTCGTGCCCACCGATGTGGCTCGAGAGGGCGCGCGCCTCACTAATGATGGAATTGCCGCTGCGGTGGCGAAGTACCCTGACCGTCTCTGCGGTATGGGGCTGATCCCGCTGCAGGCGCCGGAGTTGGCTGTGCTCGAGATGAGGCGTTGTGTCAAGGAGCTGGGACTTCGCGGTATCGAGATTCCTTCGCACGTGAATGGCCGCGAGCTGTCCTCGCCGGAGCTGCGACCAGTGCTGCGCGCCGCGGAGGAGCTCGGCGTGTTGCTCTTCCTGCATCCTCTGGGCTTCACGCACGGTGAGCGGCTCAAAGACCATTATTTCAACAATGTACTGGGCAATCCCATCGAATCGACGATTGCTCTCGCCCACCTCGTTTTCGACGGGGTCCTGGACAGCCTGCCGAAGTTGAAAATCTGTGTGGCGCATGGAGGCGGTTACGTGTCGCATTACTGGGGGCGCATGGATCACGCCTGGCGCGCGCGCGCCGATTGCCGGGAGCACATTTCCAAGCCGCCGAGTCATTATCTGCGGCAGCTTTACTTCGACACGCTGGTGTTCGACCAGGCGGAGTTGCGTTTTCTGGTGGACGTCTATGGTGCCGATCACCTGTGCCTGGGGACCGACTATCCGTTTGACATGTCCGAACCGGACCCGGTGGGATTTCATGCGAGCCTCTCTCTGGCGGAGCGCGAGCAGATCCTGGGGGGCACGGCGGCTCGTCTGCTGGGGTTGAATCTGGCGGCTATGGCGGAGCTCGGCCGATGAGTTTGTTTCGACTGGGGACGTTTTCGACTGCCGGATGTCCGCCGTTTCCCGGACTCGTCCTGGGAGAGCGGGTCTTCGCCATTGCGGCGCTGGAGGAACTGGCCGCGGATCTCGGGTCTGATCTGCAGGGAAGTCAGTCGGTTCTGGATTTGCTGGAGGACTGGGCTGAGAATCTTCCCGCTCTACAGGCGATCGCGGCCGCACTCGTATCCACGACAAACAGCCCGGTCGCTCGTCGTGTACTCGAGGCAGGCACCCCGCTGAGTCAGTTACGGGTCCACGCACCATTGCGCCCACGCCAGATCTTTCAGGCGGGTGCGAACTACCACAAGCACGTGGTCGATCTCATCGTGGATGGGGCTGTCGCGCGCGACCCGTCGACCAATCAGGAGTTAGTGCGAGCCAACGCGACTGAGATGATGCGCAAACGCGCCGACAGCGGTAAGCCGTTCGTCTTCATGGGTCTGTGGTCGAGTGTGATCGGTCCCTATGATCCGATCGTCGTGCCTTACGATGTCGAGCAACCCGACTGGGAGCTCGAGCTGGCGGCGGTCATCGGCCGTCCGGCCCGGCGCGTTTCACGTGCGGTAGCGCTGGAGTACGTCGCAGGTTATACGGTTGCCAACGACATTACCGCGCGGGAACGGGTGGCGCGACCGGATGTGCCACAGATGGGAATGGATTGGATTGCCAGTAAGGGGACGCCCAGCTTCCTTCCCATCGGACCCTTTGTGACGCCGAGCGCGTTTGTGGGCGATCCGCAGGCGCTGCAGGTCACCCTGCGGCTCAACGGCCAGACCATGCAGGATGAGTCAACGGCGGACATGATCTTTTCTGTCGCGCGGTTGATCGAGTTTATTTCAGCACACGTGCAACTGCTGCCCGGGGACCTGGTGCTGACCGGTTCGCCGTCCGGTAATGGGACGCACTATAACCGGTACATCCAGGACGGGGATCTGCTCGAGGGCGAGATCAGCGGGTTGGGGGCTTTACGCAACCCCTGTATCGCTGAGTCGCGACCGGAATGACCGCGCTAGCGGGGCGGCGCTATCCACAGTCCGGGGTCGAGCACCGGGTGACCCAACTTTTGCGGGCCCCCGCCGAGGACGATTCCCGTTCCCCATTGGTCAGTCACCTGGGGCGACGGTTCGTACACCGTGGGTTGCCACGTGGCTTCGTCGATTCGTTGCACTTCGGCGGTGTATTCGAGCACGTTGCCGCTGGGGGTTTTGAAGTAAGCGAAGGTGTTATTTCCGGCGGTGTGCCGGCCCGGGCCCCAACCCAACACGACGTTGTCTTTCAGCAGTCGCCCTACTCCGCGCATCATCTCGTCCAGGTCACGCATCTCGAATGCGGCGTGGTTGAAGCTCGGCGGGCCGGGAATGAAGGCGAGGCAATGGTGCACGGAGTTACAGCGCAGAAAGCACATGAAGTTGCCGAGCCAGTCGCTGACACGCAGGCCGAGGTGCTCCACGTAGAACGCCACGGTCTTCTTCAGATCCGAGGTGTGCAGGACGACATGCGAGAGGCTCGCGGGAATCGACTCGCCTCGGTCCAGCTGCCTGGCGGAGCGCTCGGCGACATCGCTGGAGATTTCCAGTGTGCGACCGTCGATGTCGAAGAAGCGGAATCCATAACCTCCACCGGGACCGTCGACGCGTCGCGGCCTGGAGATCAACTTGACTCCGGCTGCTTCCAGACGCGCAGCCCTGGCGTCGACGGCGGCTTCGTCGGCGACAGCGAAAGACAGGACATCGAGTCGCTTTTCGGCGGCTTTCCGCAGGCGGAAGACGAATTGCTCCCGCGAGCCGACGGCTGCGAAGTAGGCGGTGTCGCCGTCCCAGGCGACCTGGGGGAGGCCCCATTGTTGGCCGACAAAAGAGCGCTCGGTCTCGAAGTCCGGCACGGCAATGCCGACATAGCGGATGTGGGTGACTCGGTCGTCGGACATGAAGGTTCTCTCGTGTTGGGCTTGCCGCAGGAGGGTAAGACTCGCGGGGGGCGATGGGAAATGGAGCCTGTCGATGGCTCGCATCTACCGAGCCGATAAGCGCCTGGGGGGCTCAAGCTGCATGCACTTTCGTAATCTGGATCTGAATCTGCTCGTGGCGTTGGATGCGCTGCTGCTGGAGAGGAATATCACACAGGCCGGTCGGCGGATCCACCTGAGTCAGTCGGCTACGAGCAGTGCCCTCGCCCGCCTGCGGGAGTACTTCGGGGATGAGCTGCTCACGCAGGTGGGGCGGAGGATGATCTGTACGCCGCTGGGGGAGAGCCTGGTGGAACCGGTCAGAAGGATACTGCTCGAGGTGCAGGCGACGGTGGCAGCACAGCCTTCGTTCGACCCGGGCTCGGCCACGCGCTGTTTCAAGCTCATGATGTCGGACTATGTCGCTACCGTGTTGATGTCGAAGGCGCTCCCGCGGATCGAGCGGCTGGCGCCGCGGGTCCGGATCGAAGTGCTCTGTAACGATGTGGGCTCGCCGTTCGATGAGCTCGACCGCGCCGATGTCGATTTGCTGATCATGCCGCAGCGCTATCTGCGGAACGCCCATCCCTATGAAGTGCTTTTCGAGGATGACTTTACGGGGGTGGCCTGGAAAGACAACACACACGTTCCGGCAGAGGGTCGCTTGTCCGTGGAGCAGTATCTGGGTCTTGGGCACGTGACGGCGCGTTTCGCGACCGCGCGAGCCGCGACTGTGGATGAATGGTTTGTGACTCAGCTCGGGCATGAGCGGCGGGTCGAGGTGGTCGCGATGAATTTCAACTCGGTGTTCGCAAGTCTCGTGGGCACTCAGCGCGTGGCCACGATTCACCGCAGGCTCGCCCGATACTATGAGCAATATCTGCCCATCCGGTTGTTTGACGTGCCGTTCGAGCTCCCGCGCCTGGCGGAGGCCGCGCAATGGCATCGACATTTCAATGTTGATCCCGGAACCTTGTGGCTTCGGAGGATACTGAAGGACGTTGCACGCGAAATGGAGTCGGTGCAACAGGAGGGGACGGCGCGCAGCGGGGCGGTAGTCGCGTTCCCTGATGCGACGGCGCATCACTCGCGTAGATAGTCGGAATCCAAAGAATCCATTTTTAGCCTCCTCAGGGTAGCCGTTAGGCTCACGACGTCTTCGTAAGTGCGACGGTCGCGCGGCCTTTCAGGGGATAGTCCTTGGGGCTCACGACGCTGCAGTCGTCGAACGCTGCGCCGGTGCGGGCCTGTGAGGGGGTTGTATGTCTGTCAGAATTCCGGTTCGCCGTTTGCTTTTGGGCGGCATGGCGGTGGCGCCCCTATGCGCCTGGGCCCAGGAAACGGCCGACAGCGCGGCCGGCGGGGCGACTCTTCAGGAAATCGTGGTCACCGCGCAGCGCCGCCAGGAGAGCCTGCAAACAGCGGCGCTTCCCGTGAGTGCGCTGTCGGCCGAGCAGCTCGCTCGCTCCGGAGTCAGCAAGGTTCAGGACCTGACCCAACTGATCCCGGCACTGCAGGTTTCCCAGGCCGCAGGTCCATACCCGCTGTACTTCCTGCGCGGGGTTGGCAATTTCAACGGCAACTCGCTGTCCGATGCCGCGGTAGCCCTCAGTGTCGACGGGGTCTATATCGCCAGACCTTCCTCGACGGTGGGAATGTTCTACGATCTCGATCGGGTGGAGGTCCTGAAGGGTCCGCAAGGGACGTTGTATGGTCGTAATGCCACCGGTGGTGCGATCAACGTCATTACGCGCAAGCCCACCGACGAGTTTGGCGCGGACGCGGGCATGGATGTCGGCAACTATGATCTGGTCAAGGTCGATGGCGACTTGAACCTTCCCTTGAATGACCGGATCGCGACGCGATTCTCGGCGCAGAGTATCGATCGTCACGGCTATCTGTCGGATGGGACGGACGATGAGAACGCTCGTGCGGCTCGGGCACAATTGCGGGCCAAGGCAACTGATACCCTGACGTTGAATGTAGGGGCGGACTTTTATCACCAGGGCGGCCGGGGGCCGGGGGCCGGCGTATTGCCCGGCGGCGGGCGCAACGGATTCCTGGACGGTAATCCTCGTATTGGGATGAACGACCCGCGTGCCGGCGCGATTTTCTCGCAGACGCTGGTGTTTCCTGCAGCGGACTTCCTCGGGCCTCCCCTGCAGAAGGGGCTCGCGTTTGCGCCAATGCCCACCAGCGTGTTTCAGAACAACAATTATTGGGGGGTCTCCGGCACGCTGGATTGGGCGACGGATGCGGGCACGCTGACCGTCATTCCAGCCTATCGACATTCGAAGTTGGATTTTCACAGTACATCCCCCTCCTTTCTGATCGCGCAGCAGGAGAGTGACGAGCAGACTTCACTCGAGGCGCGTTTTGCCTCGCCGGAGTCGAGGCCGTGGAGTTACCTGGGCGGGGTGTATTATCTCGATGAGAATATCCATGTCGGGCCCGCGGTGTACGACCAGGAATATAACGCCTCCGTGCAGGCCTATGAAACCAAGACCAGGAGCTTTGCCGCTTTCGGCCGACTGCGGTACTCGTTCACGGATACCTTGCGGCTGACGGGCGGTGCGCGCTGGACTCGCGATGAGAAGAGCCTCGCAGGGGAGTACGACTCCGCGCAATCGCTGTGTTTGCCGTTTCTAGGCTGGAGCGCCAATCCCGCGAGGGTGCCGCCGCCGCCCTTGTGTCTCGGCGGTGTCGGACAGATTGTGGCGCCTAACCCGGCTATCAACCTCCATGCCAGCAATAGTTGGAGTCGTGCCACCTGGCGGGTGGCGGGTGAGTGGGATGTCCGGCCGCAATCACTCGCGTATGCCGGTGTGGAGACCGGGTTCAAATCCGGGGGGTTTTATTTCACGCACGATAATCCCGTCTACAACCCCGAGAAGGTGGTGGCCTATACGTTGGGGTCGAAGAATCGCTTTCTCGGCAATCGGCTGCAGGTCAATCTCGAGGCGTTCTACTGGGAGTATCGTGATCAGCAGATCTCCCACATTGTTGCGGACAGCCTGGGGGTGGTGGTCTTTGCGACCCAGAATGTCGGGAAAGCGACGATCAAGGGCGCGGAGTTGGAGACGCAGTACCTGCTGACCGATACGACGCTGTTGGCGGCCGACGCACAGTATCTCGATTCGAGCTACGACTCGTTCGCGTATACGCTGCCGAATTTCGGCGCGCCGGCGACTACCTCCTGTGCCGCGACGCCGGTTGGGACGGTGTATGACGTTAATTGCAGTGGGAGGACCCCACCTCAGTCGCCTCGTTGGACACTCGACCTGGGGCTGCAGCAAACGATCCCGGTCGGTCCGGGTTCCATCGTTGCGGAGGCGAATACGCACTACCAGACCGTGACGTTGGTGGGGCTCGAGTTCCTGCCGCAGGAGATGCAGGGAGCGTATTGGTGGACGGATTTGAATCTCAGTTATCGCGCGGATCGCGGGCGGTGGTCGGTGACAGCCTATGTCGACAATGTGAGTAACACGACCGTGCTGAACGTGGTGACGCCACAGCCTTTGGCGGGTGGGGCGATCTTTTCTGCGTCTGTGCGGCCGCCGCGCACCTATGGTGTGCGGGGGGCTGTCAGCTTCTAGGTGTCGGCCTGCTGCTTCGGATGCGGGCCGTGCTCATACCCTATGGACGATCTCCTGCGGCCAGTGTTCCAGCTCGACAGTGAGATTCAGTGGTCCGATAACGCCAAATCAACGCTGGTGACCACTCGAAAGCCATTCGCATAGTTTCTGGTGGTCGATCGGTACGGGTTTCCAGCCGGCATCGCGAAGTTGATAGCCGAATCGTTGAAGGAGCCGCCCCGCGTGACCCGCATGTCGCAGCGTTGACGCGCGACTCCATGAACGACTTCGCTGGCACATTCGTCTGTCAGCTGCCACACGTTTCCGAGCATGTCGAATAGCCCGAAGCGGTTCGGGGGAAATGATCCTACGGGCGATGTGAAGTCCCACTGATCTGCGCCTTGCCGCGACAACCCGCAGGGAGCGCATTGCTCGAGCCCATAGTTGGCGAAATTGTGCGACGCCGAATCACCCCAATAGTATGCGGTGTCTGTCCCCGCTCGAGCGGCGTATTCCCATTCACTACCCGATGGGAGCCTGTAGCGCGTTCGCCCGTGTTTGCCCGACTCGCGGCTCAGCCAGCTCGTGTAAACCTGCGCGTCTGTCCAGCTGACGCACACGACGGGATCGTCTTCCGTCTGCGGAAACGTGGGATTGTTCCAGCGCGCCTTGGGATCGTACAGCCAGAACACCGGACCTTGTACCTCGCACCCTCTGCTTCCAGGCTTCCAGCCAGTCGCCTCTACAAACCTGCGGAAGTCGGCCCGTGTAATGTCATGTGTCGACATGGCGAATGCGTCCACATGCACTGGCGCGCTGTAAGGCAAAGTGCCATCTCGATTTCTCACCTGAGAGGGGACGAACGTACCAGAAGGTATGACGATCATTTCGGGGCAGTGCGGACAACTGCGAAACGTGGTTCCCGGCAGCGAGGCGATAGACACGTCTTGCGCACCAGCACTGAAACTTACGGACGACACCAAGAGCAAAATCATGCAGACGAGACTCCTCACGGAACGATCTCCCGCGTCGCCACCACCCGGAAGCCCAACGTGTCATTCCGATTGTCGCGCTGGAAAATGCTGAAAGAATCGCGCTGCATGGACTCCGCAACGTCCAGCCATGAGCCACCGTGAACCTCTCCCCAAAGGCACTCCTTGTACGGAGGATCATCGGGCTCGCAGTAAGAGCTCCATTCCCAGACGTTGCCGGCGGTGTCGAACAGGCCAAACGGGTTCGGCGGGAACGCGCCGGCCGGTGAAGTGTAGACCCACCGATCGGCTCCAGCGGCGGCTGGCGCACAGGGAAGACAGCTCGAGCCGCCGAAATTCGCATACGTGCGTGCCGGGTGCCGGCCCCAGTAGTATTGCGATGTACGCCCACCCGCCTCGGCGTATTCCTGCTCCTCTCTGGTTGGAAGCCTGTAAACCAACCGCGAGTCATGCGCTGGATGGCCTGATTGCGCCTGACCATTGAGCCAGGAAATATAGGCTTCGGCATCCATGAAATTGACGCACACCACGGGGTCGTCGGCAGTTTGGTCGAAACCTGGACCGCTCCAATCACGATCTGGATCGTCAATCCAGTGATCTACGTCCCAGTGGTAGCATCCACGCGGCACTGACCGACCGCTTGTCAACATGAAGCGGGCGTACTGGTCACGGGTCACTGGGAAAATGGAGACCGCCAGGGGACGATCGATCCGCGCCAGCCTCGCTTTGGGACCCGGTGTTCCAGGGAACTTCTGGCCGTCTGACTGCAGCACAAACGTGGGTCGCACCACGATAGCACCGGCTGGAATCATTCCCATGAGCGGGCAGTCGGAGCAGTCGCGGAACGGTTCGTCATACACACTGCGCCCATCGGTTTGGGCAACAGCAAAACGACACGGCAAAAGCAGCAATACCCACGTGATGAAAATCACAGGCGCGAGTAACGGACGGTCATCCTTATTCATGGAGCCTCCCCTGTTACCTAGAATCGCGCCGTAAGACTTGCGCCGATAGTGCGGGGCTGCAAAGGCACGAAGGCGTAGGGAAAGATGTTCCCGAGGCCACCCCCAATGATCGCCCGGTGATCTGCCAGGTTGTTGACGTACACGGAGGCAGTCCACATTTTTGAATTGATACCGGCTCTCAGGTCTGTCCTGACATAGGCCGGGTAGTTTTGCCGGGGTGGAGCCGCCCCTCCCTCCAGAACCGGCTGGAACAACCCCACCCGATTGCCGACCCAATTGGCGGCGACTCCCACGAAGGCGGTGAGGTCCCGAGAGATCGGCAGGCTCTCATCGAGCGCGATGCGTCCGGACCACGTGCTCACGTCCGGGAGCCGCTCGCCCGCGACGAGATAGTCGCTCGAGTCGACCGTTCTGGTGAGCAAGGCATTATCATAGTCAATCCAACCGGATATCCGCATACCGTCAAACGGACTCCATTGCGCGGAAACTTCGACGCCCTCACTCTTCGCGGCACCCGCGTTTCCCGTATAGAAGAAACCCCCGTAGTTCTGGCTGAACTGAATCCCATCCCAAGCGATGTAGTAAGCCGACGTATCGAGGTTCAGCTTGTTGTCGAAAAATCCGCCCTTCAGTCCAATCTCATAGTCATGAGTCTGGTCTGGCGCAAATTGCGCCGGAATACCGGGCACTCCCGTATTGTTCGCCCCTCCCGGCCTGAAGCCTGAGGCGAACCGGGCGTACACCATGACGTCCGGGGAGATTTTGTATTCCGGCGTGAAGAGGTAAGTCAGTGTGTTGCTGGAAGATCTCGTGCCTGGCGCGAATACGGAGGTCGTAGTGGTATCCGGGGAAATGAAATAAGGGTTGAACGGCCCGGTACTGTACTGGCCGGCCTGGGTTACCAACAGGTGCGTTTCGCGCAGACCAACCTGCACGTCGAGCTGCGGCGTGACCTGGTAAGTCAGGTTACCAAACAGCGCGTACTCGCGGGTAATCACCGGGAGATTGTAGTTCTCCCACGTCTGCAGCAAGACGTTTGTAGATGGCGGATCGGTGGCAAAGAATTGAAATTCCTCGCGATCGGAGGACCTGCGGAAATATCCTCCGAACAATGCGGTGAGGCGGTCCGTTACGGGCAGGGT
>Ga0105240_10006972_pt1 | contig 16503 bp, 16 predicted proteins | sample KBSC54metaG_FD_80426 | JGI IMG/M metagenome (GOLD analysis project Ga0105240, IMG submission 80426) | Corn rhizosphere microbial communities from Kellogg Biological Station, Michigan, USA - KBS C5-4 metaG | ecosystem: Host-associated > Plants > Roots > Rhizosphere > Soil | place: Michigan, USA... | reverse complement strand
GTTTTGACATTTATAAAACGCTTTTCTCCCGACTGGGTGGTGATCTCGACCGATGGCCATACCATAAGGGACCGGTCACCGGTTTTCAGGTCAGCGCGCATTTTATCTAGGATAGTTTGCCTGTAACTGGCGTCGGGAAAAATCTTAAGAAGAAGCCCCTGTTTATCGGTGAGTTCATGTGCCGGCCAGCCGATCACCTCGCTGAAATGGGTATTCATATACACAAAGCGGTCATCGTCTATTTTACTGACCGCGATGCCAATCGGCAATTCCTGAAAAACATCCTCTATAAATGCATTAGTTCCAAGCAGTGCATCTAAGGTATTTATTGGACCCATTATCTCCTTTCAATATTCGGCATAGCAACTTCCATCAACAATTAATGGATAACGATCCCATAATTAGCATATTATCGTATACGAAAATAGCTGCAATAAGTTGAATAATAAAGCAAATATTAATTAAAAAGAAATTAAGTATCCGGGTATTTGTTTTAATAATGTTTTTTTTTAAAATTCTGTACAAATTCTGGATTTTTTTTCTACCTTGTTGATCTCACAAAAAAATGTGATAAGGTTTAGGTAAAATGCTCCTGCGTGCGAGACGAGGGAGCATTTGTTTTTTTACAAAACCTATTTACCAACCCAACGTAACAATCTCACTTTTAAGAATTATTTAACATTTGGGGGGTATTAATATTAAACTTTTTGCGCTAATTGCGGTCGTAGCGTCTTTAAACCTCTGAAACAATCGCCCACTTATCTAAAAATATAAGGCACGGGTATGTAAAAGCGTTGCTTTTGCTATCGATAATTATGTTGTCGGTTTCCGCTTATGCGCAAAACGATAAATATATTCCGCTGATAAGCCCGCCGGATACAGCAAAGCCTCATACAGATACCAGTAAACTCAGAGATTTGCGCGATGTACTGCAAAATACCTTTCAAGCAAAACGGTCCAGCCGTAAGAGCGATTCGGTGGGTCTGCGCCCGGTGATGTCCATTGTACCTGCTTTTGGTTATACCCTGCAATCGCGACTGGCAGTGTTGATCGCAGGCAACGTGGCTTTTCGTACGGCGCCGCAATCTAACTTGTCCACTTTTATCAGTAGCATTGCTTATACGCAAAACAAGCAAATTACACTTCCTATTCAATCGAGTATCTGGAGTAAAAGCAATAACTACAATTTTGTTGGCGAAATCCGATTGTACCACTATCCGCAGGCTACTTTTGGGCTGGGCAGCAATTCGGACATTGAAAACCAGGCGCCGATGAATTATAATTATATCCGGTTTTCTGAAATAGCGCTCAGGCACATTGCAGGTAATTTTTATATGGGCGGCGGTTATATGATCGATTACCATGCCGATATAACCATAGGTGCTACAGAAAATGGCACTGTTCCTGATTACCTCATCTACAAAAAACGTTCAACCAAAACACATTCCACTTCGTCCGGCTTTACAATAAACGGGCAGTTTGACGACCGCGATTCACCCATCAACCCAACTTCTGGTTTTTATGCGACTTATGAGTTCAGACAAAACCTGAAAACAATGGGCAGCACGTTTACCTGGAGCTCGCTGATACTGGATGTGCGCAAATACTTACGCTTCCCAGCGTCTTCACATAATGTGTTTGCATTTTGGTCGTACGACTGGCTGACACTTGCCGGTCGGCCGCCTTACCTGGATCTTCCATCTACTTTATGGGATGCCTCAACCAATGCAGGAAGGGGATACATACAGGGCCGTTTCCGCGGTGCTCAAATGGTTTATGCCGAAACGGAGTACCGTTATCGTATTACGTGCGATGGTTTACTGGGCGGTGTAGTGTTTGTAAACGCTGAATCCTTTTCAGCGGCTCCCGGCACACGTTTGCAGGCTATACAGCCCGCCATTGGGCCGGGTTTACGCATTAAACTCAATAAAGTCTCACGCACAAACATCAGCGTCGATTATGGCTTCGGGCGGCAGGATTCGCACGGCCTGTTTATTAATGTTGGTGAGATATTTTAGTCAATTGCCAATAGTCAAGTCATTGCTCGTAGATAAGATTTATGCATAGTCCGTTGATTCAATTCAATCAACAATTCAACTAATGCAACCGCCCAACCAATTCCCAACTGTCCCAATCAATATTTGTTGAAAACTTCTTATGGAATTTAGCAAGTAAACGAACAACATTTATTGTCATAGAAACGTAATAAAAGGGCTTTTTAACTGCTTTTTTTGAGGCATTTATAGTGATGGTTAAATAGAGAAAATGATATAAATATATGTTAAACAGGCAGTTAGAAATCCTTATCTCACGTTGTGTAAAATTGGTTGTAACCGGGTTTATCCTGGTAGTGTCAAGCCCTGCTTTTGCAGTAACCGATACCATTTCATTAAAACCAGCTCCAATAAGGAAGGATACCATCCGGCAACTGGATCTGATGGACGTGTTTCATCAACTATTTGGCGTGGGAACTTCAGGCTCAAAAAGTGATGTAGTAGGGACCAAACCGCTGGTAACCGTGGTTCCTGGAATTGGATATGCTATGCAGTCCCGAATGGTTGTTTCAGTATCGGGTAATGTTGTTTTCCGCACAGATAAGCGCTCGAGGCTATCGTTAGTCAATTTTTGCAGCACGTATACTCAAAATGGCCAGTTTACCCTGCCCATCAGCTGGAATATATGGAACAAGGACAACAGCTACAATTTTATTGGCGAGATGCGCTTTTACAGCTATCCGCAAAGCACCTTCGGACTGGGCAGTAAATCGTTTATCGGTTTCCAAAACCCTATGGATTATAATTATCTGCGGTTTTCCGAATCGGTTATGCGCAGAGTGGCCGGTAATTTTTATTTCGGCGCAGGCTATATAATGGATAACCACTGGAACGTTTCTCAAAGCGGGCCAACAAACAATGCGTTTGTTAATTTTGACACCTATGGAGCTGCCAGTCACACTGTTTCGTCAGGAGTGACGGTTAGCAGTATCTTCGATAGCCGTGATTGTACTATCAGTCCGTCGAAAGGGTTTTATCTGTTGGGCCAATATCGTCAAAACATGACTGCGCTTGGCAGTACATCGGCATGGACCTCATTGGTCGTAGATATGCGCAAATATTTCCGTTTTCCGGCTAGCTCTGAAAATGTGCTTGCCCTTTGGTCGTATAACGCGCTTACCGTGGGTGGCAAGCCCCCTTATCTTGACCTGCCCGCCACTTTATGGGACGCTAATACCAACACAGGCAGAGGTTATATACAAGGCCGGTTTCGTGGTGCACAAATGTTATATGGCGAGGCGGAATACCGTTTTGGGTTAACAGAAAACGGATTACTTGGCGGAGTAGTGTTTGTAAATGGCCAAACATTATCGGGTGCTCCTGGTACCCGCCTGCAAGCCATACAGCCGGCTTATGGCCCGGGATTACGGGTTAAGCTGAATAAAGTTTCCAGAACAAATATTGCTGTTGATTACGGTATCGGCCGGGAAGGCTCAAAAGGTCTTTTTGTAAATGTGGGCGAGATATTTTAACCGCATTCCGGGCCGGCCGTTAACTTAAAGGTTAATATTTGTTAAATTTCAATAATATGACGTTTAAGGCATTGCAAAATATATTTATTTGCCTAAATTTATTTATAAATAAAGGACGCGCTTATGGTGAGGTTTTCTATCCTTTTTTTAGGTTTTGTAACGCTGATAGCAGTCGTGTTAACTGCCTGCCAGAAGGATGAAACCGTAACGCAAACCACCACCCGGTTAACCGACTCAATTAAAGCAAGCACTTTATCCGCATCCGGTAATTTTTTGGCTAGCAGGGGTACGCTGACCGTTAAGCTTAAAGATTCTACTTATTCCTTCAACGCTGAACAAGACTCTATTGCTTTTGTGAATTTAAGCATAGATGGCGAACAATATTATGGCCTTACTGCTATCAATAAGGCCCATACGGTCAGCTTTGGTATCAGCTCATCGGGAGCGCCTATTGAATATATAACCAGTAAGGTGTCCGGGGCCCAGGTTTTACTAAAAGGAACAGGAAAAAAGAACCTGGAGTATACCTTAGTCCAAAGTGAACAGCCGCAGAAGCTGGGTACCATATCCATTGAAAAATATAACCAGGACACTACGCTTGCTAAAGGCACTTTTCATACGATCCTGGCTACCGATACCAAAGCTAGTTCACCCAAATACGAGGTGGAAGGCAGCTTTGAGTTGAAGGTGAAATAAGACTCGATTTATTGATTTAGATAACATATTGTAGAGACGCGATGCATCGCGTCTCTACTTAATTTAATGAGAGTAACACACGCCCTTGAAATTCAAACGAGGGCAAAATCAACCTAATTTCGCCCTCGTTTATAATCTATTTAACTCAATCAACCACTCAACTACTTAACACTCGTCAAATGATCGATGCGCATGACGGTGGTAATATCATTAGACAATCTGTGAAGTGGGTCATATTCGCTTTTAAACTGATCTCTTTTCACTTTTCTCGCTTCGCGGTTTTTGTAGTAATCCAACAGTGATTTATCAGGCAATACAACCATGTATGTATTAGCAGGATAGCCATCTGTACACCTGAAAACTATCGAATTATATTTAATGCCGTGACTGGCATCCAGTTGTGCTTGTTTGCGCATTCCGGCTTCAAAATCCTTTACCCTGTCGGCCAAAACCGATATGAACACAACCTTTCTGAAAGGATAGTTATCCCTGTTGTATCCCGCTTCCTGGAAGGTAATCGAGTCTACCCGTATCCAGATTGACCGCGTTACCGGACCGTTAATATTTGCTGTGTTTTCTTTGGCAATGGCAGAGTGACCGGCGTTAAACTGATCATTGTTTTTTACCCGGCGGGCGACAAATGCCCCCAGGTTGTCGGCCCCTTTAAACAGGGCTGCACTGTATACCCTGCCCGACTCGGAAGTTTGCCCTATACGGCCAAGTTCAATATCCGCATCGGTTTTGAGCCACCAGGCTTTTACCGTAGGGTAATTCTTTTCAAAAACACTCTCATCATGAACACGATATTCGAGCATTGTCATCCAAATGGTAGTGTCTTTTTGCGCCAGGGCATTCTTGCTGGCCAGTAAAGACGCGCACATTAGAAGTGCACATAAGTACAAGGATTGCTTTTTCATAACTCAGTAATTTAGGGTGAGAATTGGTAGATTAAATTTATATGTAAATTATTGATAATGAGAAATCTGTAATTTTTTTAATTCGGAATAGGAGTGGTTGGTAAAATGTATCATTTCTGTTACATTGTTTAACTGTGCCGAAATAAAAGGAGGGGAAAAGGTGAGGGAATAGCTATGGATTAAAAGTTTTTCGTTTTAATTTCATTAGTCATTCAATTTCTATTAAGATACAAAGACTATTGGGGAGTAGAGGCTAGGTCTATTCTAAATCGTATTCTTTTTGTACGTATTTGAGCAAAGCTGTTGCGCCTTCTTTCGCCTCTTTATAATCCCGTACCAGCTCGGTGCTTACCACTTTTGTTAGTGCCATATCTGCGCTGAACTGGGTAAGATCGGCTTGCGTAAGGTTGCGCATTTTGGTATCGGGTAATGGCTTGTTATTAAAAGCAGCGTCAACGTTAGCAGGAGTAAAGTGTTGCCGCAAGAAGGGATCAAGCATGGTGCGTTGATATTGCAGATAAACATCTTGCGTAGTATGCGCCAATTCGGCCTCCCGCTCGTATTGTGCAATATGATGTATGATGTCCGATTCGGCGAACTGTTTTAAGTGCAGTTCGTTTTTAATAGCCGCGCTGGCGCCGCCGCTTGGCCGAAACGGGAACAAATTATGTAAGGCAATAATGAGCTTTTGTATTTCCTTTAGATCAACTTTTGCTAAAGGCTCTTGTGAAAGCGCAAATAAACTATCGTTCGCGTTTATTATTTGCTCCTGGAAGTTAATGGCCTTGTTCAGCTGAACGGTATCGGCTTTCAGATCCTGCACTAGTTGTGACGTCAGTTGGCGGGCATGTTCTTTATTGGTGATATCTTCACGGATATTTTCGGCAATAAAGCCCATCATCACAGCAATAAATATCATCAGGCCTTCCAGCAGATATTCTTTAAGTCCTTTTTTCTCTACTTCGGGATGGTGATGTACTTCCATTTGTTCAGTTTGCAGTTGTGAGTTGGCAGTTCGCAGTATATTTTGTTTGGAATTCGAAGCGTTGATAACGGAATGGGTTTCTTCTTTCGTCTTAGCAACCTTCCGCTTTGGTCTTCGAGCTTTCTGCTCTAACGTCGGACTTACGGCCTCTGATTTCGGGATAGCTTTTTGCTCCGACTTATGACTTCGGACTTCCGACTTCCTTCCTGTGTTTTTCCTGTTGGTATCACTCATAGATTCAGGAAATAAAGATATTAAATACATGTTAATTGCCCTTTATTAAATGCCACACAAGTATTTTAAATAATTACTATATTTAATTAAACAATTCTGTTTTTTACTTAAACCCTGCATGAAATGAAAAAATTCCTAATCGCCCTGCTGTTTATCTCTAATATGGCATTTGCCCAAAAGGCCTCCAAAAGCGGGATTATTTATAAGAAACATTCCGATATTGAAGTGATGCGAAAGCTGGCCGCCCTTTATGAAAAAGGTGACCCCGATGGGATGGCCAGGTTTTATGACGATAAGGCGCAGTTTATCGGAATGGGTAGGTATGTGAGTGGTACTACGCCCCGGAGCCGCACTTTAACTGAAGCCAAAGAAGGCTGGCAAAATGTGATCAACAACTGGAATGATTTGAAAATGACCGAATCGCAGCCACCTGTTGCATTGGAGTACAGTAATGGGGCGTTGGTGGTGCAGTCGTGGTGGACGGTATCGCTAATAAATAAGAAAACCGGGAAGAGAGCAACGGTGGATATGGTTTTATTTGATGAATTTAACAAAGAAGGTAAGATCGTTAATCAGCGCCAGTACTATGACCCTAACCAGATGATAGATGCGGCGAAGTAAAACTTTATTAATCATTTAGAATACCTTTTTGTTTAGAATTTCTAAGAAAGTACCTTTCAGAAACATACCTTCGTAGCTGAAACTTGAACCTATAATGAAAAGAGTATTACTCATCCTTTTTGCACTTATTACTGTGTCAGTATGCAAAGCTCAAAATCACTCGGACTCTGTTTGGGACTGAAAAATATCAACAAAAATTATCTGTTCTAATTGACTCCTCATATAAATCGAGAATACTCGACGAAAATAAGAGAGCTGGATTTGTAGTATATATGGTTGCACATCTAAAATCAGAACTACCTAACGGTGTTGAATCTGTTTCAGCCGATAGCTTAAGTATAATAAAGTCGAGAATAGCACAAGATTATGCATACTTGCTTTATAGACAGAAAACTGCCAACCAAGAGGGACAATATTATACTTGGAATGATCAGATATACAGAAGATGAAATTAGGTTTTTTGAAGGTTTGGCCAAAAGATGACTTGGTGTAATAAAGTTTGCGATTGTGTTGTCGCAAAATTACGCAAGGAATATCCTGACGGTATATCACTTCCAATGGCGAAAGACCCAATGATAAAGATTGTCAACCAATGTAGAGATGAACTAGTCCCTGCGAACAAAAAACAGTAAACTTGGAGAAACCTTAACTCATAATCAACCTACTCTTCAATCTTGCTCGTCATCCAAACGATCAGCAGACCCAAAACAGCGATGAAAGAGAATGCCCAGCGCAGGTTGGCGGCTTGTGCCACAAAACCTACTAAAGGCGGTACTAGCAAGAACCCTAAATAGCCTACGGTTGATACAGCTGCTATGGCAGGGCCACCGCTCATCGATTTTGATCTTCCGGCTACGCTGAATACCAGGGGCACCATGCAGGATACGCCAAGTCCAACCAGCGCATAGCCCGCAATAGTGGGGATAATGTATGGGAAAGCGATGGCAATGGCAAAACCACTTACAATGAGTACGCCACTATATTTTAGCACCATTTTAATGCCCTTGCGGTTAACAATATGGTCGCCGGCAAAGCGCCCGGTAGTAACGGCTATCATGAAAACCACAAAGGCTGCTGTTGCTACCACTTTTGAAGCATGAACCGCTTTAAATATGTAAATACCGCTCCAATCGTACATCACATTTTCGCAGGCCATGGACGAGAAGCAGATCAATGCAAATTTGAGCAGTTCTTTGTCGGGTAGTGAAAAGATCGGCTTGCGTTCCTGCGGCTCAGGCTTTTCATGCAGCGTATTGGGCCAGGCCAGGAAAGCGATAAGGCAAAGACCAATGCTTACCACCAGCAAATGCCAGGTGGGCGGTACTTTAAACGATGCCATGATAAGGCTGAACACCGACCCTGAAAGTCCGGCAAAGCTCCAGATACCATGAAAAGTGGTGATAATGGATTTTTTATAAAGCTTCTGCACCCCAACCGACTGCGTATTGATACTGAGGTTGAGGATATTGCGCGATGAGCCAAAGAAAAATAATATGGCGATGAACTGCCAGTACTCGGTAGTGAAGCCCAATAAGCCCAGCATCAGGTTAAATGCGACTGCACCCACCAGCATAATGCGGCTACTGCTAAAAGTGGCAAGCATGCGGCCGGTAATGGGCATCGTGATCATCAACCCCGCGGGGAGCGCCAGCAGCGCCCAGCCCAGGAGCGCTTCATTGAGATGTAATGATTGCTGTATGTAAACAATCCGCGATGTCCAGGTGGTATACCCAAAGCCCGACACAAAGAAAAACAACGCATTGGCTATACGTATTTGCCGGGGTGTTTTGGTAAGGGCGGTAGCAGTATCCACTATCATTGTTTGGCTGGCTAAATTAGTGAATTAGCGGATTTAATTAGTAATTAGTGCGTGGTGAATAGTGAATAGTCGATAAATTTTAATTGACCTTCACCATTGACCACCTACTACTTTAGATTTTGGGATAACGAGCAATTTGCTTACTTTCATCATGTTCAATTTATAAAATGGATACCTCGGCCGTCACATACGCTAATAAACCAAATAATGCTGTGCTTTTCGGTGGTATTGTCTTAACGCTTGTTTGGCTCATTTTCTTTGATTACTGGCTGGGGCACCGGCAAATGGCTTATTATGACAGGCTATTTTATTCCCGTTTTATATACTGGGGGCTAGTAGTGGTATTGTTTTTCTATACTTCGAAAATAGAACATCAGCCGTTCTTGCTGTGGAAAGAGGGGAATAATGCGATCGGCTTTTTTCTGCTTTCAGTGTTTTTGTTGTATTTATCGAGTATTGGAGCAGCTATTGTCTCAGCTATACCGGTTTTGCTCGGTGAGTATGACAATAATGTTATAGTGAAAAAGATAATAGCAGTAATTACCGGGCACCAGGCGATGATAATCTTTATAGCGCTCACAGCCGGCGTTACGGAAGAGTTAATTTTCAGGGGATATTTGCTTACACGGTTATCGCAATGGTTTAAGAATAATGTCGCTGCAACAATAGTGTCTTCGTTATTATTTGCAGCGTTGCATTACAAATACGGCAGTCTGCGCGAGCTGATATTTACTTTTCTTATCGGCATGATATTCAGTATTTATTATATCAGATACCGTAATATAAAAGCAATCATCGTGACGCATTTCCTGATTGATTATATCAACATGAATATCGCTACACATTTGAAATTGAAATAGGGTTTAATGCCTCCACTTAAACGCCTTCTCATCCACCGCCCGCATGGTGCACAGGATACCTTCCAGGTGATCATATTCGTGTTGCAGCAGTTCGGAAAGATCATCTTTCAGATGCCATTGCTGCGGCTGCCAGTTTTCGTCGAGGTAATCAATGGTAAGTTCCCGGTGGCGCATTACTTTTACCAGCAGGTTAGGGAAGCTCATGCAATCGTCCCACGCCTCAAACTTTTCGTCGCTCAGATTGCTCAGAACAGGATTTATAAAAACCACCGGGCGATCGATATTCATGTAGATCAGCCGTTTCATAATCCCCAATTGCGGGGCGGCAATAGCACGACCAAAATGATAACGTTCCCGTATTTGCTGCATTACATTGTGCAGGTCGGCTACCCAGTCTTTTACTTTTGGCAGCTCATTTGGCATAACAGGTTCGCATACCTGGTACAGACGTGGGTCGCCGAGAAGCAGGAGATCATCGAGGATTTTCATTAAAGCCGAATTTAGGGAATGTATCTATATTATACCCCATAGGGGTAATATGTTGGTGGAAAAGAGGTATAACAGCCATTTTTACACCACGGCGCAAAAGACATCTAAACTATTATTCTACCAACATTTAGCTCCTAATGGACTAGTTTTCTTAAAATAAATGTATACGGCAGATAGCACATTGTATTAAAACACAGCTTCTATTAAATATGTTATGACCTTAATATCTTTGCTGTTATGGAAAAGAAATTCATTTTAGGCGATATTGTGGTAATGATAGCCGATGGTCCAAAGATGGCCGTGGAAGGCTATGTGGTAGAAGATGACGGCAAAGGCGGCTTTATTGAAAACGATGAATATGTAAATGTGGTGTATTATACCCCTGATGGTTTTAAACGCGATACCTTTCATCAAGATCTGCTGATACATATTGATGAACTGGATGATGTTGAACCGTGAGTCGGAAGAAGTTTGCAGTTTCCAGTGGGCAGATTTAGAAATAAGTTATAAATGAACAGACTGCAAACTGCAAACTCAAAACTGCCAACTGCTCACACCGGCAATGTAAACCAAAAAGTACAGCCTTTGCCTAATTTCGTATCGACGCCGATATCGCCGTCGTGTTTTTTGATAATCTCCGAGCAAATGTAAAGACCTATGCCTAATCCGGAGTTGCTGTTGTTTCCGTTGTTTTGCACCTGGTAATAGCGACTAAACAGGGATGGTATTTTTGATGGCGATATACCCGGACCATGATCAGTAACGGAGACTTTAGCTTGCCCAAGCTTATATTCTATAATGATGTCAATTTTCTTGCTGTCTTCGGCATATTTTATGGCATTTCCTACCAGGTTGGTTAGTACCTGTTCTATTCGTCCGGCATCCGCCGTTATTTCTAATTTGCGCTCACCTGATATATTTATTGCATGGCCTTTTGGTATGTTTATCTCACAGCTGCAATCGCGAACGAGCTTAACAAGGTCAAATGTCGACCGGTTCAGTGTAAATTGCCCCTGGCTGAATTTGCTTACATTAAGCAAACCCTCAATAAGCGATGTGACTCTGTTGACACTTCTATTGGCACGATCGATCATGTCATCCAGTTTGTCGGTGCTCAGGTTGTTTTTCTGCATCTGCATAAATTGCAGCGAAGCTTTGAGGGTGGTAACCGGGGTTTTTAATTCATGGCTGGCTATGCTAATAAAGTCGTCTTTTTGTTGCTGTAATAGCTTCAGCTCCTGTATATCGGTGGCTGTACCGGCCCACAGGCGGATGGCCCCGTCATCGTTATAAATCGGCTGCATGCGCACCAGGTGCCAGCGGTATTCACCCGTTTTGCTTTTTTCGCGGATCTCGAATTCTCCGCCAACACCTTTTTCTAAAATTAAATTCAGCTGGTCCAGGTTGTATTGAAGGTCGTCGGGATGTATTACCGTTTTCCATCCCCACGCTTTTGTTTCTTCAAAGTTGAGGCCGGTGTATTCAAACCAACGTTTATTATAGAAATTAACGCCACCGTCGCGTGTACTGGTCCATGCAATTTGCGGTATAGTATCCATTATATTCCTCAGCCGCTTTTCACTTTCCTGCAATTCATTGGTTCGCTTGCTCACACGTTCCTCCAGTTCATTGTTCAGCGTTAGCAGGTTTTGCTTTGATTCATTCAGGCTTTCATTGCTCGCAAGGTATTCTTCATTTAAACTCCTGAGCTCTTCTATTGCCGCAGCAAGCTCCACATTTACTTCCGCAGTTTCTTTCTCTTTAGATTCCAGTAGTTTTTGCATGGTTTCTTTTTCATCAATGCCTTTGCTAATGTTTAAAAAGAACAATAACGAAACGGTTATCGCGGCAATCGATGTAATAATGATCATTATCGGGGCAAGGCTGGTATATCGGTTCAGATCTTTAAGCTGCAAGTGCAATATCTCCGTTTCCTGGTTTTCCATTTTGCTCACAGCTTTACGTAAGCTATCCATCATCGATTTACCCAATCTCAGGTCATCTACAAAAATGGTATCACGCACCTGCTCTTTCTGAATGATGCTTGCCAGCAGGTGGTTTTCATTATTCAGCAGGCGTTTGGCCATTGCTAAATAGTGTTGCTGATAAAGGTTACTGGCCGTTAATTGCTGAACCTGATTTAAAAGATTTGAGGCATTCCGGTGTGCATCTTTATAGGGTAATAAAAAGTCATCCTGGTCTGTAAGAATATATCCGCGCTGGCTGGTTTCGGCATCTTTCATAACCGACATCATCTTTTCGAGCTTCAGGATAACAGTATTGCTGCGATCAACCAGGCTGCTGCTTGCAAGCAGGTTGGTGATAAAAGTATAGGAAACGGCGGAGATAACGACCAGTATGAAAATAGAAATCGCAAACCAGTATTGTAAACTTCTATTTAACCCGCTTTTCATTAAGTAAAGTAGTAAAGTAGTTATGCAAAAATAATCCGCTTAATTAAAGAAACAAGGGTGTTTTTAATTAAAGATTAAATGTCTTAACAAGATAAGCAATTTTACGAAAAAATCAAAGAAAGGTTATGAAACTGGGAATGTCAGAAGTCAGAAGTTAGAAAGAGGTTTGCAGTTGCCCGTAGGCAGTTGCCAGACTTAGAATTAACCTTGTAAATGAACAGATTGCAAACTGCAAACTTAAAACTGCAAACTGGTTAAAAGTCGGAAGTCGGAAGAAATTTAGCTGATCAAGATACAAACAATGACACAAATCGGGATTAGATAAACGCCAACTGCCTTGTGCCAACCCAATAAATCTAAAATCGTAAATTTAAATTCGTAAATCAAAATGGCAAACGCGCAGGCCAATCAGCCCATTGGCATAAAAATAAAGAATGTAGAACCTTTGCCTGGAATGCTTTCAAAGTCAATTCGTCCGCCTTGTTGTTCTGTAAATTCTTTGCAAAGTATCAGCCCCAGGCCCACACCTTTTTCATTGGCGGTGCCGAAGGTAGACCGTGCTTTGAGCGTAAACATATCCATCTGCTGTTCGAAAGGTATACCGCGGCCATTATCGGCAATGCTAATACGGCATTCGTTGTTAATGCGCCTGGTGCTCACGTCAATCCGACCATTGGCAGGCGTAAATTTGATGGCATTGCTTACAATGTTCCGCACCACTAACTGCAGCATATCACTGTCGGCTACAATATTAACGGCCGGATCCACTTCATAAGTAAGATCGATATCCTTTTTTGACGCCATTATCCGCTCCATTTCAAGCGTATTTTTCAGCGTGTCATATAGGTTGAGGTCTCCCAGTTTAACCACCACACCATCCATTTGTGATTTGGACCACACTAAAAGTTTCGAGAGCATATTGAGTGTGCTTTGCGTTACGCGCAACAAGTCGCTCTCTACCACTTCACGCTCCTCTTTATCCAGGCCATATTCGGTCACCAGCTCAAGATAATTTTGAATATTGCTCAGCGGGCCGCGAAGATCGTGCGCGATGATCGACATCAACTTGTTCTTCTCGGAGTTAATATGCTCCAATTGCTCATTTTGCGCCAGTATGTACTGATGCTGCTGCTCGATGTCATTTCGCTTTTCTTCTACCTGTATTCGTTCAAAATCGTAGCTGCGGCGTATGTTCCTGATGGTGAAATACATGATGAAGACCGTGACCAGGTAAGCTGACGTAACATCCAGAAAACGATCCGATCTGCTTAGGTAAGTATAAGGCACCAGCCTTGGATAATAATACTCTATTCCATGCATAGTCAGCAGTAATATCACATTCACCCCGAGCCAGTATCGATGTTGTTTTTGCGGTGTAACGAATATAATAAGGAACAATGCCAGGGAGAAAACCACATCATTTGGCCCGCTGATTCCTGAATTGTAAAAATAATTGATGAAGAACAACGTGTTACAAATCAGAGCGGTCATGAAAATACTGCCCCGCGCTTTGCCGCGAAATCGCGAACGATAAAAGAAAAACGCGAATACGCCTGCCGCCAGCACGCACAAACCTGCTGCTACCCATTCGCTAATAATAAGATTAACGGGTATCGTGAAGATCATGGCAATGATCATAACCATGCACAACGCGTGAAATATCCTGTATTCGAGCGGAAAAGCAGAAGGATCGCCGGTGAGATTTGCCCAGTGCGAACTTATTTTATCACGAAAAGGTAATTTGGTGTTCACTTAGATCTTTCAAATTTATAAAAAAAAGGAAAAAATTCTCATGTAAATTTCCTTCATGTTAAAATAATGTCGTATTAGTCGGCAGCACTGATTACTGTATTTGAGCGTTTTATACGGATTTATTATGGATTGGTTGGGTCTGAAGCCGGAAGTTGGAAGTCGGAAGGAATTAGTTGATCAAGACACCGACAATAAGTAAATCTGACAATAGAACGATGAATCAATCCCGCAATAAACAATCCGAAATCGAAATTCCGAATTCCGAAATAAAAGGATCATTTCATCGCTATCAATAACGACGTTGGATCATAAAACCCTATCTGAACGGCAATTTTTCCATCAGTGTTAAAGATGTCGAATAGCACCATTTCTATTTTGGCTACTTTTTGTGTTTTCTTGTTGGTAAGGGTGATAAGCCACCACGATTGTACCGTAAAGCGCGATTTGTTGTATTCAAGTCCATCGGGGACGCCAATAGGCTTCATGGTAATGTGCTCCCAGGTTTCAAATACCTGCTCCCAGCCGGCTTTGGCCTCGGCAACAGTTTTTGGAGGAGGTACAGACCATTGCGCGGCTTTCGAAGTGTCGACAGCATAGCGTGTCATGCCATAAATTTTTGCCGAATCAGCGAAGAAATGCCCCATTGCTGCCGTATCTTGCTTCTCATACATCCGGGCAAACCGGCGCATGGTTTCAATGTATGGATGTTCACTGTAAATAACGCCGCTTTTCACCTTCTTCTGGGCAAATGCAGTGACACTGCCAGCGATGAGTATCACTATCAACAGCTTTTTCATAACCTGAGGGTTTGGGGTATGCCGTTTTAATTGGTTAAATAAATATACGGAATTTTGTTGTGAGTGGTAAGTAGTGCTCATGACTAATGACCATCGGCTAAACCCCAAAAAAAAACAACCCCGCACGTGCTCCATACGGGGTTTTTGGGTCGTTTAAATTATTTGGATAGTTCCTGATAATCCAAACAACACTAATATTTATAACATGCTTAAAAGCAAGTGGTTTTCAAAAAGATCATTTTTTTTTGACTCTTCTTAGCTCAATGATATTCTGTGTACCAGGTATACAAAATCATCAAGTTGCATAGGTTTGGCTACATAACCATCGGCGCAGCCGCATTTGGATATTTCCTCTACTGTTTTAGTGGGCGAATACAAAATGATCGGTATTTGCCCTGTTTGTGCATTGGCCTTCAGCTTGGCGCAAAGATCGTTGCCAGAGGTATTGCCCAATTGATCACCTACTACCACAATGTGCGGCCTGATGCGGCCAATGTCCTCAATAGCAGTTTCTTTCTTGCATTTAAACACTTCGTACCCACTGTTCTCGAACGTAAATGCTGACATTTCGCGGGCGTCGCTATCTTCTTCAACTATGGCTAATTTTTTCACTTTGTTTATAAATTGATTGAATGCTAATTTATAGAATTAAAATGGAATATAAATAAGGAACAAGATGGCATTCGCCTTGTTTCTACGCACCGGAACGGCATTGCTTTCGGTTGCTAAAACTATCTGATTTTCAAAAAATTACATTTGGAATTACAATAAATTTTTGCCTAATTTTATTTAGGTACTAAACACTTAAACAAACGCATTATGGCAAAGTTTCTGATCAAAGCCTCTTATACCTCCGAAGGGGTAAAAGGGCTGCTTCGCGGCGGTGGCACAGCACGTAAGCAGGCTGTTGAAAAAACAATTAATGATATAGGTGGTAAACTGGAGGCGTTTTATTTTGCCTTTGGCGATGCCGACGCTTACGTGATCGTTTCGTTGCCGGATAATGCGACGGCTGCTGCGCTGGCGCTCAATATCAATGCATCGGTACTGGTATCGGTTACCACTGTTGCTTTACTTGATCCTGAAGAAGTTGATGCAGCGGTAAAAATGTCGGTTAACTACCGCGCGCCGGGTAGTTGAGCGAGCTGTTGCGTTATGAGAAGCCTCTTTGTTAAAAAGGGGCTTTTGTGTTTATAAGGCACTTTATACAGCTATTTGGCCTAAAGTTTTTCTTAAAATAAAATCTAATGATTTTCTAATCCGACGCGAAGTTCAGGTTAGCTAACTTTGTTATCAGAAGGCACAAAGTATCCCTACTTGTGTTTTTGTGATAAGGTTTAGGTTTAAGGCTCCTGATCAGCGATTGAGACGGAGCCTTAGTTTTTCTTTATCC
>Ga0105240_10006968_pt1 | contig 16506 bp, 14 predicted proteins | sample KBSC54metaG_FD_80426 | JGI IMG/M metagenome (GOLD analysis project Ga0105240, IMG submission 80426) | Corn rhizosphere microbial communities from Kellogg Biological Station, Michigan, USA - KBS C5-4 metaG | ecosystem: Host-associated > Plants > Roots > Rhizosphere > Soil | place: Michigan, USA... | reverse complement strand
GGCGGCAGCGGCGGCGCAATCGTCAGCACGCCCTTCTCCCCCGGCCCGACGTCGGCGCCCGTCGCGCTGTCGACCAGCTTGACGTCGTAGCCGTAGACCGGAAACGACGGCGAGCCGAACTTGCGCGGCGTTTCCTGGACGCCGGGTTGCGCCGACAGGATCGGCCAACCCGATTCGGTCTGCCAGTAATTGTCGACGATGGCGACCCCCAGCGACTCGCTCGCCCAGCGCGCGGTCGGCTCGTCCAGCGGCTCGCCGGCGAGGAAGAGCCAGGAGAGCGACGACAGATCGTGCCGGCGCATGTACGACACATCCTGCTTCTTGAGCACGCGCGCGGCCGTCGGCGAGCTGAACATCGTCCTGACCTTGTGCTGCGCGACGATCTTCCACCAGATCCCGGGATCGGGCTGGATCGGGAGGCCCTCGTACAGGATCGTCGGCGACCCGTTGATCAGCGGCCCGTAGACGATGTACGAATGCCCGACGACCCACCCGATGTCGCTCGTCGTGAACATCGTCTCGCCCGGCTCGAGGCAGAAAATGCGGCGCATCGACGAGGCGAGCGCGACCGCGTAGCCGCCGGTATCGCGCTGCACGCCCTTGGGCTGGCCCGTCGTTCCCGACGTGAACAGAATGTACGACGGCTCGGACGATTCGAGCCATTCGCAGGGCACCCGCGCACCGGCGTGTTCGGCGCGCAGCGTCGCGTAATCCAGGTCGCGGCCCGCGGTCCGTGCAAAGTCGGGGTCGAGTCCGCGATCCGCGAGGACGACCTGGCGCGGCGGATGGCGCGCGATGCGCAACGCCTCGTCGACGAGCGGCTTGTAGGGGATGACCTTGCCGGCGCGCATGCCGGCATCCGCGGTGACCAGCACCGACGGGCGAGCGTCGTCGATCCGCGCGGCGAGGCTGGCCGCGGCGAAGCCGCCGAAGACGACCGAATGGATGGCGCCCAGCCGCGCGCAGGCCAGCATCGCGAACACGGCCTCGGCGATCATCGGCATGTAGATCAGCACGCGGTCGCCGCGCGCGGCGCCGTGCGCGGCCAGCATCGCCGCGCAGGCATTGACCTCCTCGTACAACTGCGCGTACGTGTACGTGCGCGACTGCCCCGTTTCCGTCGAGATGCAGATGAGCGCCGGCTGCGCGGCGCGCGCAGGCAGATGCCGGTCGACGGCGTTGTGGCAGAGGTTCGTGCGTCCGCCGACGAACCATTTCGCGAACGGCGGACGGGAATAGTCGAGCACCTGCGTATACGGCGTCTGCCAGTCGACGAGGCGGGCCTCGTCGCGCCAGAACGCCTCGCGATCCTCGAGCGAGCGCCGGTGGAACTCTGCGTATGTCATGGCGCAGTCCGTTCGTTTGCCGTCATCGCGGCGTCTGATACCTGATGCCTGTCACCTGATACCTGTCAGGGATGCGTATCCGCCGCGACCCGCACCACCGTGCGTCCGCGAACGGTGCCTTTCAGATACGCATCGAAATGCATCGGCAGGTCGTCGAAGTCGATCGTGCGCACCTGATCGTGCACGCGGTCGGGACGCCATTCGACCGCGAGCTTGTTCCATAGTGTCTGGCGCAGCGACATCGGGCAATTCGCGCTGTCGGTGCCGAGCAGATGGACGCCGCGCAGGATGAAGGGGGCCACGCTCGTGTCGAGCTTCATGTCCGCGACGAGGCCGACCGCCGCGACGGTGCCGGCGATCTTCGACGTCGCGAGCAGCCACGCCAGCATGGCGCCGCCGAGGTTGTCCACCGCGCCGGCCCACGTCGATTTTTCGAGGGGCCGTATTTTCGACAAATCGAGCGACGAGCGCAGCATCACCTCCTTCGCCCCGATTTCGCGCAGGTAATCCGACTCGCGCGCCTTGCCGGTGATCGCGACGACATGATGGCCGAGCTTGGCGAGGATTTCGATCGCCACCGAGCCGACGCCGCCGGTGGCGCCCGTCACTGCAACCGGACCTGCCTCCGGCGTGAGTCCGTTGTGGAGCATCAGGTGGACCGCGAGCGCGGCCGTGAACCCCGCTGTCCCGAGCGTCATCGCGTCGAAGGCCGTCATGCTCTCCGGCCGGCGCACGATCCAGTCGGCGGGGACGCGCGCGTATTCGGCGTAGCCGCCGTCGTGCGAAACGCCGAGGTCGTAGCCGGTGACAATGACCTTGTCGCCGCGTTTCCAGCGCGGATCCTGGCTCGATTCGACCGTGCCGGCGAGGTCGATGCCGGCAACGGTCGGGAACTTGCGCATGATCTTGCCGGCGCCGCTGTACGACAGCGCGTCCTTGTAATTGATCGTCGAATACTTGATCCGGATCACCACGTCACCCGGATCGAGCTCATCGAGGCTCAGCGTGACGAAACGGCTCGATACGGCGTGGTCGTGCTCGAACGTGCGGTAAGCCTTGAATGTCTGCACCGGGTGTCTCCTGTCGGACGCGGGATTGGATGGGGCGGCTTCAGGCGGATTCGACCGCGGCGCCGTCGGTGACGTGGGGAAGCGCCATGTAGTCGCGCGTGCGCATTTCGGTGAGCCGGCTGACCGTGCGCGCAAACTCCCCCGCACTCGGTCCGGTCAGATACAGCGCATCGGCCGGAGCGGCCGCGGATGCGACGAGCTTCACGCGATGATCGTACAGGATGTCGACGAGCCACGTGAAGCGCCGCGCCTGGTCGGCCGAATCGACGCCCATCCGCGGGATATCGGAGAGGAACAGCACGGAGAAGCGGCGCGCCAGCTCGAGATAGTCGCGCTGCGAGCGCGGGCCGTCGCACAGCCGCCGGAAATCGAACCAGACGACGCTGCCCGCATGCCGGCGCGCAGTCAGCGGCCGGCCGTCGATCGCGATCTGCGTCGATTCCTCGGGACCGCCGCGCATCGCTTCGTAAGCCGCGGACATCGCCGCGTCGGCCGTCGGGCCGGCCGGCACGTGGAACGTCTCCACGCGCTCGAGGGCGCGCAGCCGGTAGTCGACGCCGGCGTCCACCTCGACGACGTCGAGCCCTTCCTTGATCAGCGCGATCGCCGGCAGGAATCGCTCACGGAGGAGGCCGCCTGGCCACAAGTCGTCGGGCGCGTCGTTCGAGGTTATGACGAGCACGACGCCGTTGCCCAACAGTCCGGAGAGAAGGCGGCCGAGGATCATCGCGTCGGCGATGTCGCTGACGTGAAACTCGTCGAGGCAGACGAGCCGATACCGGTTCGCGATCTGCGCCGCGACCGCGGCCAGCGGATCGGTTTCACGCGCAAGAGCGGCGAGCGCCCGATGCACGTCGCGCATGAATGCATGGAAGTGAACGCGCGTCTTGCGCCCGATCGCGACCGTCGCGTAGAAGCTGTCCATCAGCAGGCTCTTGCCACTGCCGACACGGCCCCACAGGTAGATGCCGCGCGGCACGCCGGGTGCCGCGAACAGGCGCCTGAGCCGGGATTTCCGGGCAATGCGGAAGGCGGCGAGCTCGTCCGCGAGCTGCTGGAGCCGGTCGAGCGCTGCGATCTGCGCGTGGTCGAGCGTCGATCGGCGTTGATCGAGCAGCGGTTCGAGATAGTCGATCACGCCGCCGTGGCGGCGCGAAATCTGGCCGGGATCTTCGGCCCCGATCATGCCACGCGTTCGACCATCGGCGATCAGAGGTTGAGCGTTCGCTTGTCCACGGCGAGCGCCGCCTCGCGCGTCACCTCGGACAGCGTCGGATGCGCGTGGCAGATGCGCGCGATGTCCTCGCTCGATGCGCCGAACTCCATCGCCACGACGCCTTCGGCGATCAGCTCGCTCGCCCACGGACCTATGATGTGCATGCCGAGGATGCGATCGGTCGCGGCGTCGGCGACAAACTTCACGAAGCCGGTCGTATCGCCCAGGGCGCGCGCGCGGCCGTTCGCCGAGAACGGAAAGCTGCCGGCGCGATAGGCAACGCCGTCGCCCTTCAGCTGCTGCTCGGTCTTGCCCACCCAGGCGATTTCGGGCGACGTGTAGATCACCCACGGAATCGTGTTGAAGTCGACGTGGCCGTGCTGGCCGGCGATGCGCTCGGCGACAGCGATGCCCTCCTCCTCCGCCTTGTGGGCGAGCATCGGGCCGCGCACGACGTCGCCGATCGCCCAGACGTTGGCGAGATTGGTGCGGCAGTCGGCATCGACGTCGATGAACCCGCGCGAATCGAGCTTGAGTCCGACGCTGTCGGCGCCAAGCCCGGTCGTCAGCGGCACGCGGCCGATCGATACGATCAGCCGGTCGAAGGTTGCCGTTTGCGCCGTGCCGCTCGCGTCGGTGTAGTCGACGGCGACGTCGTCTTTGCCCACGCGCACCGCGCCGATCGTGACGCCCAGGCGGATGGCGAGCCCCTGCTTCGCGAACGCCTTCGCGGCTTCCTTCGCGACGGCCTCGTCGGCGGCGCCGAGGAATGTCGGCAACGCTTCGAGGATCGTGACCTCGGCGCCCAGGCGCCGCCATACGCTGCCCATTTCGAGCCCGACGACGCCCGCGCCGACGACCCCGAGCCGCTTCGGCACGTCGGGAATCGCGAGCGCGCCGGCATTGTCGAGAATGCGGTTATTGTCGAACGCGACGCCGGGAAGCGCGCGGGGTATCGATCCGGTGGCGATGATCACGTCGCGGGCGCCGATCGACGTCGCGGCCGGTCCTTCGACGCTGATGCGCCACTCGTCGCCATCCTTGCCGGCAAATGTGCCACGGCCGTGGAAGAACGCGATCCTGTTCTTCCTGAACAGGTACGCGATGCCGTCGTTGTTCTGCGCGACGACCTTGTCCTTGCGCGCCAGCATCCTGCCCACGTTCATCGACAGACCCTCAATGCCGATGCCGTGCTCGGCGAACGCGTGATCCGCGTGCGCGTAATTCTCCGTGGATTGCAGCAGCGCCTTCGACGGAATGCAGCCGACGTTCGTGCAGGTTCCGCCGAGCGCCGGCTTGCCGCCCGTGCGCGTCCAGTCGTCGATGCACGCCGTCCTGAATCCGAGTTGTGCCGCGCGAATCGCGGCGACGTAGCCGCCCGGCCCGGCGCCGATCACGACGACGTCGAAGGATTGTTGTTCTGCCATGAGAATAGGCGGGAAACGTTCGTTACCGAAGGGGATGGCGCCAGCGAAGACCCTTGAATCGGCTGTAATCACGGTCGGCGGTGATCCATTCGCAGCCCGACTCCATCGCCATCGCCGCGAGATATGCATCCGGAACGAGGTTTCCCCGCACGTCGCATTCGCGGCAGAGGCGCTCGAAGAGCGTCCAGTGACGCGTACCCGGCGCGACCTGCACACAGTTCGGTTGCCCACGCACCTGCTCGGCGAATGTCAAGGCGTCGACCAGGCGGCTGGGACGCTTGAAGACCTTCGGGTGCGTGACGACCCGAATGAATCCGCTCAACACCAATTCCGAGACCCCATAGGCTTCATCGCCGTTCACGACCTGTTCGAGCCATTCACGATATGCGGGATGGTCAACCGCGTCCTCCCGATGTGCATAGACGAGCACATTGACGTCAGGAAGAATCACTCAGGACTCCATCGCCTCGAGCAATGCCGCCGAATCGTCGAGATCGACCCCGGGCCGTACCCCGCCGCCCTTGACCGTCTTCAACCGCACGCGCGTTCGTTTCGCTTGCGCGCGGCGACGGGCAAGGGTGTCGCGAAGTGCGTCCTCGAGAACCGAGGTCAGCGTCCGGCCCGATTCGGCCGCGTACTTCTTGACTTCGGAAAGGAGATGCTCGTCGAGGCGGACAGTCGTTCGCATGCGTCAAAGCATATCAGACCGACATAAATATGTCACCCCCACGCGCTCGTGACCGATCGATGACGCACCTTCACAGATCGAGCAGCATGCGGGCAGGGTCTTCGAGCGCTTCCTTGATCGCAACGAGCGACAGCACCGCCTCGCGCCCATCGATGATCCGGTGATCGTACGACTGCGCAAGATAGTTGATCGGCCGCACGACGACCTGCCCGTTCTCGACGACAGGTCGCTCGCGCGTCGCATGCACGCCGAGGATCGCCGACTGCGGCGGATTGATGATCGGCGTCGACAGCATCGAGCCGAACACGCCGCCGTTGCTGATCGTATACGTGCCGCCGGTCAATTCCTCGACGGTCAGCTTCGCTTCCTGCGCGCGCCTGCCGAAATCGGCGATCCGCTTCTCGATGTCCGCGATGGAGAGCTGGTCCGCGTCGCGCAGGATCGGCACGACGAGTCCGCGCGGACTGCCGACGGCGATGCCGATGTCGTAGTAGCCGTGATAGACGATGTCGTTCCCATCGATCGACGCGTTGACGAGGGGGAATTTCTTCAGCGCATGCACGACCGCCTTCACGAAGAAGCCCATGAAGCCGAGTTTGACGCCGTGCTCCTTCTCGAAGCGCTCCTTGTAGCGGTTGCGCAGCTCGATCACCGGCTGCATGTTCACTTCGTTGAACGTCGTCAGGATTGCCGCCGTCGATTGCGATTCGACGAGCCGCTCGGCAATCCGCGCGCGCAGCCGCGACATCGGCACGCGCTGCTCGGGACGGCTGCCCTGCATCGAAGGCAATTGCACCGCCGGCGCGGGTTTTGCGCTGGGCGCCGCCGGGGATGACGACGGCTTGCCCGACGGTCCGGGCACCGGCGATGGCTTCGTCGACGTTTCCGGTGGGGGCGCCTCGCCGCGTGCGCCGATCGCCTCCGCGACGTCGCCCTTCGTGATGCGGCCTCCGCGGCCCGTGCCGGCAACGCTCGCCGGGTCGACGCCCTTGTCCGCCATCATCTTGCGCGCGGAAGGCAGCGCGGTCACCGGCTGGTTGGTCGGTGGCGGGGTCGACGCAGAGGATGCGGGCTTGACCGGCGCCGCAGCGGTAGTCGCGACAGGCGCTGTCGCAGCGCTCGCGGCCGGTGCGCCCGCGGCGCTCGCCTTGCCGTCGGTTTCGATCACCGCAATGACATCGTTGGAGCCGACCGTCGATCCGTCGGGCTGCCTGATTTCGGCCAGCACGCCGTCGCCGGGCGCCGGCAACTCGAGGACGACCTTGTCGGTTTCTATGTCGATGAGGTTTTCATCGCGCTTGACCGCATCGCCCTGCTTCCTGTGCCAGTTGACGAGCGTCGCCTCGGTGATCGACTCGGGCAACTGCGGGACCTTCACTTCGATTCTCATCGCGCCACTCTCGTTGTCGGGGTCACCGCGCGAGCACCATTTCGCCCGATTTGAGCTCCGGCGCGAATGCGTCCTCGATCAACTGCTTCTGCTCGGCCACGTGCTTCGCCGCATAGCCGACCGCCGGTGAAGCCGACACCTGGCGTCCCGCGTAGTACAGCGATTTGCCGGCGTCGATGTCGGCGCGCAGGTAGAAGTTGAGCCGGTACCAGGCGCCCTGGTTCTGCGGCTCCTCCTGGCACCAGACGACTTGCTTCGCATTGGCGTAGGTCGCCACGCCCTCCCTGTATTCCTGATGCGGGAACGGATACTGCTGCTCGAGGCGAAGAATCGCGACGTCGTCGATCTTCCGCTCACGCCGGTACGCGAGGAGCTCGTAATACACCTTCCCCGAGCACACGATCACGCGCCGTGCCTTTTTCGGATCGATTCTCTCGACCTCGCCGATCACGTTGTGGAACCGGCCGTTGGCGAGGTCGTCGAGCGTCGACACCGCTTCCTTGTGCCGCAGCAGGCTCTTCGGCGTGATGACGATCAGCGGCTTGCGGAAATGGCGGATCATCTGCCGGCGCAGCAGATGGAAGATTTGCGCGGGCGTTGTCGGCACGACGACCTGCATGTTGTGCTGCGCGCAAAGCTGCAGGTAGCGCTCGGGACGCGCCGACGAGTGCTCGGGTCCCTGGCCCTCGTAGCCGTGCGGCAGGAACAGCACGAGATCGCAGATCCGGCCCCACTTCACCTCGCCGGCGCTGATGAATTGATCGATCACGACCTGCGCGCCATTGGCGAAATCGCCGAACTGCGCCTCCCAGATCACGAGCTGGTTCGGCTCCGACGTCGTGTAGCCGTATTCGAAACCGAGCACGGCGGCTTCGGTGAGCACCGAATCGATGATCTCGAAGTCGGGCTGACCTTCCTTGATGTGCTGCAGCGGAATCCAGATCCCCGAATCCCACTTCTCGCGGTTCTGGTCGTGCAGCACCGCGTGGCGATGCGAAAACGTGCCGCGTCCGATATCTTCGCCGGACATGCGCACGCCGAAGTTCTGATCGACGAGCGACGCATACGCGAAGATCTCGCCCATGCCCCAGTCGATCGGCTGCTTGCCCTCGACCATCGCGCGCCGGTCGGCCATGATCTTCTCGACCCGCGGATGCAGCTTGAAGTTGGAAGGGACCGTCGTCGCCTTGACGCCGAGCGCCTTCAGGTGCGCCATCGGCACGCCCGTATCCGCCGGGTCGGTCCAGCGCCGGTTGATGTACGGCGACCAGTCGACGATGAACGGGGGCTTGTAGTTCGACAGCACCGTCGTGTTCGTGTGGTAACCCTTGTCCATCGCCGCGCGGTATGTCGCGATCATCGCGTCGGCGTCTTCGGCAGTGATCACGCGCTCGGCGATCAGCCGGTCCGCGTAAAGCTTGCGCGTGCCCGGGTGCTGATTGATCTTCTTGTACATCAGCGGCTGCGTGATCATCGGCTCGTCCGCCTCGTTGTGGCCCATCCGCCGGAAGCAGACGAGATCGACGAACACGTCCTTGTGGAACTTCTGCCGGTAATCGAGCGCCAGCTCGGTCGCGAGCAGGCACGCCTCGGGATCGTCGCCGTTGACGTGGAAGATCGGCGCCTCGACCATCTTCGCGACGTCGGTGCAGTAAAGCGTCCCGCGCACGTCGCGCGGATCGGACGTCGTGAAGCCGATCTGGTTGTTGATGACGATGTGGATCGTGCCGCCGGTGTAGTAGCCGCGCGTCTGCGCCATGTTCAGGCATTCCTGCACCACACCCTGCCCGGCGATCGCCGCGTCGCCATGGATCAGCACCGGCAGCACCTGATCGCCGCGCACGTCGCGGCGGCGGTGCTGGCGCGCGCGGACGCTGCCTTCGACGACCGGATCGACGATTTCGAGATGCGACGGATTGAACGCCAGCGTCACGTGCACCGGGCCGCCGGGTGTGGACACATCCGACGAGAAGCCCTGGTGATACTTGACGTCGCCGGCCGGCAGGTCCTGCGGCGCCTTGCCTTCGAATTCGGAGAACAGATCGGTCGGCATTTTGCCGAGTGTATTGACGAGGACGTTGAGCCGGCCGCGATGCGCCATGCCGAGTACGAGCTCCTGCACGCCGGCAGCGCCCGCCCGCTGGATCAGGAGGTCGAGCATCGGAATCATCGAATCGCCGCCTTCGCCCGAGAAGCGCTTCTGGCCGACGTACTTCGTGTGCAGGTAGCGCTCGAGCGTTTCCGCCGCGGTGAGCCGTTCCAGGATGTGCCGCCGCTCTTCCGCGCTGAAATTCGGGCGCGAGCGGATCGGCTCCAGCCGCTCCTGCACGAAGCGCTTCGTCGGCGTGTCGGAGATGTACATGTACTCGGCGCCAAACGTGCGCGTGTACGTGTCCTTCAGCGCAGCGATGATGTCGCGCAGGCGCATCCGCGCGGGGCCCGCCTTGAACGAGCCTACGTCGAACGGCGTATCGAGATCCGTTTCGGTGAACCCGTAGGTGCGAAGGTCGAGGTCGGGAATGTATGCCGGTTCCTGGCGCTTCAGTGGATCGAGATCGGCGTGCAGCATTCCGAGCGTGCGAAACTTGCTGATGAGCCGGAGCACCAGCACCTGCTTGTGCATCGTCGTTTCGTCGACCATCGCGCCGGCGACGCGGCGATTGCGCGCGAGCTCGCGAAACGATTCGAGGACGCCGGCGTGCGGCACGTCGACCGCATCGCCCTTGAGCTCCTCGAAGTAGCTGCGCCACTCGCCCGAGACGTTCGCGGGATCGGTGAGATACGATTCGTACAGCTCCTCGATGAACGGCGCATTGCTGCCGAAGAGCGTGCTGGTCGATTCCAGTTCTTTCATGGTGCCCATAAAAACCTCAGCAAAACCTCGAACTCACCCTCAGCGTTCCGCGAGCGGAATTACTTTACGGCGCGGCGCGCCGGTGTAGAGCTGCCGCGGCCGGCCGATCTTGTATTCTGGATCGGAGACCATTTCGTTCAACTGGGCGATCCAGCCGACGGTGCGCGCAAGCGCGAAGATCGCGGTGAAGAGCTGCACCGGGATGCCGATCGCCTTCTGCACGATGCCCGAGTAGAAGTCGACGTTCGGATAGAGCTTCCGCTGCACGAAGTAGTCGTCCTCGAGCGCGATCTTCTCGAGCGCCATCGCGAGCTTGAACAGCGGATCGTCGCCGAGGCCGAGCTCGCCCAGCACCTCGTAGCAGGTTTCGCGCATGAGCTTCGCGCGCGGGTCGTAGTTCTTGTACACGCGGTGGCCGAAGCCCATCAGCCGCACGCTCGAATGCTTGTCCTTGACCTTTGCGATGTACTCGCCGACCTTGGCGACGCCGCCCTGCGCCTGGATGTCGTAGAGCATGTTGAGCGCGGCTTCGTTGGCGCCTCCATGCGCCGGTCCCCACAGGCACGCGACGCCGGCGGCAATCGCCGCGAACGGGTTCGTGCCGGACGACGCGCACAGGCGCACCGTCGACGTCGACGCGTTCTGCTCGTGATCGGCGTGCAGGATGAAGATGCGATCGAGGGCGCGTACGAGCACGTCGTTGATCCGGTAGTCCTCGCAAGGGGTGGCAAACATCATCCGCATGAAGTTCGCCGCATACGACAGCTCGTTGCGCGGATAGATGTACGGCTGGCCCATCGAATACTTGTAGGCCATCGCGATCAGCGTCGGCATTTTCGCGATCAGCCGGATCGCCGAAATGTCGCGCTGGTGCGCATCGTTGAGGTTGATCGAATCCGGGTAGAACGCGGAAAGCGCGCCGACAAGACCCGTCAGCACCGCCATCGGGTGCGCGTCGCGGCGGAAGCCGCGCATGAAGAACTGCATCTGCTCGTTGACCATCGTGTGATTGGTCACGCGGCTGACGAAATCGTCCTTCTGCGCCTGGTTCGGCAGCTCGCCGTACAGCAGCAGATAGCAGGTGCCGAGGTAATCGGAGCGGACGGCGAGCTCCTCGATCGGGTAGCCGCGATAGAGCAGCTCGCCCTTGTCGCCGTCGATGTACGTGATCGCCGAGCTGCATGCCGCCGTCGACATGAAGCCGGGGTCGTACGTGAACTTGCCCGTCTTTCCGTACAGCGTGCGGATGTCGATCACGTGCGGGCCGATCGTTCCGGACACGATGGGGAACGTGACGGAAGGCGAGCCGTCGGAAAATTGGATCGTGGCGGTGCGGTCGGTCATCGGGCGTCCTCCGGTTTGGTTTCAGAGCTCGCGCAGCCGCGCGACGAACGCCGCCTGCGCCGGCTCGGCCGCTTCGATGCGCCCGGCGATCAGACTCCAAAGCGCACTGTCCGTCATGTGGAGCAACTCGTCCAGGTTTGCAATATCGTCTTCGGTCAGGCCACGGCCGCATTCATCGAGGAAGCGGTTCAGGACCAGGTCGTTCTCGAGCATCCCGCGGCGGCATCGCCAGCGGATCCGGCGCAGCCGGACGTCATCGATCGCCATGGTCGCCGCCATCCCGGACACGCGCGCTTTCCGATCCCTGATCCCTGGTCCCTGTCAAACCGTACGCTTCACCATCAGATCCTTGATCCGCTCGATTGCGAACGTCGGATTGAGGTTCTTCGGACATACATCGACGCAGTTCATGATCGTGTGGCAGCGAAACAGCCGATACGGATCCTCGAGGTTGTCGAGCCGGTGGTTAAGATCGCGGTCGCGGCTGTCCGCCATGAAGCGGTACGCCCAGAGCAACCCGGCGGGACCGACGAACTTGTCGGGATTCCACCAGTACGACGGGCACGCCGTCGAGCAGCACGCGCACAGGATGCATTCGTACAGGCCGTCGAGCTCGTCGCGCTCACCGGGCGACTGCAGCCGTTCGCGCTCCGGGGCCGGCGCGTCGTTGACCAGGTACGGCTTCACCGAATGGTACTGCTTGAAGAACTGGCTCATGTCGACGATCAGGTCGCGAATCACCGGCAGTCCCGGCAACGGGCGCAGCTCGACCGGCTCCTTCAGCGACTTCAGGTTCGTGATGCATGCAAGCCCGTTCCTGCCGTTGATGTTCATCGCGTCGGAGCCGCAGACGCCTTCGCGGCAGCTGCGCCGGAACGACAGCGTGTCGTCGACCTGCTTTACGCGAATCAACGCATCGAGCAGCATCCGGTCGTGCGGGTCGAGCGGTACGTCGTACTCCTGCAGCCGCGGCTTCGCGTCCTTCTCCGGATCGTAGCGGTAGATGCGGAATTTCATGGCTCGACTTCAGGCTCCGGGAGTGATCAGTACGTGCGCGCCTTCGGCGGAAACGATTCGACGGTCAGCGGCGCAAGGTTGACCGGCTTGTAATCGAGGCGATTGCCCTCGCGATACCACAACGTGTGCTTCAGCCAGTGAACGTCGTCGCGGTTCGGATAATCGCTGCGCGCCTGTGCGCCGCGCGACTCGTGGCGTGCTGCTGCCGACACGATCGTCGCCTTGGCGACCTCGATCAGGTTGTCGAGCTCGAGCGCCTCGACGCGCGCGGTATTGAACGTGCGGCTCTTGTCGCCGATCGCCGTCCGCCCGACGCGGCGTTCGAGCTCGATCACTTTCGCGACGCCTTCGGCGAGCAGCGCCTCGTTGCGAAACACGCCGCAATGCGACTGCATCGTCTTGCGCAGGTCGGCGGCGACTTCACCGACGTTCTCGCCGGACGTCGCCGAATCCAGTCGCGCGAGCCGCGCGAGCGAGACATCGCCCGCATCGGGAGGCAACGGCTTGTGCGCGAGCGCTGCCAGCTTGCGACTCACGATGAAGTCGCCGGCCGCGCGGCCGAAGACGAGCAGGTCGAGCAGCGAATTCGTTCCGAGACGATTGGCGCCGTGGACGGAAACGCACGCGCATTCGCCAATCGCGTGGAAGCCGTCGACGACCGCATTCGGATTGCCGTTTCCGGGTGCTACGACCTGGCCGTGAATGTTCGTCGGAATGCCGCCCATCATGTAATGAATCGTGGGCACGACCGGTATCGGCTCCCGGATCGGATCGACGTTCGCGAACTTGATCGCGATCTCGCGGATCGACGGCAGCCGCTTCATGATGACGTCCGGGCCGAGATGGTCGAGCTTCAGCAGCACGTAGTCCTTGTGCGGACCGCAACCGCGGCCCTCCTTGATTTCCTGGTCCATCGAGCGGCTGACGACGTCGCGCGACGCGAGATCCTTGAGGTTCGGCGCATAGCGCTCCATGAACCGCTCGCCGTTCACGTTCAGCAGCATGCCGCCTTCGCCACGCACGGCTTCGGTGATCAGCACGCCCGCGCCCGCGACACCGGTCGGGTGGAACTGCCAGAACTCCATGTCCTCGAGCGGCACGCCGGCGCGCGCCGCCATGCCGAGGCCGTCGCCGGTGTTGATGTACGCGTTCGTCGATGCCGCGAAGATGCGGCCGGCGCCGCCGGTCGCGAAAATCGTGACTTTCGCCTGGAGCGCCAGCACGTCGCCCGTTTCCATTTCGAGCGCCGTGACGCCGAGCACGTCGCCGTCCGCGTCGCGGATCAGGTCGAGCGCCATCCACTCGACGAAGAACTGCGTATGCGTGCGCACGTTCTGCTGGTAGAGCGTGTGCAGCATCGCGTGGCCGGTGCGATCGGCCGCCGCGCATGCGCGGCGCACCGATTTCTCGCCGAAATTCATCGAATGGCCGCCGAACGGACGCTGGTAGATCGTGCCGTCGGGATTGCGGTCGAACGGCATGCCGAAGTGCTCGAGCTCGTAGACGACTTCCGGCGCGTTCCTGCACATGTATTCGATCGCGTCCTGGTCGCCGAGCCAGTCGGAACCCTTGATCGTGTCGTACATGTGCCACAGCCAGCTGTCTTCCGACATGTTGCCGAGCGATGCGCCGATGCCGCCTTGCGCCGCGACCGTATGCGAGCGCGTTGGAAACACCTTGGACAGCACCGCGACGCGCAGGCCCGCCGCGGCGAGCTGCAGCGACGCGCGCATGCCGGCACCGCCGGCACCGACGATCAACGCGTCGAAGCGCCGCGTCGGCAGCTTCACCGGCTGCCCCACAGGATCTGGATGGTCCAGCCGGCGTACGCAACGAGCGCGCAGATGACGACGATTTCGAGCGCGAGCCGTACGCCCATCGGCTTCGCGTAATCCATCAGGATGTTGCGCACACCGACCCATGCGTGCACGAACAGCGAGGCGAGGAACAGGAACGTCGCGAGCCGGAACGCGTCGCCGGCGAACAGCGCCTGCCACGTCGCATGATCCATGCCGCCGTTCCACAGCAGGATCGTCAGGAACAGCGCCGTGTAGAGCGTGATGACAATTGCCGTAACGCGCTGCGACAGCCAGTCGCGAAGGCCGTAGTGCGCGCCGACGGAACGCTTGTCCATGCCCGCTACCAAAGGCGCACCGCGACGATCAGCGCCAGCAGCACCGACAGGGCGAGCACGAGCGCCGCCGACCTGCGCGCCGGCGCAAGCGCGATACCGATGTGAAGGTCGAGCGCCAGATGGCGCAGTCCGGCCAGCAGGTGGTAGAGGTAGCACCAGGCGAGGATCAGGAGCACGAGCTTGCCGAACAATGTCGAAAACGGCGCCATCGCGGCGGCAAAGGCGGCGGGCGACCGGAGCGAGCTCTGGACGAACCACAGCAGCAGCGGTATCCCGACGACGAACATCAACGCGCCGCTGATCCGGTGCAGGATCGAGACGATCGCCGGCAGCGGCTGGCGGATCGCGAAGAGATCGAGATAGACCGGACGCGGTTTGTCGACAGGGCGATCGGCGGCGGCCATGAATCAGGGTCGGGGCGGGACGCAGGGCGAAAGCGTCGAAAATCCGGGCTGCCGAGGCGCGACGCTGTGTTCGTATGTTTTTTGCACAGCATCAAATTATAGACCCAGCGCTCAGGTCAGCGTGTTCCAGTAGTGCTCGCGTCGCGTCGTGCACAGGCCCCGGCGCACTTCGACCGGGCGGTCGGCGTACGTGTAGGCGACGCGGTCGACCGCCAGCAGCGGCGCACCGGCGGGAACGTGCAGCAGTGCGGCGCTGTCGGCGTCGGCAGCGACGGCGTGCAGGCGCTCGTCGGCCCGCAGCATGCGCACGCCGAACTCGGTCTCGAAGAATCCATACATCGATCCGGCGTGCGCGGCGCAGCGCTCAAGCGTCAATCCGCGGAACAGCGCGGCGGGAAGCGCAATCCGGTCGAGCACGGCCGGCGACCCGCCGTATTCGAGAACGCGGCGCAGAAGGAATATCGGATCCCCGGTCTTCAGCGACAGCAGGCGCGCGATCTCGGCGCTCGCGCGAGCGCGCGAGAGATCGATCAGGCGGCTGCGCGGATACTCGGCGCGCCCGTCGTTGCGGCGGATGCGAAGAAAGCGGAAGTTCGACGCCGTCTCTTCCGTGTGCGTCGCGACGAACGTGCCCTTGCCCTGGCGGCGTACGACGAGATTGTCGCTGGCGAGCGCCTGGATCGCCTTGCGCACCGTCCCCTGGGATACGCCGAAGCGGATTGCGAGGTTCTGCTCCGACGGGATCGCGTGGCCGGGTGCCCACTCGCCGGCGTCGAGCGCCCGCTCGATCAGCGCGCGAATCTGGCCGTAGAGCGGGCGGAACGTGGGCGGCGATGCGGACGGCATTCTTGTATCTTATATCAGTTATAGGACGTTGACAGCCCCCGCTCCAGCGCCTACCATGGAAGCGGCGATTCGCCGGGGCGCGCTGCGGGTCGGCGTCGTTCGCGGTCGCGCCAACCGCCTCTCCAAGGCCGTCCCTACGCTCCAGGAGTCCGCAAATGAAATCACCCGTTCGCGTGGCGGTGACCGGCGCCGCCGGCCAGATCGGCTACAGCCTCCTCCCCCGCATCGCGTCCGGAGACATGCTCGGCGACGATCAGCCGGTGATCCTGCAGTTGCTCGAGTTGCCGCTCGACAAGGCGCAAGCGGCATTGAAGGGCGTCATGATGGAGCTCGAGGACTGCGCCTTTCCGCTGCTTGCGGGAATGTCCGGCGCATCCGACCCGAACGTCGCGTTCAGGGATGCCGACATCGCGATGCTCGTCGGCGCGCGCCCGCGCGGTCCCGGCATGGAGCGCAAGGACCTGCTGCTGGAGAACGCGAAGATCTTCATCGAGCAGGGCAAGGCGCTCGACAACGTGGCTTCGCGCGACGTTCGCGTGCTCGTCGTCGGCAACCCGGCGAACACGAACGCATACATCGCGATGAAGTCGGCCCCGTCGCTGCCGAGCCGGCATTTCACCGCGATGCTCCGGCTCGACCACAACCGCGCCGTGTCGCAGCTCGCCGCGAAAAGCGGCAAGCCGGTCGGCGCGATCGAAAAGCTGATCGTCTGGGGCAATCATTCGCCGACGATGTATCCCGATTACCGCTTCGCGACCGTCGACGGCCAG
>Ga0105240_10006967_pt1 | contig 16507 bp, 9 predicted proteins | sample KBSC54metaG_FD_80426 | JGI IMG/M metagenome (GOLD analysis project Ga0105240, IMG submission 80426) | Corn rhizosphere microbial communities from Kellogg Biological Station, Michigan, USA - KBS C5-4 metaG | ecosystem: Host-associated > Plants > Roots > Rhizosphere > Soil | place: Michigan, USA... | reverse complement strand
GCGATCTTATGCCGGAATTGCCTAAACCCGGGCGGACTGGCTAGGATGCTCCGCTTCCGGTTGCGGACATCCAGCGGCTGGTGGGGTATGCCTGTCCGCCTGAGCGCGCGCAGTGCTCGAGACACCAGCGGTGACGCATCCGTCACTGGGTGTCCGCGTAACGCGATACCCTAGTCGACTGAGGGCGGCCCGTCGACGAAGGGCGGAGACGCGTGATCCATGCGTCACGCGGGACCGCCAAGTGGCGGCACCACTGGTCCGGCCAAGCGCTTTAATGCGCCTGCGGTCTGCGGCCAACGTGTCGCATCGGCAACCCGCAGACGTTGCCGCGACGATGACGGGCGGGCCAATGCCCGCACTGGCGTGAGCGGGGGACAAACAGCCCAAGGCTGGGCCAAGCGTCGATGCGGAGGCAGTGTGCGTGGCTGGCCCGCGGCCTGGCTGGTGAGCTCGGCCGCACTCTTCATACCGTTCGTAAGTATTGCGTCTTCCGACAGTGCCGTCGGTGTTCGCGCTGCCACTCCCCAGGAGGGGCAGACGGCTACACGCATCCAGACCACAGACCCCTCGTCACCTTTCGAACTTACGCTCCTGCGCGCCGCAGCCCCTGACGCTACTCCCGCGACGGTCACCAGCGGCTCGCTGGACTCAAAGTTCCAAAGTTTCGATGGCTACAATTCGACCGCCCCCTCCGAGACTTTTTGGGTGCGGCTCAGGGCTCTCACCCCATTCGATCCCGCCGGCAAAGTGCCCGTCCTCATTGTCCGCGGTGGTTGGCACGAGCAAATCGAGGCATTTGCAGGTGCTCCGACTGTCCCAAGCCCCGCAGCGACATCAGCCACCGCGGCCGCGTCGCTCCCGGCGCTAACATCCGCCTCTGCGGCATCCGCGCTTCCCGCGCCAGCGGCAGCATCGGCGCCAGCCGTTGCAGCCGGCCCCGCCGTACCGCTGCAGCACGTCATTGATCTCGCTGAGTTTGGCGGCGCGCACAATAGCGTCTTCATCCTGCCCGCGGCGCTCGCGGCGGGACAGTCGCTCTACGCCCGCATCTATGTAAAGGAGGACGGCAAACAATCCCTGCGCTTCTCGATAGGAACGCTGGGTCCCGCGCTCGCCCGAGCCGCCGGCCACGCACGGATGATCGCGCTCGCCGTCGGAGCACTCACCTCCATGTCGTTCGGCTCCCTGCTGATCTGGTTCATCCTGAAAGACCGGCTTTTCCTGCTGTACCCGGGAATCTTCCTGCTACAAGCCGTGTACCTGGCCTACTTCTCGGGCGAGGGGTTCGAGTGGCCGCTCCTGTCATACGCACGACCCATCGCCGCTTACACATGGAACGTCGCGATAGCGCTCAGTGGCGCCGCAGCCTGCTTGTTCATCCGCGAGATCGCCGACCTCAGACACTCCTCGCCGCGGGTCTACACGATTTTCGGCGGCTTGGCGTGGGCCTTTGTCATTCTCGCCTTCTCCAACCTGGCCGACCTGATCGGATGGGGCGGATTCGTCGCCGATATCGGCAACGTCCTGTTTCTCGGCTCGGCGGTCTTCACGCTCATCGTGGCATTTCTCGCCTGGCGCAAGGGGAACCGAGCCGCGGGTTGGTTCCTGATCGCCTGGATTATGTTGGAAACCGTCACGATCGCCACGGCCATCCGCTTACTCCTCAGCCGCGCCGAGGAATCCGAGCACCTCCTCTACTATGTCTTACCCTTGTCGATGATGGCGGCCGCCATTCTGGTTGCCCTCGGCGTGGCCGATCGGCTCCGCGAGCAGCGTCGCGCCCTCTCCGACGCGGAACGCCGCGCGCAAACAGACTCATTGACCGGGGTCTTGAATCGCCGTTCGCTGGTCGAGCGATTGGAAGCCGCCTGCTTGCGCGCTCGCGCCCGGGGGCTGCCGATCGCGCTACTGTTCATCGACCTCGATCACTTCAAGGAAATCAACGACTCTTACGGACACGCAGCCGGCGATGCGTGCCTGCGCGCCATCATCGGACCCATCCATGCCGAGCTACGCCAGTCCGATGTCATCGGCCGTTACGGTGGCGAAGAATTCGTCGTGATTCTCAGCAGCGCCGATATGGCCGCTGCGCACCCCATCGCCGAGAGAATCCGCAATCGAGTAGCGGAGGTGCGAGTCGAGGGATATGGTCCGCCCATCCGGCTCACCTGCAGCATCGGGGTAGCCAGCAGCGATACCCTGGGGGTCTGGGGCGAGCACCTGATCGCGCAGGCGGACGCTGCGGTCTATGCGGCAAAACGCTCAGGCCGCAATCGCGTGCAAATGGCGATCGCCGCCGCTGCCTGAAAACGCCGGCCCGGGTCTTCACAACCCAGCGATCCGCACCTCGGCGCACGCACCACTCGTCTGGTCGCAAGCCGCCCGCGCGCTTTCCCCCCAAGCTCATAATGACCGGCGGCTTAGCTCCGAAAGAGCTCCGGCCAGCCCGCGCTTGACGGATCAGCGGCGGGCTGCCGAAACCTTAACTGACACCGGTCCTCTGGGGAGAATGCTATGCCTGCAACAATCTTCGCGAGACTCTACGGCGCTTTTGCTTGTGCCCTATTCCTGGCAACCGCAGCCGTTGCCAGCGCCGACAGCGGCGACACCTACGACGCCGCCGTCCACCACCCGGGTCGTGGCGACAAGGACCTCGAGCGCGATCAGACCGAACATCCCGCCGACGTCCTGCGCCTAGCGGGAATCAAGCCCGGAATGCGCGTCGCGGACGTACTCGCGGCGGACGGCTACTACAGCGAGCTCCTCAGTTATGTGGTCGGACCACAGGGACACGTCCTCCTTCTCAACAACGCCGCCTACGATCATTGGAGCGAAGGCGGATGGGAGAAACGGCTCGCCGGCAATCGCCTCCCCAATGTCGAGCACCGCACAGTGGATCTGGAGCATCTCGACCTCCCGGACCACTCCCTCGACGCGCTCATCCTCATCAAGGTCTATCACGACCTCTACTGGGTCGACTCGGATCCCAAGACTGTCTGGCCGAAGATGAACCCGTCCGCAGTACTCGACCAACTCGCTCGCGTGTTGAAGCCCGGTGGCATCCTCCTCGTCGAGGACCACTCCGCCAAGGCAGGCACCGGTAACGCGGACGCCGGGCGCTTGCACCGTATCGACGAAGCCTACACGGTGAAAGACTTCGAGAAGCACGGCTTCAAACTGGTCAGCAAGAGCGACATCCTCCGCCGCCCTGACGATAAGCGCGAATTGGTTTCCTATACCAAACCCGGTCTCGGCAAGACGGATCGCTTTCTGCTGGTCTTCAAGAAAGCCGCGAGCTAAAGCCCGCCACACCGCGCCGCGGCTCACGGCCGCTGTTAATATCCCTACGACCGCACAGGAAGTAGGGACGTGGCCTTGTTACATAATAAAAACGTGGCGCGGGTGCTCACCGCGACAGGGTTTTTCCTTTTCGCACTGTTCGCCGCCCAGCGGGGCCGGACAGCACCGTTGGAAGTCTATGGCCGTTTGCCAAACCTCGAGAATGTCGCGCTCTCACCTGACGGCTCGCGGCTGGCGCTGATCCGCACCGATGCGAATCAGCGCTTTCTCTTCCTGATCTCCCTCCAGGATCACAAGCTCATCAACCAACCCCTTGCGGTAGGCAAGGTAAAACTGCGATCCCTGGCCTGGGCGGACAACGATCGCCTGATGATCATTCTGTCCGACACCTCACTCCCGATGGGGCTCATCGGCAGCCCGGCAGAGTGGCGGCTGCTGACTGTCTGGGACGTGCGCAAACGCAAGCTCTTCTCGTATCCCGACCCGAATCGCGACATCCGCAGCGGGATGAAATTCATGAATGTGATCAACGGGCCGCCCATCGTCCGGCGCATCGATGGCCACACCGTGTTGTTCATTCGAGGGACATACGTAACTGACATCACCTTGCCAGGGCTGTTTCGCGTGGATCTCGATACGGGCGGGCAAGACCTCATCCGCGAAGGCACACTGCAGACACAGGATTGGCTCGTCAATGAGGCGGGCGAAGTTGTCGCTGAAGAAGACTACGATCAAAAGGCGCAACACTGGAGGATCATGGAGCGCCGCGGCAGCCGCTTGCGGGAGATCGTTTCCGGCCAGGAGGCCATCGACGTCCCGAGCCTCCTCGGCTTCGGGCCTGACCCAGACACACTGTTGGTGGAAACGCTGGAGCATGGGGATCCGGTGTGGCGGCAGCTCTCGCTGACGGACGGCTCGTTCGGGCCATCCATGACCGAGCGCAGCGCCTTGGAGGAACCCATTGAAGATCGGCTCACGCATCGGATGATCGGCGGCGTACACCAGGAGGACACCAAGCAGTTCCTCTTTTTCGACAAGCGCTGGCAAGCGCGCTGGAACGCCATCAAGGAAGGCTTTTCCGGCGAGCAGGTCGAGTTCGTTTCAGCCTCCGAGGATTTCAAGAAAGTTGTAGTGAAGGTAAACGGGCCGCTGCACGGGTTTGCCTACGAGCTCATGGATATGAATGTCTCCCGAGCGGACCCGATCGGGGATATCTATCGAGGCATCAGCGTACCGCTGGAGGTGCGGCGAATTACCTACGACGCGGCCGACGGCTTGAAAATTCCAGCGTACCTGACCCTTCCCCGAGGTAAGCCGGCGCAAAAACTGCCCTTGGTCGTGCTTGCCCATGGGGGGCCGGAAGCGCGCGATACGGCGGAATTCGACTGGTGGGCGCAAGCGATGGCCGACCAGGGGTATCTCGTCCTGCAAGCCAACTACAGGGGCTCGAGTCTGACCTGGGAGCACGTGTCGGCAGGCTTCGGTGAATGGGGCCGCAAGATGCAAACCGACCTTTCCGATGGCGTGAGTTATCTCGTGAAGCAGGGAATGGCCGACCCGGCCCGAGTGTGTATCGTGGGCGCAAGTTATGGCGGCTATGCCGCACTCGCAGGGGTCAGTCTGCAACAGGGCATCTATCGCTGCGCAGTCTCGGTGGCGGGCGTCTCCGACTTGAAGCGCATGCTGCAGGAGGTGAGCGGCTACGCCAGCCACGAGAGCCGCTACTGGAACCGTTTCATGGGAGTGAGTGGGACTTCCGACCCACTGCTGCAACGACTGTCTCCCATCAAAAACGTGGAGAGTATCGACGTCCCTGTTCTTCTGGTGCACGGGCGCGATGACACAGTGGTGCCTTTCGACCAGAGCTCACGCATGTTCGATGCCATGAGGCACGCGAAAAAAGCTGTCGAGCTGGTTCCCTTGAAGAACGAGGACCACTATCTCTCGCGGGGCGAGACGCGTTTGCAGATGTTGGAATCCACAGTCGCTTTCCTGCGAGCCCACAATCCGCCGGATTGAGGGCCCGCCCCGCGAGGTGCGCCGTTACTTCGGCTTGCGGAACTTCAGGATGAACTGATCCGTCTTGCCCTTCACCGTGGTTTCAAACACCTTTTCGGTGTGCGGATCGTTTGCGTTGCGCAAGATCTCGCTTTGTCCTTCGAACTTGAAACCGGCGGCTTCGACTTCCTTCTTCACCGCCTCGGGATCGATCCGGTGCAAGGTCGACGTGTCACGGAAGCCGGAGCCCTTTTCAGCTGAGTGATCCAGCACGACGAACACACCGCCCGGTTTGAGAGCGTTGAATACGGCCTTGTCTATGGCCGCAACATCGAACGTCGGGATGTTGTGGAAGTCGTGATAGTTGCGCGAGGTCCAGATCAGATCGACCTTCTCGGGGAAGGACAATTCGTTCAACGGCGTGGCCACCACGCTGACATTGTTGTAGTGGGGATCGCTGGCTATCGCCTGCACACGGGCTGCGGGATCCGGCGCCCCTGGCGGGGCGTTGGGACGCTTCGGCGGCGGCACCGCATAAACGTGGCCCTTCGGTCCTACAACGGCACTGAAGATACGTGTGAAGTAGCCTCCACCGGGCCAGATATCGACGACTTTCTGACCGGGCTTCACACCGGCAAAGGCAACGCTTTCATCGGGCTTTCGGTCCACATCGGCACTGCGGTCCGCTTCGGGTCTGGCGGGATCTGCCACGGCTGCCAGAATAGGTTTCGGAATGCCACTTGCGGCATGCACATTCGCAGCCGACAAGACCAACGTAGCTACCAGCGTTCCCGTGAGAAGTGACAAAGTGCGCATGATCCGACGCCCCTCTTTGCTTCGTTGGCGACTTTGATTGAGCTTGCGACTGTAGCAGGATCAGGCGCGTGACTACCATCGCTCAGGCGCGCTGAGAACGCTTCGTGGCATCTCGGTCAGATAGGGCACGACGTGCGCAGATCGAGTTCCCAGGTCTCGGCGACGAGATCGTGCCCGAAGCTGTGGTGCGGGTCCTGGGCGGTTCTAGTGAAACCGGCTTCCTGATAAAGATGACGCGCCGCGCTTAACGTTTCCTGGGTCCACAGAACCAGTCTCTGGTAGCCCGCCTCCCGCGCAAAGCGCACGCACTCTCCCACCAGCGCGCGCCCTAACCCGAGCCCACGTGCCTCGGGTTCCACCAACAGAAGCCGTAGTTTCGCGGTAGTTGCATCCTTGGCCACCAGGAAAATGCATCCAGCTCGACGGCCGTCACATTCAGCGATCCAGCATCGCTCGCGAGCGACATCGAGCTTGCGAACGAACTCCGCAGTGATTTCCGCCACCAGGGCTTCGAACTCCTCGTTCCAGCCGTACTCCTGGTGATAGATCTCGCCATGCCGCTGCACCACCCATCCCATATCGCCCGGACGGTGCATCCGCAGTGTGAATGGTTGCCGCCTTGATGCCGACTTCCCCGCCGATCGGTTCCCATCGAACGCGCTCTGAATAACTTCCATCGCCGCAAGCACCGCGCCCTGCCGCTCCGTATCGAGCGCTGCAAACATCGACCTCACCTGCTCCTGGGAGCGCTGCTCGAGCGGCTCGAAGACCCGCTTGCCCGCAACCGTCAGCCGCATGTGCTGGCGGCGCCCGTCCTCTCGAGACGCCGTCCGCGCCAGAAGCTTTTTCGCCTCAAAGCGCTTCAGCAGCCGGCTCAGATATCCCCTATCAAGATCGAGGTCATCCGCCAGCTCCGCAGCGGTGACTCCCTCGCGATGTGCGAGCTCGTACATCACACGCACCTCGGTGAGGGAATAGGGGCTCTCCAGAAGCCCCTGCGACAGCACGCCAATGCGGCGGGTGTAGTCGCGATTGAAGGCGCGCACACGCGCGATCTGCTCGGCGGATATCGTCATGGCGTTGCCCAGGAACAGAAGGTACACGGAGTCTGGCGCAATATAGTTGCCTCAGTCAACTATATTGCTGCGAGCTGAAATACTCACGCCGCGCTCACTACGCCGGGCACATCATTGCGCTGCTCTAGGCAACGTACAAAGTGAAATCGAACTCAACACTGTCGACTGGAGATCATCATGGACGCCGTCTGGGACGCCGTTCTGGCCTACATCACCCACCACAAAGTCACATCGCTCATCGCTCTGCTGATCGTTCTGCTGCTCTGTTACCGCCCGATCCTATGGCTACTCGGAGTGGTCGTCGTACCGGACAACCGTATCGGTATCATCACCAAGAAATTCGCTTTGTTCGGGCCGCACCGAGCTCTACCTGACGGGCGCATCATCGCGCTCAACGGCGAGGCGGGTTACCAGGCCGACACCCTGCCGCCCGGCCTGTACGTCGGCTACTGGCCGTGGCAGTACAAGGTCGATCGCGTGCAGTTCTTCACCGTACCTCCGGGAAAACTGGGTTGCGTGGAGGCCTGCGACGGTCAGGCACTGCCCGCCGGACGCATCATCGCCCGCCAGGTCGATTGCGACTCGTTTCAGGATGCGCGCGCGTTCTTGCAAAACAACGGCCAGCGCGGACCGCAGATGCAGATCATTCCGCCCGGGACATACCGGATCAACCCGCTGTTGTTCAGCGTCAGCCTGACGGATGCCACGATCATTCCTCCCGGCAAGATCGGCGTAGTCGAAGCCCGCGATGGCAAACCGCTCACAGGGCGCATCATCGCGCATCACGTGGAGTGTGACTCTTTCCAGAATCCGCATGCCTTCATGACGGGCGGCGGTGAGCGTGGGCCGCAGATGGCGATCATTGCCCCCGGCACCTATCGCATAAATCCGCTGCTCTTCTCCGTGCAGTTGGCCGACGTCGTCGATATCTCCGAGAACAAGATCGGCGTTGTCACGACGCGCGAAGGCGCTGCCCTGTCCAAGGGCGAGATCGCTGGCCCGACGGTAGAGGGCCACAACATGTATCAAAACCCGCAAGCGTTCATCGACAACCAGGGCTGCAAGGGCCTGCAGGAGCAAGTCCTGCTAGCGGGGCGCTACTTCATCAACCCGCGCTTCGCGACCGTCGAGGTCGTGTCGATGACTGAAGTGCCCATCGCGCATGTGGGAGTGGTCATCGCGTTTGTCGGCAAGGAGGGCCACGATGTCACAGGCGAGCAGTTCCGGCACGGCAACCTCGTGAGCAAGGGCGAGAAAGGGGTCTGGGTCGAGCCGTTGGATCCTGGTAAGTATCCGGTCAACCCGTATACGCACAAGGTGATCAACGTCCCGACCGCAAACGTCGTTCTGAACTGGGCGACCGGGAAGACGGAGGCACACAAGCTGGATGCCAACCTGTCGACTATCTCGGTGCGCTCGGCGGACGGATTCAAATTCAACCTGGACGTCTCGCAGATCATCCATATCCCACGTAACGACGCCCCGAAGGTCATCGCGCGCTTCGGCGACATGTCAGCGCTCGTAACCCAGGTGTTGGAGCCGACGATCGGCAACTACTTCCGCAACGCCGCGCAAGGGTCGGACATCATCGAGTTTCTGAAAAACCGGTCCACCCGGCAGGAGGAAGCCCGCTCGGCCATTTCGGTCGCACTTCGCGAGTACAACGTAGGCGCGGTCGACACCCTGATCGGGGACATCGTGCCTCCGGATCAACTCATGAAAACCCTCACCGATCGCAAGATCGCCGAGCAGGAGCGGGTCACTTTCGAAACCCAACGCCTGGCCCAGGAGGTGAAGCAACAACTCGAGCAGGCGACCGCGCTGGCCGCGACCCAAGCGAAAGTAGTCGACGCCGAGCGGCAGGTGGCGATTGCCGAATTCAATGCCCGCGCCAGCGTCAAATCCGCCGAGGGCCAGTCGCAAGCCAAGAAAATCAACGCCGACGCGGACGCCACGGTCCTGCGCACGGTCGGCGAAGCCGAAGCAGCTAAGACACACGCCGTGGGTGGCGCCGAAGCCGAAGTCATCAAGCTGAAAATTGCATCCATGGAGTCCGGCAACTACGCGCTCGTGCAAGTTGCGCAAGCGCTCGCCGGTGCGGGCGTCAAGCTGGTACCCGACATCATCGCCGGCGGCAGCAGCCTCGGTGGCGGCGGCACACTGGTCGACGTCCTACTAGCCGGCGTCATCCGCGACCGAAACGGCACGAATGGCGCCCCCATCGCCCACCTCGAACCGTGAATCGGCGTGCTCACCTTCGTGGGAACCTCAAAGAGCAATGCCGCGGAACCGCCGACACCCAGCGAGTCCACCCCCCGTTTGTGCCAGAATCCTCCCGCCGCGGCACCCGGCCGCTAAGACTCGGTGTGACCCGTACACGTTATGACAAGGACCCTGGTCTCCCTGCTGCAAGGCTCCGTGCTCACTTGGCTGCTTGCGGCGGTTGCCGTCGCGGCGGGCGCTCCACCGTCGACGGAGGCCACGAAGAACGCAGGTTCGGTAGTCGCCACCAAGCCCTCATCGGAGCCGACACCCGCCATTTCGCACGACGCGGAAAGCGCCGTTGTCAAAGTCTTTGCGACCCTCCGACGTCCAGACCTTCTGAAGCCCTGGACCAAACAATCCCCGGCCGAGGTCACCGGCTCCGGCGTGGTCATCGAGGGCCATCGCATCCTGACCAACGCGCACGTGGTGAACTATGCCAGCCAAGTGCAGGTGCAGGGCAACCAGGCGGGCGACAAGGTCTTTGCGACGGTAGCGGCGATCGCGCCGGGCATCGATCTGGCCGTCCTGAAGGTCGAGGACAAGTCCTTCTTCGACAGCCGGCCGGCTCTACCCCGCGCCAGTGTACTGCCCCAGATCAAGGATCCCGTGCTCGCCTACGGCTTTCCGACGGGCGGCACCTCGCTCAGTATCACCAAAGGCATCGTGTCGCGGATCGAGTTCGTGCCCTACAACTTCCCGGTGGCTGGTTTGCGCATCCAGATTGATGCCGCGATCAACCCCGGCAATAGCGGTGGGCCAGCGGTTGCAGGCGACAAGATGATCGGCCTCGCGTTCAGTACCCTCAACAACGCGCAGAACATCGGCTACATCATTCCAAACGAGGAGATCGAGATATTCCTCAAGGATATTGCCGATGGCCACTACGACGGCAAGCCCTCCATGTTCGATGAGCTGCAAACGCTGGAGAATCCAGCCCTGCGCGCCTTTCTGAAAGCGGACGCCTCGGTACAAGGAATGGTTGTACACCGCCCCTTCGATACCACGGCGTCATATCCTCTGAAAGAGTGGGACATCATCACGCGCATTGGCGATACTCCAATCGACGACGAGGGGATGATCAAACTCGGCGGCAATCTGCGCGTCGACTTCCGCTACCTCATCCAGAACGTGGCGCAGAAGGGCAACGTTCCGCTCACCGTAGTGCGCGCTGGCAAGCCGCAGCAGATCCAACTGCCCGCGCCAACCAACCGCCCACTCCTCATTCCGTCCTTGAAGAGTGATTATCCGCCTTACTTCATCTACGGCCCGATGGTCTTCTCCAAGGCCACGTTGCAGTTCACCGGATTTCTGAATACCCGTGAAATTGCCAGCGCCCTGGGCTTCATCCACAGCCCTCTCATCACCCGCGTCGGCGATCCGCCGGATGCCGACCGTGAGGAGTTGGTGCTGGTCTCCTCGCCTTTATTCCCTCACAAACTCTCCAAGGGCTATTCAAACCCCTCCGGCAGCGTCGTCTATTCCGTAAACGGCACCAAAATCCGCAGCCTCGCCCACCTGGTCGAAGTACTGCGCGACTCGAAGGACGAATTCATCACCTTCGAATTCGACGGCCAAGGCGGCGAAGACATCGTCCTCCCTCGCGCCGAAGCCGTCGCCGCCACTGACGACATCCTCAACGACAACGACGTCCGCGCCCAAGGCTCCCCCGACATGTTGAAAGTCTGGCAAGCGAAAGCGACTCAGTAACGAGCGGCGACTGATATCAGGACGTCAGGTCTGCCTCAGTTTCTCGCGAATGGCATGAAGGTGCCGGAGACCTTCGCGATCCTTGTCGCGCCCGAGGGCCTCCTTTGAGCGAATCAAGTCATCCAATGAAATGACGCGACAGCGCCGCCCAAACAGCTCTACGTCGATAGCGTTGGCGCGAACCGCCTCAAAGCCGCCGACCCCTGCAACGGAACTGAGGAAGTCGACGGGACCGAGATCTGTTCGCAGGTAGAGGTTGCGAACCTCAACGTCAGGGGCAGGATTATCGAGAAAAGAAAGTCGGACATTGTCGCGGTGAGCCGGGTGGATGTCTTGCAGCACTTGGCGGAGCTTGGCCACGTTTTCGCGTGTGAGGACCGCGCACACATCAAGGTCGCGAGTCAGAAGCGACGAGCCATGCAGCATCGCTGCGAATCCGCCGACCACGACAAAGTCGATATCAGCGTCGCACAATCGCTGCAGTAGATTGTTGAGATCGCTCACGGAGCTCTCGGCCGACCCGCTCGAACTCGAGCGCCATATCTAACGCTCGCTGATGGTGGATAGCGCGTTGTTCGTACGAATAACTGAGGCTCTCGTCGATCAGGCTCAGATCGACTCCAGCGTCCTCTGCATTTTCAATAGCATTTGAACGATCGGCCATTATCTCAAAGCTGCCTGATTTGGCCCCGACGCTCTTCCCCACCGAACGACCATAGCCCTGGAAGTCGCGCTACCGCAAGGCCCAAAGACAAAAGGGCTGGTGAAAGCCCACGTCCTCACCAGCCCTTGATCCCTACACCGCCGCGGCAGCCGGAACCCCCAGCCAACCGCGACGGCTCGCGGCGGTTTTAGCCCGCCGCGCTCTCCGACTCTTCCCCGACGCTCGATTCCTCAGTGTCAGGCAGACCTCCGCCGACATCCATGAAGCTCCGGCGCTCGACACCCTCGGTCTTTCTGCGACGCGAGGCATGAGCGGCGAAGCCTGTACCGGCCGGGATGAGCCGTCCGACAATGACGTTCTCCTTGAGTCCGCGCAGGTCGTCCTTGAGGCCACGCACAGCCGCTTCCGTGAGGACGCGGGTGGTCTCCTGGAACGATGCGGCCGAGATGAACGACTCGGTTGCGAGCGACGCCTTGGTGATACCGAGCAACACAGGCTGCAGTGTCGCCTGTCCCTTGCCCGCTTTCTCCGCGGCATCGTTGATCGCAAGCGCCCGCGCACGATCGAGTTGCTCGCCACGCAGCAGAGTGGTCTCGCCGGTAGCCTGCACCTCGGTCTTACGCAGCATCTGGCGAATGATCACCTCGATGTGCTTGTCGTTGATCTTCACGCCCTGCAGACGGTAGACGTCCTGGATCTCGCGTACGAGATAGTTCGCCAGCGCCGCCACACCCTGCAGTCGCAGGATGTCATGCGGGTTCGGCTCACCGTCCGCGATCACCTCGCCGCGCTCGACGGTTTCACCCTCGAACACGTTGAGCTGGCGCCACTTCGGAATCAGCTCCTCATACTTCTCACCATCGTCGCCGGTGATGATCAGGCGCCGCTTGCCCTTGGTCTCCTTACCGAAGCTCACCGTGCCGGACTTCTCCGCGAGAATCGCGGGATCCTTCGGCTTGCGAGCTTCGAACAGGTCGGCCACACGCGGCAGACCGCCGGTGATGTCGCGAGTCTTTGAAGACTCCTGCGGGATGCGGGCGATAACGTCACCGACCGACACCCGAGCACCGTCTTCCAAGCTCACCAACGCGCCCGAAGGCAACGTATACACGGCCGGAATCTCGGTGTTGGCGAAGGTCACTTCCTTACCCTTCGCGTTCACGAGTTTCATCGTCGCACGTACGTCCTTACCACCGCGCTGCTTCGTATCGAGCACCACCGTGCTCGACAGTCCTGTCACTTCGTCGACCTGCGACGTGACCGTCATGCCGTCGATGAAGTCCTGGAACTTCAGCATGCCCGCGACCTCGGTGACGACCGGGTGGGTATGCGGATCCCAGGTCGCGCAGACCTGGCCCGCGACCACCGTGTCGCCTTCCTTCACCGTGATCATGGCGCCGTACGGAACTTTGTACCGCTCGCGCTCACGACCGAAGTCATCGACGACACCGATCTCACCCGAGCGAGACACCGCAACCAGATGGCCTTTCTCGTGTTGCACAGTCTTGATGTGGTGGAACCGGATCACGCCCTTGTTACGCACCTCGACACTGCTCGCGGCAGCCGCTCGAGAAGCGGCACCACCGATGTGGAAGGTACGCATCGTGAGCTGCGTTCCTGGCTCACCGATGGACTGCGCGGCGATAACACCAACAGCCTCACCGATGCTGATCGGACGACCACGCGCCAGATCTCTTCCGTAGCAGGACGAGCAGACACCGTAACGCGTCTCGCAGCTGATGGGCGAACGCACCGTGATCTGATCCACGCCCTCGGCTTCGAGCTGACGGACGAGCTTCTCATCCAACAGCGTGCCGCGCGCGATCAACACGTCCTCGGTGTTGCCGGGCTTCGGAATATCCTCGGCCAGCACACGTCCAAGCACTCGCTCACCCAACTGCTCCACGACGTCACCGCCCTCGACGAGCGGGGTCATGGTCAAGCCGCGGGTCGTGCCGCAGTCGATCTCCGTGACCACGAGATCCTGTGCGACGTCGACGAGACGACGCGTGAGGTATCCCGAGTTTGCGGTCTTCAGGGCGGTGTCGGCCAAACCCTTACGAGCACCGTGGGTCGAGATGAAGTACTGCAGAACGTTCAAACCTTCACGGAAGTTCGCGGTGATCGGCGTCTCGATGATCGAGCCATCGGGCTTCGCCATCAGGCCGCGCATACCCGCGAGCTGTCGGATCTGCGCGGCGGAACCGCGCGCACCGGAATCGGCCATCATGAAGATGGAGTTGAACGACTTCTGCTTCTGCTTGATGCCCTTGGAGTCCAGTGCCTCCTCGGTACCGAGCTTCTCCATCATGACCTTCGCCACCTGGTCATTCGCACGCGACCAGATGTCGACGACCTTGTTGTAACGCTCACCGTTGGTGACGAGACCGGACGCGTACTGGTCCTGGATTTCCTTCACCTCGTTGTCCGCGCTGGCAACAATACGGGTCTTCTGCTCCGGAATGACGATGTCGTCGATGCCGAACGAGATTCCCGAGCGCGTCGCGTACTGGAAGCCCGTGTACATGAGCTGGTCCGCGAACACGACCGTCTCTTTCAGACCCAGCGCGCGGTAGCACGCGTTGATGGTCGCCGAGATCGCCTTCTTGGTCATGTCCTGGTTGATGATGTCAAAGGACAGACCCCGAGGGAGGATCTCTGACAACAGCGCGCGGCCCACCGTGGTAGCGACGATGCGCGTGCGATCTGTCGTCACACCTTCGCTGCGCGTCGCCTCACGAATGCGCACACGCACCTTTGCCTGCAAAGACACCGTCCGGCTCTCGTAGGCACGGTGAGCTTCGGCCACATCGGAAAAGAACATACCTTCGCCAACTGCGCCGACGCGCTCGCGAGTCATGTAATACAGACCCAGAACGACGTCCTGCGACGGCACGATGATCGGATCACCGTTCGCCGGCGAGAGGATGTTGTTCGAGGACATCATCAACGCGCGGGCCTCCAACTGCGACTCGAGTGACAGCGGCACGTGCACGGCCATCTGGTCACCGTCGAAGTCAGCGTTGAACGCCGTGCAGACCAACGGATGCAGTTGGATCGCCTTGCCTTCGACGAGCAACGGCTCGAACGCCTGGATGCCCAGGCGGTGCAGGGTCGGCGCGCGGTTGAGGAGCACGGGATGCTCGCGGATCACCTCTTCGAGGATGTCCCAAACCTCCGGTCCCTCACGCTCGACCAGGCGCTTGGCCGCCTTGATGGTCGAGGCCTCACCCCGCAACTGCAGTTTCTGGAAAATAAACGGCTTGAACAGCTCGAGCGCCATCTTCTTCGGCAAACCGCACTGATGCAGGCGCAACTGCGGACCGACCACGATGACCGAACGGCCAGAGTAGTCGACGCGCTTGCCGAGCAGGTTCTGCCGGAACCGGCCCTGCTTGCCCTTGATCATGTCGGCCAGCGATTTCAACGGGCGCTTGTTGGTGCCCGTGATCGCCCGGCCGCGGCGGCCGTTATCGAGCAGTGCGTCCACCGCCTCCTGCAACATGCGCTTTTCGTTGCGCACGATGATGTCCGGAGCATTCAGCTCCAGCAGCCGGCGCAGACGGTTGTTGCGGTTGATGACGCGGCGATACAGGTCGTTCAAATCGGAGGTCGCGAAACGACCACCATCCAACGGCACGAGCGGACGCAGGTCAGGCGGTAGCACCGGCAGGACGGTCATTACCATCCACTCCGGCTTGTTGCCCGACTCAATGAACGACTCGATCAGCTTCAGGCGCTTCGACAGCCGCTTCAGCTTCGTCTCCGACGAAGTGGAAGCCATCTCTTCGCGCACCTTGGTCATCTCGTTCTGCAGGTCGATCGTCTTCAGCAGCTCGAAAACGGCCTCCGCGCCCATACGCGCATCGAACTCGTCCCCGTGCTCCTCGATCGCCTCGAGATACATCTCGTCGGTCAACAGCTGACCGCGCTGCATCGGCGTCATACCCGGATCGATGACCACGAAGGCCTCGAAATAGAGCACCCGCTCGATCTCGCGCAGTGTCATATCCAGCATCAGGCCGATACGCGACGGCAGCGACTTCAAGAACCAGATGTGCGCCGTCGGGCTCGCGAGCTCGATGTGCCCCATGCGCTCGCGGCGGACCTTCGACTGCGTCACCTCGACGCCGCACTTCTCGCAGACGACGCCGCGGTGCTTCAGCCGCTTGTACTTACCGCAAAGGCACTCGTAGTCCTTCACCGGCCCGAAGATCTTCGCGCAGAAGAGTCCGTCGCGCTCCGGCTTGAACGTGCGGTAGTTGATGGTCTCCGGCTTCTTCACTTCGCCGTAGGACCACGCACGGATCATCTCCGGAGAGGCGAGCCCGATCTTGATCGAGTCGAAATGCTCGACCGGAGCATGCTGCTTGAAAAGTTTAAGTAAGTCTTTCATTCCAGCTCCTGCCGGCGCGCAGCGCCGCTACACGGACGGGGTCGCGCGAAGCGCGATCCCCGAGGAAAGTTGGCCGCAGGCCATGAGTAAACTTTCATAACTTAGTCCTGCTCCAGTTCCATATTGATGCCGAGCGACCGGATTTCCTTCACGAGCACGTTGAAGGACTCGGGCATTCCGGCATCCATCTGGTGATTGCCGTCGACGATGTTCTTGTACATCTTGGTGCGGCCATTCACGTCGTCGGACTTGACGGTCAACATCTCCTGCAAGGTGTAGGCGGCG
>Ga0105240_10006965_pt1 | contig 16512 bp, 16 predicted proteins | sample KBSC54metaG_FD_80426 | JGI IMG/M metagenome (GOLD analysis project Ga0105240, IMG submission 80426) | Corn rhizosphere microbial communities from Kellogg Biological Station, Michigan, USA - KBS C5-4 metaG | ecosystem: Host-associated > Plants > Roots > Rhizosphere > Soil | place: Michigan, USA... | reverse complement strand
TTGGTCGTTCCTGCAGTCACCACCTCATGACGAGCCGGCCTTTGGCGGTCTGTTCAAGTGGGCATTCGGTGCCGGCTGGGATTGGCGCCAGTTCGACTTCGACCGGGACATGCCGCGCGTCGATTCCAAGCTGGCGGCGGTGTTGAATGGCGCGACTCGGGCGGACATGAGTCGGTTCCGGACACGCGGCGGCCGACTGATTGTCTTTCAGGGCTGGGCGGACACTCTCATCGCGCCTCGGCAGACCATCAATTTCTTCAACCGGATCAATTCTGGTGCGACTACACAGCCTTTCGCGAGGCTGTACATGGTGCCGGGCGTCATGCACTGCGGCGGCGGCGTGGGCCCCACTTCGTTTGAAGCCGGCTTGTTCACGGCGCTCACCCACTGGGTGGAGAACGGTGTCGTCCCCTAACAGGTCACAGCAACACGATATGTTGACGACACGCCGGCGAAGGGCATCGCCCTGCAGCGACCTCTATGCCCCTACCCGCAAAAAGCCTGGTACAAAGGCACGGGCGACACCCACGCCGCGACCAGTTTCACCTGCTCCGTCCATGCACCCGCTAGCGTCTCTTCGAGCGCGCCAAGCGCCGATCGAAGTTGAACCGCTCAGCCGCGCCCAGTGGTATGGCACGGCGACATTCTGTTCGACTATGGCTTTGTCGCACTGCTCGCCCTGTACCCGCTGCGTAAGCTGTCTGCAAAGACACTGCTGGTGTCAGGCACTGCCCTCGGCCGCGCCCGGCCAAGTTGCGACGGCCGTTCTCACCAGGCTCCCTCTTTCGACAGACTGATCCGCAGAACGTTTGAGCGTCGCGCACATCATGCTCGATCGACGACTATCGAGACGTGGAACTCTCAGTCGTCATTCCGATCAACAATGAAGCACAGAGCCTGTATCGGCTGACGAAAGAAATTGTTACAGCGCTGCGCGGCATTCAGTACGAGTTGATTCTCGTCGACGACGGCAGCACGGACGACACGGATGCCGAGGTCCAGCGTGCCCGCAAGTTGCTCCCGGATCTGCGGCTGCTGAGACACTCGAGCCGTCGCGGTCAGAGTGCAGCGCTCTGGTCCGGCATCAGAGCCGCCAATGCGCCGTGGATTGCAACACTGGACGGCGACGGTCAAAACGACCCACGCGACATCAAGGCAATGATGTCCGCCCGTGCGAACCAGAAGGACGAGTCGGTCAAGCTCGTCATGGGCATTCGCATCAATCGTCGCGATACGCGGTTGCGCCGGATCGAGGCGAAAGTCGCCAACGCCATCCGCAGCTGGGTGTTGGGCGACGGCACCCCGGATTCCGGATGCGGTATCAGATTGTTCGCCCGCGATACCTTTCTCGCGGTTCCGAAGTTTGATCACATGCATCTGTTTCTGCCTGCGCTGTTCCAGCGCGAAGGCGCACGGGTGCTCTCCGTTCCGGTCCGCCACTACCCGCGCCGGGCCGGTCGCTCCAAGTACGGCCTCTTGGGCTCAGGCCTCATTGATTTGCTGGGGCTGATCTGGCTACGCCGGCGGCTCGTAACCGATCCGACGACCCGTGAGATATCATGGGGCGATGAACAAAGTCGTAGCTTGGGTGTTGGCCTGGGGAATCACGCAAATGACCTTGGCAGCGGAGGCTGGCGATCCTAAAGCCACCGAACAGTGGGAGCCCGTCCCCCGTTCCGTGACGCCCGGAACCAGCTCCGGTGCCGCGCCATCGGATGCCATCGTGCTGTTCGATGGCAAGAACCTGGATGAATGGATCTCGACGAACGATCGGACCCCCGCCCATTGGACCGTTCACGACGGGATCGTGACGGTCGACAAGAAAGCTGGGAACATCGAGACCCGCCAGCAGTTCCGCAATTACCAGCTGCACCTCGAGTACCGGATCCCCCAGGACATTACCGGCGAGGGCCAGGCCCGCGGCAACAGTGGCTTGTTTGTCGCCTCCACCGGCAGCGGCGATGCCGGCTACGAAGTACAGATCCTCGATTCCTACAAGAACAAGACCTACGTCAACGGACAAGCTGCGAGCGTCTACAAGCAGTCACCACCCCTGGTGAATGCCTCTCGCGAGCCCGGGGTCTGGCAGACCTACGATGTTGTGTGGGAAGCGCCGGTGTTCGACGCCAGTGGAAAGCTATCCAGCCCGGCCTTTGTCACCGTCTTCCACAACGGGGTCCTCGTCCAGAACCACACTCGCCTGGCGGGCGAGACCGTGTTCATCGGCAAGCCCGAATACAAGCCCTATCAGCGCGCAGCCATCAAGCTGCAAGCCCACGGCGACCCCTCGGCACCCATCAGCTTCCGTAACATCTGGGTGCGCGAGCTGGCCGACTGACCGGGGTTGCCAGCTAACCGTGGTTTATATAGACAACCTGCGTTTCGGTGTGCTCGTAGAGACCGTGTTTACCATCGGCGCCGCCGATTCCTGATTTGCGCCGGCCGGCATGGAAGGCCTGCATGGCCTCGAAGTGCTCCCGGTTGACGTAGGTCTCCCCGAACTGCAGATCGCGCACCGCCTGCATCGCCTTGTTCAGGTTCTGCGTGAAGATCGAGGAGGTCAGCCCGTACTCCGAGTCGTTGGCCTTCGCGATCGCCTCCTCCATGCTGTCGACCACGTGAATCGGCAGGACCGGGCCGAAGATCTCCTGTCGCATGACCTCCGTATCGTTGCTCTTGCTGAGCAATACGGTTGGCTCGAAGAAGAATCCCTTGCCGACAGCCGTGGCGCGCGTGCCGCCAATGAGTGTCTCGACACCGCTCGCCTTGGCGCGGCGCAGGATGCCCTCAACCTTGTCCAGACCCTCCTGGTTGACCAGCGGCCCCATCTCCACCGTGGGATCGGCCAACGAGTCACCGGACCGGGTGGCCGCCATCGCCTTGGAAACGCCCTCAATGAAGCGTTCGGCGACCGGACGCTCGACATACACCCGTTCGGCGCAATTGCAGACCTGCCCGGTGTTGATGATCCGTGAGTCCCGGATTGCCTTGATGGCCAGATCCAGGTCCGCATCGGCCAACACGATGGCGGGCGCCTTGCCTCCGAGCTCCAGGTTGACCCGCGTCAGGTTGCGAGCGGCGAGCTCCATTATCCGCGCCCCGGTCTCAACGCTGCCGGTAAAGCTGACCATGTTGATGCCGGGACTGGACGCGAGCGCCGCGCCGGTATTGGGGCCGTCTCCGCCCACGAGGTTAAATACCCCCGCAGGCAGGTCAGTCTCGGCAACCAACTTTGCGAATTCAAACGCATTGACGGGCGTGACTTCACTCGGTTTGATCACCACCGTGTTGCCGGTTATGAGTGCCGGCGCCATCTTGCGGGCGATCAGAAAGAACGGGAAATTCCACGGCAGAATTCCTCCGATGACCCCCACAGGCTTACGCAACAGGAAGATGCTCTCCCCTGCCCGGTCGCTGGTCAGAACTTCGCCTTCAATCCGCCGCGCCCACTCCGCCATGTAGTCGATGTAATCGGCGGTGAAATCCACCTCAACCTGCGCAAGGCTGAGCACCTTGCCCTGCTCCTGCGTGATGATGCGCGCCAACCGCTCCCGATGTTCGCGCACTTTGGCGGAAATCCGGCGCAACGCCGCCGCGCGTTGAATAGCAGGAATCTTCGCCCACGCAGGCTGCGCATCACGCGCGGCCTGAACCGCCGCGGCAACCGTTGAAGGCGTGCTGTTCGGAATCCGGGTGAGGAAATCCAGGTTGGCAGGGTTTGACACATCGATCGACGCCGCGCTCGATTGCACGAATCGCCCGCCGATGAAATCTTCATACTGTGTTTGCATGGTTAAACCTCTTCCGGTTTCAGGACTTTGCCCCTGATGAGGTCCGCCGCCTTTTCTCCAACCATCAGGGTTGGAACGTTGGTGTTTCCCGAGGGGTCTTCGGGAAGGACCGAGGCATCGGCGACGCGTAGATTTTCAATACCTCTGACACGGAGCTGAGCATCCACGACGGCGTTGTCGTCAGTACCCATGCGGCAGGTCCCAACAGCATGGTGGCGGTGCTCAGCCTGCTCCCGGATAGCTTGTGCCAGCTCGACGTCAGTCTGGAATTGCGGGCCTGGCAGCAACTCCTCGGCGATGATCTCGCGCATCGAGGGTTGATCAAACAACTCGCGGCTCAGCCGCACGGCCTTGATCATGGCGTCCATGTCGGCCTGTTCGGTAAACATGTTCAACCGGATTTGCGGCAGATCCATCGGATCGGCCGAGCGCAGGCGCACCCAACCACGCGAGAGGGCGTGGAGGACACCAACACGGGCTGTGAATGCATACACAGGCGGATCGGTCATGCCCGGGAACCACAGCTGCGCATGCTGGTGAACCGGCATCGCGATGATCTGGATATCCGGCCGCCGCAACTCCGGGCGCGTACGGGTAAAGATGTTGGCCATCGTCCCCGCGGTTGCAAACGGCCCCTCGCCGGCCAGAGCCCAACGCATAACAGCCACAGTGGCACGGTCGAAGCGCAGATGCCGCGACAATCCGAGCTTGCCGCGGGCACGATAGATGTTCAGGAGATTGGGATGCTCCTGGAGATTCTCGCCAACACCCGGGAGGTCATGAACGACATTGACTCCCGCCGAGCGCAGCTGCTCCGCAGGGCCGATTCCCGACACCATGAGGAGATGCGGGGACTTGTAGGTTCCCGCGCTCAGGATGACTTCTCGACCCGCCCTGACCCGCTCGATCTTCCCGTCGCGCGTGTATTCAACACCGACCGCGCGCGTGCCTTCGAGGATGATGCGAGTAGCTTGGGCACGCACGAAGACCGAGAGGTTCGTGCGTTCCTTCATGACCGGATGCAGATAGGCCCGCGCAGAACTGGCGCGACGGCCCGCTTTGGTGGTGAGCTCCACGCGGCTGATGCCGTCCTGTACAGCGCCGTTCTGATCCTGGCAGGCCGGCAGCCCCAAGCCTCGTGCCGCTTCCTCGAGTTGGGAGTAATAGGCGTCGGGGCCGTTGACGAGCACGTTATGAACCGGCCCCTGGGTGCCGTGATACGGGCCGGGACCGCGCCAACTCGTTTCCAACCGTTTGAAATAGGGCAACACGTCCCGGTAGCCCCAGCCCTCGAGACCTCGTTCGGCCAACAGATCGTAGTCATGACGACTGCCGCGCACGTTGATCATCGCGTTGATCGAGGAGCACCCGCCCAGGGTCTTGCCGCGCCACACCGGGAGGGTTCGGCCATTCAGGCCCGGCTCCGGCTCGGTCTCGAACGGCCAGATGAAGGAACGGCTGCCGGCCACCTTGGGGAAAGCCAGCGGCATCGCCATGAACGGGTGGTTATCGCGCCCGCCCGCTTCCAGCAGCAGGACGGAAGAATGACGCTCCTCGCTCAGCCGCGCGGCGACAATGGCTCCGGCGGACCCGGCGCCCACCACGACGTAGTCGAATTCCTGCATCCCCCCGCGCTCTCTCATAAGATTAACGAGTTAATAATAACACGACGCAGCGCGCCGGTGCGGGTGGCCTGCTATATTGCCGGGCACAACATCCGACCCGGGGAGGTCACGCAGGGACATGAATGTGGCAAGTCAACGGAGGGCGGCGGCGTGAGCCAGATCCGCAAACTTCCTCCATTCGAGCAGACCATCGGGGCCATTTTGCTGGTGGCCAAGGAATCGGTCATCGCGCCGATGCGGCCCAAGCTGCGGGAATTCGACATTACGGAGCCGCAATGGCGGGTTCTGCGCGTCATCAATGACCGCGGTGCCGCAGATGCGACCGGGCTCGCCGAAGTGAGCCTGCTGCATGCACCCAGCGTGACGCGGATCCTGAAGGAGCTGGAGGCGCGCAAGCTGATCGCGCGCCAGCCGGATGCCAACGACCGGCGCCGCTCGATGGTTGCGCTCACGTCTGAAGGCCACAAGGTTGTGAAAGAAATCTCGCGGGAAGTGCTCCGCCTCATGCGGGAACACTTCGACCGCTTCGGCACCGAGCGCCTGGAGCGCCTGGCCGATGAGCTGCGCGCGCTGTCGGCCGCCATCAAGGACGTTCAATAACCCCCCGTTGGCGCCGAACTACTTATCATGGTAACTTGAACTACCATGCAAGTACGTACCCTCGGCGTCACCGGAATGCGGGTCAGCCCGCTGTGCCTCGGCGCGATGATGTTTGGGGCGCTCGGCAACAGCGACCACGAGGACTGCGAGCGGATCATTCACCGCGCCCTTGACGCCGGCATCAATTTCATCGACACGGCCGACGGGTATTCGACCGGCGAATCCGAAACGATCGTCGGCAAGGCGATCCGCAACCGACGCGACACCCTGATTGTCGCGACTAAATTCTTTGCCCCGATGGGCGGCCAAGATCCGAACATGCGGGGGGCGTCCCGCCGCTGGATCGTGCGCGCTGTCGAAGACAGTCTGCGGCGCCTCGGCACCGACTACATCGATCTCTACCAGCTCCACCGATTTGACGTGGATACCGACATCGAGGAAGTGCTGTTCACGCTCACGGAGCTGGTCCGTCAGGGCAAGATCCGTCAGTTTGGATCTTCGAGCTTCCCCGCCGATCGAATCGTGGAAAGCCAATGGGTGGCCGAGCGAAGGGGCACGATGCGCTTCCGCTGCGAGCAGCCCGGCTACTCCATCTTCAATCGCGACGTTGAGCGGTTCGTGCTGCCCGCCTGCCAGCGTTATGGCCTGGGCGCAATCACCTTCAGCCCGCTCGACGGCGGCTTTCTCACCGGAAAATACCGGGCCCCGGCCGACCTGGACGGCGACAACCGGGTGGCCTACTTCGCGCGCCGGATTCGGGGCAGCTTCGATCCCAACGCGGCCTGGGTGCGCCGCAAGCTCGAGCTGGCCGCCGAGCTGACCAAGGTCGCTGAAGAGGCTGGAATGACGCTGGCGCAGATGGCTTTGGCCTTTGTAATGCAGCATCCCGCCGTCACGGCTGCGATCATCGGTCCGCGCACGATGAGTCAGCTGGAGAGCCTGCTCCCGGCGGCCGATCTCGTGTTGAGCGCCGCAATCCTCGACCGGATCGATGCGCTCGTGCCGCCGGGCACCTCCCTCAATCCCTCCCACAACGATCTGCCCTCAGCCACCACCCGGACCGCCCTGCGGCGCGCCTGACAAATTTTCGCTTCCGGCTGTTATTTATCGTGTTAATCTTTTCCCCTCGCGTCCAAGGGGGAATCCAGACATGAATTTCTACGCGCTGACGGGCCAGCTCATCCGCGAATGGGTAAAGCTCGAGCTGTTTCTATCACTGTGGCTCACCGATCTGCTCAACGTCGATGAGTTTCGCTCCCGGTTGCTGTGGAACAGCTACGGCGACCTGCGCAGCAAGCTCAATCTGCTGCGCACGCTGGTGCACAACTACGCTGACGAGGGGCTGTGGGATGAATCGCGTGACATCCTGGCCCGCACCGAGAAAATAGCCGAAGACCGCTTCATCCTGGCGCACACGTTCGGGGATGTTGACGCAGCCGCCAGCCACCTCACCTATTCTTCCGAGAAGTCGGACAAAGAGCAGATCGACACGGCCCACCTGCAGCGCTGGGTCAACGAAATCAACGAATGTCAGAACCGCATCCGGGAGTTCAAGGGCAAGCTCCACAACCGGGTGCACGAGAAGAGCTTAGTACAGCGTCGACCACTTTGAACGGCGCATACAGCCCTTCGAAGCTCGTATAGAACATGGCCGTGGCGGTGATCGCCCGGCCAATGAGCTCCGGCGTGATCCCCCACGCCAGCGCCAACAGGGTTGCCTCACGCAGCCCCTCCTCAGATCCCGTAATCGCGTGGTGCCGCAGCATGATGTACGGCGCCAGTTGCTTCGGCAGCGTCCGAATGGCCACTTCCCACTTGCCGCGGTTGACCTTCACGAATTCCGGGTGATATTTGAGCCCGAACCGGATCGATCGGGGCAAGTAGCCGATCGTGTTCTCATACCAACGGGTTAGATTGGTTACGTCCGCCTCCGTCATCTCGCGGGTGGTGAAATCCAGGCCGCACTTGAAGGCGTCCGGATCGGCTGTCCACCCCTCTGGGAATGGAGCGGGTGCATTAGTCGGCAGCCGATAGGACGGCAGGGTCTCGCCCACCGCGCGAAAGACATGCCCCAACCCGCGCATGCCGGCATACAACTGATTGAACATCACCAGTTCCATCGTCTGCTGAACGGCCATGCCGTTACGCAGCAACGTCTTGAACGAGTTGTGAATGCCCGTCTCCCAGCCCTGCATCATGTAGCTGTGCAGGTTCTGACAGGCAAGCAAGGTGATGTTGACCGGATCGGGCCGCCCGAACAGGTCCGACCCCCAGCGGTGAAGCTTCGCAAATTCCGGCGCATGGTCCAGCATCAGGCTGGTCGCATACAGCTCGTAGAGAGGGCCTCGATTACTCCAGACACTCGCAAGATTGGCATTGATCTCCGCAGGTGCCATCGCTGCGATCCGGGTCAGATCGAGTCCTTCGCTACTGCGCTCCATCATTCGAACCTGGGCGGGCGCGAGAACACTTCGTGGACCATGGGCTCGAAGAATTCGAGGGGCAGCGAGTCATAGTTCGGATCGAAGCAGTTCTCGTCGTAGTTCTCGACGAAATACACTGCATCGTCAAACCACTTGTTGCCACGATGCCGGTCGCGCGCATTCTTGTCGGCACCGATGAAATCCGCGTAATAGTAGGCGGTGAATATCGGATGCACCTTCAGAATCCAGGTGAGGCGCGGCTCCACGAATGGCTTGATCACCGCTGAGGCGATCTCACCATGTGAGTACGGGGCCATGAGGTCGCCGATATCGTGGACCAGCGCGGCAACGACATAGTCGGTGCTCTCCCCCGCGCGATGAGCGCGGGTCGCTGACTGCAGAACGTGTTGGATGCGATTGACCTGATAACCGCCAACACCTTCGTCGGCCGACTGTTTGAGCCCTTCGAGGATGCGATACGGGAGATTCCCGGTCAGCGTCCGCAAGGACGCCATGACACTCGCAAACTCCTCCGGCGATCCGTCGCGGATTCGCGTGAAGGCGACGGGCCTCGGTACGATGCTCGAGGGCTCGGCGGCTGCGGAAAAATGCCGAGGGTCTTTGTTGCTCATGACGCCGACGCTACCCGTTGGACCTCATCCAGAGCACGTTGCACCTCTTCAGGTTGCAACGCCGCCGCAATCTTCTCGGCGCCCAACTGGCTCAGCATCTCGGGCAACCGACCCCGCAGAGTCCGAATCGCCCAATCCAACATCGGGCCGTTGGCCACCCGATCGAAGTGGACGAGCATGTTGCCCTTTCCCGGAACGATGTAGTGGTAATGCGGCTCGTCATTGAAGCAGTCGAAGCGCAGATATTCGGCCAACCCAACGGTAGCGAACACATGCACGCACACGCCGCTGTCGACCTGGTCGGAATTGAACAACGCATCCGGCCCCGCGGCGGCTATCTCCTCGGGAGTGAGTTTGGCCGCCTCGGCCACCGGATCGAACACTCGCGGCTCGACACCGAAGGTAATGGGCCCCGCGGCGACGAATGTCGTCGCTCGCGGCTCGTGCGCCACCGGAAACGAGGCAACAAACGTCCCCATCCGTTCTGAGTCGATCATATTTTCGCCTCTTTCGCATCGAGGATGTCGTCCAGCGCTTCGAAGGCGGCATACAGGCCTTCGAAGTTGGTGAAGTACATGGCCGTCCCGGTAATCGCCTGGACGATCAGCTTCTGTGTAATTCCCCACGACTTGGCCAACAAGGCAGCCTCACGCAGTCCTTCCACCGACCCCGTAATGGTGTGATGGCGCAACATGAGATACGGCGCAAACTGCTTGGGCAACGTGTTGATCGCCACCTCCCACTTGCCGCGGTTCACCTTCACAAACTCCGGATGGTATTTCAGCCCGAACTGAATGGACTTGGGCAGATAGCCGATGTTCTTCTCATACCAGGCCGTGAGATTGGCGAGATCGGCGCGCGTGACTTCACGGGTCGTGAAGTCCAGACCGCACTTGAACGCCTGGGGGTCCGGCGCCCAACCCGGAGGCAACGGCAGCGCGACCGTGGGAGTTGTGTACTGGGGCAGAGTCTCTCCGACGGCGCGAAAGACATGACCCAACCCACGCATGCCGGCGTAGAGCTGGGAAAACATCACCAGCTCCATCGTCTGCTTGACGGACATGCCGTTGCGCAGCAGAGTTGCAAATTCATTGTGAATGCCGGTTTCCCAGCCGAGCATCATGTAGCTGTGGATATTCTGCGCGCTCAGCAGGATGACGTTCTCCTGTTTCGGGCGGCCGAAGAAGTCCGAGCCCCAGCGGTGCAGCTTGGAGAACTCGGGGGCGTAATCCAGCATCAGGCTGTTCGCGTACATCTCGTACAGCGAGCCGCGCCAACTCCACACTTTCGCGAGATTGGCGTCGACCTCCTGCGGGGTCATGTCCTTGAGTTTGGTTAGGTCGAGACCTTCAGAGGCAGCCATTGATCGTCTCCTCGATTCAGGGGAATGGGTTTCAGAAAGATCGCAAAGGCGAGCATCGCCAGCGGATACAACACGGCCACGATCCAGAACGGGATGTGGTACAGACCCTTGTCGGACAACACGCCGACCAGGAATGTGAACACGACACCCGCGATCGACCCTGCGAGGCCTGCGATACCCGTGACTGTCGCGACGTTACCGTAGGGATACAGATCGCCCGGCAACGGTCCAAAGCTGGAAATCTGCATGCCGATGCCGAACATCGCGAAGCCCATCAGCACAACGATCTCGTACGGATCTTTGACCTGGAGGGCAAACAGGACGCTGAGCGGGACTATCACCCCGCACGCAAGTGCGACCGCCTTGCGCGTCCAGAGCACGCCGAACCCGCTTCTGATGAGACGGCCGGCCGTCAGCGAGCCAACCAGCAGCCCGAGAAATTCGCCGAGGTAGGGAATCCACGTGGTTCTGCCGATGAGGTCCATCGAAAAGCCCCGCGCCTGGGCCAGGTAGTTCGGCAACCAGAACATGAAAAAGAAAAAGACCGGGCCCGCGATGCTGTGCAGACAGATGATGATCCAGGTGGGGCGCAGGCGAAACAGCTCCGCCCAACTATACGGTGCGGCATTCACGTGGGCCGCGTCCTCAAACGCGGGCAGTTTTGCCAGCGCCTCGTCATCGCGCGGCCGATACAGGGTGACCCATGCGAGCAGCACCAGGAAGCCCAGTAAGCCGGTGATCAGGAAAGCGGCGCGCCAGTTGGATCTTTCGAGCAGCCAGACCATGACCACCGGCGCGAACACCGCGCCGATGCCGGCACCGCCGAAGACCATACCGATGGTGAACGCACGGTCGCGCGGTGGAAACATCCGGGTGAGGATCTTGACCGCGCCTGGGTTGATGCCGGACTCGGAGAAGCCCAACAGGAACCGATACACCATGAGGGACACAAATCCGATCGCGGCTGCATGCAATGAGGCTGCGATCGACCACACAGCGACGCAGAGCGCCACGCCGCGCCTGCCTCCTATCCGGTCCATCATGAACCCGCTGCCCAGGTAGGACACGGCGTAGGCGACCAGGAAGGCGTTGACGACGAAGGAGTAGTCGACGTTGCTGAGGTTCAACTCACGATGCAGCAGCGGCGCAAGAATCGACAGGGCCTGGCGATCGATATAGTTGATCACGTTGGCCAGCACCAGCAACACGAAGATGACCCAACGTTTCTTATCGATTTCCATACGAATGTATGCAAACCCCCTCTTCCAAATCCAGGGAAACTCTACCACGGAATTAGTTATCGTGTTAAGGTTTATTCAAATCCGACCTTGGGGGACCGCACCATGACCATGAACAGTGAGGGTTTGGATCTCGACCGCATGGACGAGCTGTCGAGGCAGGAGGCGGAGCAGAACCTGCTGCACGTCTGGAGTTGGCGCGGCCCCATGTATGAGCTGGGCGCGAACAGCCTGATGCTCGACTACGCGCAGCCCCGCTTTACCAAGGCCCACCGCTGGGGGTCGGACTTCTACGGCCGTCCCGACAAGGTCAACATCATACTGCTCGGGATCCAGAATCTCGCCAGCTACATGATGCTCGGCTGGGAGACCGGCATCTTCAACCAGTTCAATCTGCAACGGCGCAACGGTCTGCCCAAACAGAAAATCCTCGAAATCGTCATGTTCACCCAGCTCTACGCAGGAATGCGCGGCCTGGGCCACGTCTACCGGGCCATCGGCGACATGCTGCCGGCGTTCGGCGAGCCGACGGGTGATCCAGCCCCCTTCCCCAGCAACTGGAACGTCGATCCGGACTCGTTCAAAAGCGGACTGGATGGGTCGACGCGCGCGTTCACCGACCAGGACCGGCGCGCGATCCCCGCCTGGTACGAGCGCCACATCGGCTATGTGCCCGAATCGATCCGCTTCGGACTCGAGATGCACCCCGAGTTCATCAAGATGAACCGGATGAAGTGGGAAAACGCCATTGTCACGTTACCGAGACAGGTGGCCCCCCACGTGATGATCCGGCTCAACATGATGTCCGGCAATGTCCAAGGCCTGCGCGAAGCAGTGCTGCTCGGCCGCAACTGGGGCATGAGCCGGGAGCACGTGATCAACGGAATCAACGCCAGCGTTATGTACTTCACCGCGTTCGAGGGCCTGCACACCGCCGCGAACGCCGTCCGCGACATTCTGCGCGACTGGCCCAGCGCATGACGAAGCTCAGTGAGGGCCTGGATCTCGACACGCTCGGGCAGATGACGCGCCACGAGCTCGAGCACAACCTGCTGCACGTCTGGGACTGGCGCGGGCCCCTGTACGAGATGGGCGCCAACAGCCTGATGTTGGATTACATGCCGCCGCAGTTTGCCAAGGCGCACCGCTGGGGATCGGACTTCTTCGGCCGCCCGGACCTGGAGAACATTGCGCTGTTGGGCATCGGGACGCTGGCCGCGTACCTGATACTGGATTGGGAGACCGGCATCCTCAACCAGTTCCAGGTGCTGCGGCGCAATGGCATGACGAAGCAGCAGATCATGGAAATCGTCATGTTCGTACAGTTGTACGGTGGCATGCGCCAGCTGGGCCACGTGTATCGGTCCGTCGGCGACCTGTTGCCGACATTCGCCGAGCCGTCCAACCCGCCGGCCAAATTCCCTGCCAGCTGGAATGTAGATCCGGAGGCTTTCAAGTCCGGCCTCGACCTGTCGACACGCGAGTTCACCGAACAGGATCGGCGCGCCATCATCGGATGGTATGAGCGCAATATCGGCTACATACCTGACTCCATTGCCGCAGGCCTGGAGATGGACCCGGCGTTCATGAAAATGAACCGCATGAAATGGGAAAACGCGATTGTCACACTGCCGAAGCAGGTCGCCCCGCAGGTGATGATCCGAATCAACATGGTCACGGGCAATGTCGATGGGCTGCGGGAGTCCGTGTTGCTGGCCCGGAGCTGGGGGATCAGCCGGCAGCATGTGATCAACGGGATATTCGCCGCCGCGATGTACTTCACCGGGTTTGAGGGCCTACATCAGGCTTCGGCCGCCGCCCTCGACATCCTGCGGGAATGGCCCTCGAACAGCTGACGGGACAGCGGGAGAACGCCACGTGCAGCAGTCCGGTTGCAACGGCTCCGTATTGATAACCGGCTGCAGCTCGGGTTTCGGCAAGTTGATTGCCCAGACCCTGGGCCAATGCGGCTATCGCGTCTACGCCACCATGCGGGATGTGGGGAACCGCAATGCGGATTCGGCCCGCGAGCTGAGTGAATGGGCCGCCAGGCACGGGGCATCGATCGACATCCTGGAGTTGGATGTCGACAGCGAGGTGTCCGTAAATGGCGCGATGCAAAGCGTCTTGGACGCCGGCGGGCAGATCGACATCGTCGTCAACAATGCCGCTATCACCGCGTGGGGGCCGCTGGAAGCCTTCGACTTCGAACAGTTGTCACGTGTCTACAACACGAACGTGTTCGGTCCGTGGCGAGTCAACAAAGCCGTGCTGCCGCAAATGCGCGCGCGGCGCTCGGGCCTCATCATCCACGTCACGAGTGTTGTCGGCCGTGTGCTTCGCTCCGGCTCGCCGTATCCGGCGTCCAAATGGGCTGCCGAAGGACTGGCTGAATGCATGGCGCACGAAGTGCGCCCATTCGGCATCGACGTGGTGCTTGTCGAGCCTGGGGCCTACCCGACACCGTGGGTGGGTCGAGGCATGACGCCCGCCGACAAACGAGTTGCAGCGGAGTATGAGAATGGAGGCGATCCCTTGGCGGCATCGGTTCAGCCGGGCCCGGACTATCGCTATCCCGATCCCCAGGAGGTCGCTGACGAAGTCCGCAGGCTCGCGGAGCTTGCACCCGGCCAAAGGCCGTTGCGCACAGTCGTCGGCCACATATTTACCGAGGGTGTGGCTGAGTACAACGAGGCCTACGAAAAGATGCGCCGTCAGTTGATCGAGGCGCTCACGCGCCCGGATCAGGCACGGCCGTGGCTGTGAGGCCGAGCGCATCGAAGACAGCTTCAGTGACCTGTTGAGCCACTGACACCGGCGGTCGGTCCGGTGTGACGATCGCGGTGCGGTAAACGAAGTAGCTCTTGGCGAAGCCGATGGCAAGGCGCCGCTTGGGGTCCGCGTAGCCGAACGAACCTCCTCCTCCAACATGTCCGAAAGCCGCCTGCGAAGCCAGAGGGCCGGTGTCCGGGCCCCTGCGATATCCCAACGCGCGCCGCGTTCTAACACCGTAGATCTCATCCCTCTCGAAGCTCTGAAGCTCGATAGCCTGATGAACACGCGCTGCGGGCAGGATTCGGATACCGTCTAGCTCACCGAAGCCGACGAGCATGGCGTAGTGCCGCGCAAGGCCGCGCGCGTTGAACACGCCGCCGGAGCCTGGGATCGAGGCTTGCAGGACTTCGTGTCGGTTGAATACCTCGGCCACCTGGCAACCGGCCGGTTCGCCCACCATACCCGCCTGATACTCGAGCGGCGCGGCCGGCGCGTCGATGAGAGTGGCAACGCGGTGCATCTCGCTGTCGGGTACACCGAAGTAGGCCCCGTTGATTCCGAGTGGCGCGCAGATTTCGTCGGCGAGGAATTGGGCGATGGTCCGGCCGTCCACGCGGCGCAGAACCTCACCGATGATGTAGCCGAAGTTCAGTGAGTGATAGGCAGTGTGCTTGCCTGGAGGAAACATCGGCTCCAGGTCGGCGATCCCACGGCACATGCGATCCCAATCAGGCAGCCATTCTGGCGTATAGCCGACTGGTGTCTGCGGCACACCGGTCTGGTGGCACAGAGCGTGGCGCAGGGTCGCCTTTTCCTTGCCGCGCGCGGCAAACTCGGGCCATACCTGCGCGATGGGCATGTCATAACTCAACCCATGCCGCTCTACGCAGAGGTGCATGCACGTTGACGCAACACCTTTGGATGTCGAAGACAACATAAACAGCGTACCGCCGTCGACCGCCCTGCCGGTTGCAGGATCAGCCGAGCCGGCCCACGAATCGATGACCAGTTTGCCATCGAGGTAAGCCGCCACCTGCAGACCCACCTCCGGCGTATCCCGCACCAGTGCCTCGAGCACGCCTCGGACCCGATCGCAGGCGCTGTTGGATGTCATACCGACCTCAGACGTCCGTGCCCCACCCGCAGGCCGTGGATGCTAACCTCAGGCGTTCCCTGGCCCACCCGCGGGTGCCATTGGCTGCGAGCTCAGGCGCCGCGCGTCGCCCCCCGGCCCCACAGGGCTTCACTTCGGCTTTGGCGCGTAGCCGATCTGGTCACCATCGAAGCTGGCGATCCAGAAGCGATCCCCGGCGGTGATCGCTCCGCTGGGTGCCTGCATGGGCGCTGTCTGGTCAACACCCAACATCCGGCGGGTAGCCAGGGTGCCGGGATCAACCCGGATGATCGACCAACCGGTCCCGCAATTCAGCCACGGGCAGTTCGGCCCGGGCTGCGCGTTTCGGCCGATGGTGTACAACTTGCCGTCGTCACCCCAGTGGATGTTGTCCGGATAGACCGGGATGCTGACCGTCTTGGGGGCAGCACCCGGGGTCTTGCGGTCAAAGCGCTTGACTTCGCGTGTACCCATGGCGGTAACGTACATCCAGCGATCGTCCGTAGACAGGGAAATGCCATTCGGACAAGACATCTGAGTACCGGGCACAGGCGTCACGGTGCCACCCGGATGCCATTCAAATACTTCGCCGGTAATCCGCGCTTCAACGAGATGTTTGAATGCGTCCGGATTGGTTGAATCCTTCGACTTGGTCACCAGGAAGCCGCCATCCTTCAGAATGGCCACACTGTTACCCCACATCTTCTCGGGCAATAACACACAACCCACCCAGGTGAGGGTCGGTTTGGGGCCGCGCGCGTCGATTTCGAAAGCCTCGACGGCTTCGCGCTCGCCGTGTCCGGTCATATACATGCGGAACCGGCCGGCCGCGATTTGCCGGAGCGAGAGGCCGTGGGCGGAGAATTTGGCTGGATTCAGGGGACCCGGGCACGCCGGGAACAGGTGTTGATCCTGCTTGAAAACCGCCTGATCACTCGGGAACCAGACCTC
>Ga0105240_10006964_pt1 | contig 16514 bp, 13 predicted proteins | sample KBSC54metaG_FD_80426 | JGI IMG/M metagenome (GOLD analysis project Ga0105240, IMG submission 80426) | Corn rhizosphere microbial communities from Kellogg Biological Station, Michigan, USA - KBS C5-4 metaG | ecosystem: Host-associated > Plants > Roots > Rhizosphere > Soil | place: Michigan, USA... | reverse complement strand
GACACCATCACCATCGGCTCGTCGCTCGGCTTGACCGGCTACGGCTCGATCACCGACGGCCACTGGCGCGACGGACTGTCGATCGCCATCGATGCCGTCAACGAGAAGGGCGGCGTGCTCGGCAAGAAGCTCAAGCTCGTCTACGAGGACAACAAGTCGACGCCGCAGCAGGCCGTGGTCGTCTACCGCAAGATGATGTCGGAGGACAAAGCCGTCGCCTTCGACAGCGGCTGCATCTCGGCCGGCAATTTCGCCGCCGCCAGCTTCGTCATCAAGGCCAAGCTGCCGATGTATCTGTGCTCGATCCTGCCGCGCCTGCCGGAAGAGCAGAAATGGGCCTTCAGCTTCCTGCCGCCGCCGAAATTCGAGGTCGACGCTCGCTACGAGTATCTCAAGACCAAGACCGACATCCGTAAGGTCGGCATCCTCGGCGATCCGAGCCCCTACGGCACGATCATGCGCAACATCGCCGTGGCCGAAGCCAAGAATTTCGGCATCGACGTGGTGGCGAACGAGTCCTACCAGCAGGATGACGCCGATTTCAGCGTCCAGATCGGCCGCATCAACGCCGCCGGCGCCGGCGCGATCATCATGATCGGGCAGGGCAACGCGATCATCACGACCGCGAACAACATCAAGCAACTCGGGCTGAACAAGCTCCTGCTGTTGGCGAGCATCAACGAGCGCGATCTCGTGCTCGCTGCCGGCAAGATCCTCGGCGAACAGTTCATGTTCCCGGCGCCGCTCATCCAGGTGGCGCAGGACGATCCGAGCGTGATCACCAATCCGACGACTCGCGCGGCCGCCGACGCGTTCTTCAAGCGCATGAAGGCCAAGTACGGCGACATCGATCCGGCGCAGTCGTCGCGCGCCTGGGACTCGCTCATGATGATGGCCAAGGCGATGGAGATGGCCAAGTCGACCGACGGCGAGAAGGTCCGCGACGCCATGGAGAAGATCGGCCACTATGACGGCGCTGGCGCCTCGTACGACTTCTCGGCCGATCAGCACGTCGGCGTCATAAAGAACCCGTACGCGATGGCCCACATCGTCAACGGCAAGATCGCCTTCAAGAAATGACATCGGCCGATCGTCCGATGTCGTCCCTGATCGAGGTCAACGGGCTTTCGGCCAGCTACGGCCGCGTCGCTGCGCTGAAGCCCGTCGATCTTCGCGTCGAGGAAGGCGAGTTCGTCACCATTCTGGGGCCGAACGGCGCGGGGAAGACGACGCTTCTCCGCGCCATCTCGCGCCTGATCGCCAGTAACGGTCAGGTCAAATTCAAGGGCCAGGATGTGACCGGCCTGCCGACGCATCGTCTGGCCAAGCTCGGCGTCATCATGGTGCAGGAGGGCCGCGGCCTGTTCGGCGAGATGACGGTCTACGAGAACCTGCTGCTCGGAGCCTATGGCCTTGGGCATCGCAGCGAAGACGTCGAGCGTCGCTTCGAACAGGTGTTCGGCCTGTTTCCGAAGTTGCGTGAGCGGACGAAGCAGGTTGCGGCGTCCATGTCGGGAGGCGAGCAACAGATGCTCGCTGTCGGCCGCGCGCTCATGGCGGGGCCGAAGCTGCTGATGCTGGACGAGCCGTCGCTAGGGCTGGCGCCAAAGGTCGCGGCGGAAATTCTCGATACGCTAGGCGAACTCAACAGCAAGGGACTCGGCATCCTTTTGGTCGAACAAAAGGCTCCGCTCGCGCTCAAGCTTGCGCGGCGTGTTTACGTTCTTTCATCGGGCAGCGTGCGGGCGGAATTGCCGGCGCATGAGATCAAATCGCATCATGACCTTGCGCGCTATTACTTCCATTAGGCTCGGCCGCTACGGGCCCTTCGCGGTCGCCGGCGCCGTCTTTGTCGCGCTGTTGTTCGCCTTTGTCTTCATCAAGGGCGGATATCTCTTGACCGTGATGCAGCTCGCCATGATCTACGGCGTGTTCTGCGTCGGCTTGAACTTCTTCATGGGCTATACCGGCCAGGCCTCGTTCGGGCAGAACGCCTTCGCGGCGCTCGGCGGCTACGGCACCGCGATCCTCTGCGTGCAATACGGCTGGGAGCCGCTTCTCGCGCTCGTTGTCTCGATGGCGATCTCCGGCGTCGCCGCCGTTCTCGTCGGCTATCCGACGCTGCGGCTGCGCGGTCATTACCTCGCCATGGCGACCTTCGCGCTCGGCCTCATCACCTACGACATCTCGGTCCAGTGGCAGAGCGTGACGCAAGGTTACATGGGCTATTCCGGCATTCCGCCGCTCGGCATCGGCCCGTTTACGGTCGAGGACGAGCGCGCGAAGCTGGTCGTGCTGATGGTCATCCTGCTCATCGGCGTGTGGATCTCCGGTCGCTTGCGCAATTCCCGCTTCGGCCGCGCGCTGCGCGCGATCTCGACCAGCGAGCTCGGCGCCGCCGCGCTCGGCATCCGCATCTCCCGCTACAAGCTCGCCGCCTTCGTCATCGCCGCGGTCTATGCCTCGGCGGCCGGCTCTTTGTTCGCCCACGTCGTCGGCTTTATCAGCCCCGAAGTGTTCGGGCTTCAGATGGTCGTGGTGACCTTCACCATGCTCTATGTCGGAGGCGTCGGCACCGTGCTCGGGCCGGCGCTCGGCGCCATCATCGCCTCGCTGCTGCCGGAGATCGTGCGCTCGACCGGCCGATTCCAGGACATCGCCTACGCGCTGGTCTTGCTCCTGATGCTGATCTATGTGCCGAAGGGGCTCTCCGGCCTCGCCAGCATCGGCAAAAAGCCGGCCGCGGCGCCGGGCAAGGAGGGCTGATCCGATGGCTCTCCTCAGCGCACGCAGTCTGACCAAGCGCTTCGAAGGCCTGGTCGCCAACAACGAAATCGATCTCGATGTGCCGGAAGGCAGCCTGTTCGCGGTGATCGGTCCGAACGGCGCCGGCAAGACCACCTTCTTCAACATGCTGTCCGGCTTTCTGCACCCGACCGCCGGCACCATTGCCTTCGACGGCAAGGACGTCACCGACGTCACCCAGGACAAGATCGCCGCCATGGGGCTGATCCGCACCTTCCAACTGGTGCAGATGTTTCAGGGCATGTCGGCGGCCGAAAATGTCGAGGTCGGATTCCACCTCAAGACGCGCGGCGGCGTCGGCGCGGCGCTGGTGCGACCGCCGTGGCTGCGCCGGCAGGAAGAGGAGCTTCGGGCCAAGGCGCGCGAGTTGCTGGCCTTCGTCGGCCTCCGCGCGCAAGCCGACATGAATGCCGAACTCCTGCCTTACGGCCAGCAGCGGCTGCTCGAAGTTGCCCGTGCGATGGCGGCGCAGCCGCGCCTGCTGCTGCTCGACGAGCCGGCAGCCGGCCTCAATGCGCACGAGACCGACGCGCTCGCCGAAGTGATCCAACATATCAACCAGCGCGGCGTCACCGTGCTCTTGATCGAGCACGATGTCGGGCTGGTCACGCGCATCGCGCACCGCATCGCCGTGCTCGATTTCGGCTGCAAGATCGCGGAGGGCACGCCCGACGAGATCAAGCAGCACCCGGATGTGATCGCCGCCTATCTCGGCGCGGAGGCTGCCAATGCCTAGCATGATCGAACTCATCCAGAGCCTGGTCAACGGCATCGGCGTCGGCCTCGTCTACGGCCTCATCGCCATCGGTTTCTGCGTCATCTACAACGCCAGCGGCATCGTGAACTTCGCGCAGGGCGTGTTCGTGATGCTCGGCGGCATGTTCGCCTATTCGCTGCTCGTCAGCCTGAAGTTGCCGCTGGTGCTCGCGGCGGCGCTCAGCATCGTGCTGGTCGCCGGCGTCGGCGTACTGGTGCAGATCCTGATCATCCGGCCGATGTGGGAGCGCAAGGCGCCGATGTTCGCCATCATCCTGGCGACGTTGGCGGTGCAACTCCTGATCGAGCAGATCGTCATTCTGACGATGGGCGACCAGCCGCGCACCTTCCCGGAATTCACCAGCGGCGGCCCGCTCAAGATCGGCGACATCGCCATCGGCTATCAGCTGTTCTGGGTTCTCGGCTGCGGCGCGCTGATGGTGTGGCTGCTGACCTTGTTCTTCAACAAGACTCGCGTCGGCCGCGCTCTGCGCGCGTGTTCGCAGAACCGCGAGGCGGCGGCGCTGCTCGGCATTCCGGTCGGCGCGATGTTGATGCTGTCTTTTGCGTTGAGCGCGGGCCTCGGCGCCGCCGCGGGCATCCTAATCACGCCGATGCAATACACCGCCTACAGCGTGGGCGGTCCGTTCGGCGTCAACGGCTTCATCGCCGCGATCATCGGCGGCTTCGGCAGTGCACCGGCGGCGCTCGCCGGCGGCATCCTGCTCGGCGTCGTGCAGTCATCGGCCATCGTCGTGTTCGGCGCCGGCTACAAGAACGTGATCGCGCTCACCGTGCTGCTGATCGTGCTGCTGTTCTTCCCGAAAGGCCTGTTCGGCGGCCTGGCCAAGCGCGCCTGACCGCGGCCGACGCAGGAGATCGCGATGCATGCCTTGTTCGTCTATGCGCATCCGGAGCCGACATCGTTCACCGGCGCGCTCAAGAACGTCGGCGTCGCGGCGCTGAAGGACGCCGGCCACACCGTCGAGGTTTCCGACCTCTACGCCGAAAAATTCGATCCCGTCGCCGGCCGGCACGATTTCACGACGGTCGCCAACCCTGCGCGCTTCCATTACCAGACCGAGCAGGCGCATGCGCAGGAGACCCACGGCTTCGTGCCCGATCTCGCGCGCGAGCAACAGCGCTTTCTCAAAGCCGATCTGGTCGTCTGGCTTTATCCGATCTGGTGGGGCGGAATGCCGGCCATCCTGAAGGGGTGGTTCGACCGCGTGCTCGCCTTCGGCTTCGCCTATGCCGACGGTCGCCGCTTCGACAGCGGCTTCTTCCCCGACAAGCGCGGTCTGCTGTGCCTGAGCACCGGCGGCACGCAGCAGCGCTTTTCCGATGAGGGTGTGTACGGCGACATCCACAAGGTGTTGTGGCCGTCGCAGCGGCTGATGATCGAATATCTCGGCATGAACGCGCTCGAGCCGTTCGTGGCCTACGGCGCGCCGCGCGTCGATGCCGAAGGCCGTGCCGCCTACCTCGCGCAATGGCGCGAGCGGCTGCAGGACATCGCCCACGACGCCGCGCGAGCCGTGCCGGCCGGCGTGCGCAACGCGTCGCAGTAACGAGAGACATGGCATGACCGGCAGGAATCAGAAGGACGCGCGGCCGTTGCAGGACAAGGTCGTGCTCGTCACCGGCGGCTCGCGCGGCATCGGCGCGGCCATCGCGCGGCGTTTCGCCGCCGCCGGCTGCCGGGTCGCGGTCGGCTGCCGCAGCATCACTGCCGCGGCGGAGGCGGTCGTCCGCGACATCGGCGCCGCCGGTGCGCAAGGCGTGATCGTTACCGGCGACCTCGCCAGGCCGGAGGCAGCGCGGGACATGGTGGCACAGGCCGTCGCGACATTCGGCCATATCGACGTGGTCGTGAACTGTGGCGGGATTTCGGAGTACCGCGGCTTCGAGGCGAGCGATCCCGCCTTCTTCCATGCGACCTTCGACACCAACGTGCTCGGCACGATCGCGGTGATCCAGGCGGCGCTGCCGCACCTCACGGCGCCTGGCGGCCGCATCATCAATTTCTCGTCCGGGCTGGCGACAAGGCCGATCCCGAAATCGTCGATTTATACCGCCTCCAAAGCGGCGGTCGCGGCGCTGTCACACGCGCTGGCGAAGGAATTCGGCCCGCGCGGCATTACCGTCAACACCATCGCGCCTGGCGTGATCGAGACGGAGATGACGGCGCGCATCCTCGTGGAGCGCGGCGACAGCATCGTGGCCATGACGCCGCTCGGGCGCATCGGCCAGCCGGACGACATCGCCGGTATCGCGCTGTTTTTGGCGTCGCCCGATGCCGGTTGGCTCACCGGCCGGACGTTTATCGCCGACGGCGGTGTAAGCTGACGGGGCGCGATCGCAGGACTGAAAAGGAAACCTTCATGCAACAAGAGCAAACGGCTGCGCGTTCCGACCGCCAGCGCAAGGATGACATCGAAAAGCTGCTGGTCGGCGCCATCGATCTGCATTGCCACAGCGGCCCCGCCGCCATGCCGCGCATCCTCGACCATCACGAGGCGATGTTGGATTGCGCCGCGGCCGGCTTCCGCGCTCTGGTCTACAAGGATCATTTCTACCTCGGCACGCCCCACGCGATCCTGCTCGAGAAGCTGTTTCCCGATACCGGCGTGCGGCTGTTTTCCGGCATCGCGCTGAACAATGCGGTCGGCGGCATCAACCCGCACGCCGTCGATCACGCGGCCAAGATCGGCGCCAAGATCGTCTGGATGCCGACGCTGTCGGCCGAGAACCACATCGCGCAGGCATCGGGCCAGGCGAAGACGTTTCCGAAGACCGCGCAGAAAATGCTCGATCCGATCCCGCTCAGTGCCCTGGACGCGAGCGGCAAGCTCAGCGACGCGACCAGGCAGGTGCTCGATCTCATCGCCGAGGCCGACATCATCCTGGCCGGCGGCCACCTGCCGGCGTCCGAGCTTCATCTCGTCTTCGAGGAAGCGCGCCGCCGCGGCGTGAAGAAGATGATCGTCAACCATCCGACTTATGTGGTCGGCTGCAGTGACGAGGACATCCGCCAGCTCGTCGCCCTCGGCGTCTACATGGAGCACTCGATCTGCATGTTCGTCGAGGGGCGCTCGAAGAAGTACGGCCCCGACAAGCTCAAGCACCTCATCGACGTCGCCGGCGTCGACCGCACGCTGCTGTGCTCCGACCTCGGTCTGGTGGGGTCGCCGCGACCGGTTGACGGCTATCGCGCCGTGCTGGAGATCCTGCTCGATCTTCAGGTGCCCGAGGCCGATATCCGCAGGCTGATCGGCGCGAACGCCGCCACGTTGCTCAACCTCCCGGCCGCATAGCGATCGGCCGGTCGTGCGGCCGCTGCGAGATCGACGGGGCCGGCGCGGGAAATGAACATGCGCGGCCCCAACGTCAGCCGGCGCCGACGCCATCGTCGAGTTGGAGCAACCGGTGCGGGCTGGCCGCGCCGGTCCAAGTCCATCTCACGCGGTGACGGGCTTGAGCACCGGTCGCCGGCGCCGCCGTTGCAGCAGCAGGATGACGGCCAGCAGCGCCAATGCCGGCAGAGCGAACCAGTAGCGGCTCGGCCGCTGCGCCGCCACCAGCACCGAGGTCACCTCGTCGCCCGGAGCCAGGCCGTATTTGGCTGCCTCGCTGCCGAACTTGACGGTCTGCACCATGACCGGGCCGGGCAGTGTCGAGATGCCCAGGCCCGACTTCTGCAGCCGCTCGAGTCCGTTCTTGCCCGGCTTCATCGTCAGCCGCACCAGCTTCTCAACGTCCTGGCCGGCGCGCGACTGGCTTTTGACGCGGAAACGGAGCGTGCCGTCTTCGGGCACGGCGTTCGCCATGTTGACGAGTTGGGTCGCCGGCCTGTCGATGAACGGCGCCTGGAAGCGGTCGAGCCAATAGCCCGGCCGGAACAGGGTGAAGCAGATCAGCAGCAAGGCGATGGTTTCGTACCAGCGGTTGCGCGTGATCAGCCAGTTCTGCGTCGCCGCGACGAAGCAACCCATGGCGATGATCGAGCAGACGACGATCAGGGCGAGATTGGCCCAGCCGCCGATGTCGATGAGCAGGAGCTCGGTGTTGAAGATGAAGATGAAGGGCAGGAGGCCGGTGCGGATTTCGTACCAGAAGCCCTGAAGACCGGTCTTGATCGGATCGGCGCCCGAGATCGCCGCCGCGGCATAGGCGGCGAGACCGACCGGCGGGTGCACGTCGGCCATTAGGCCGAAATAGAAGACGAACATGTGCACGGCGACGAGCGGCACGGCGAGATCGTTCTGCTGCGCCACTTCGACCAGCACCGGCGCCATCAAGGTCGCCACCACGACGTAGTTCGCGGTGGTCGGCATGCCGATGCCGAGGATGAGGCAGATGAAGGCGGTGAGGATCAGCATGATCATCAAATTGCCGCCGGAGGCGGTCTCGACGATCTCGGTCATGACGAGGCCGATGCCGGTCAGCGCCACCGTGCCGACGATAATGCCGGCGCAGGCGGTGGCGATGCCGACCGAGGTCATGTTGCGCGAGGCGCCCTGGAAGGCAGCGATCAGATCGTCGATGCCTTCGCGAATGCGCGCGCCGAACGCATAGTCCCCTCTGAAGAAGGCGATCAGCGGCCGCTGCGTCACCATTATGAAGATGAGGAACATCGTGCCCCAGAAGGCCGACAGGCCGGGCGACAATTCCTCGATCATCAGGCACCAGATCAGCACCACGACCGGCAGCAAATAGTGCAGGCCGGTGCGCGCCGTGTCGTAGAAGTCCGGCACCTTGATGATGGCCTTCGACACGTCGTCGACCGGCAGGTCGGGATGCTTCGCCTTCTGGCGGACGAGGCCGACATAGATGGCGAGCAAGGCAATGCCGAGCACCCAGCTTGCCGACGCGCCGAATACGAGCTTGGTCCAGCCGATGCCGTAATAGACGAGGCCGCTGAGCACGATGATGCCGCAGATCGTCATCATGCCGCGCATGAATGTATTACGCAGCGGCGCGGTCGACGACCGCGACAGGCCGCGCAGTCCCATCTTCGCCGCCTCGATGTCGACGATATAGAACAACGCGCCGTACGTCAGAAATGCCGGCAGGAAGGCATGTTTGACGACCTCGGAGTAGGGAATGCCGACATATTCGGCGATCAGGAACGCCGCCGCCCCCATCACCGGCGGCATCAACTGACCGTTGACGCCCGCGGCGCATTCGATGGCGCCGGCTTTGACGGCGGAATAGCCGACGCGTTTCATCAGCGGAATGGTGAAGGTACCCGTCGTGACCGTGTTGGCGATCGACGAGCCGGAGATCATTCCGGTCATGCCGGAGGCGACGACGCCGGCCTTGGCCGGGCCGCCGCGGAAGGTGCCGAGCATGGCGAAGGCGATCTGGATGAAATAATTGCCGGCGCCGGCCTTCTCCAGGAGGCTGCCGAACAGTACGAAGAAGAACACGACATTGGTCGACACGCCGAGCGCGACGCCGAAGATCCCTTCCGACGTCAGCCACATCTGCGAGGCGGCGCGCGACAGCGACGCGCCCTTGTGGCCCATCAGCCCGGGCAGATGAGGGCCGGCGAAGATATAGGCGAGCATGATCACCGCGATGATCGCGAGCGCGGGGCCGACGGCGCGGCGCGCGGCCTCGACCAGCAGCACGACGCCGATCACCGACATGACGATGTCGGCCGTGGTCGGCAGGCCGGGCCGCTGCGAGATGTCGTTGTAGAAGACCAGCAGATAGACCGCCGAAGCGATGGCGAGCGCGGCCAGCACCCAGTCGTAGAGCGGGATGCTATCGCGACGCGAGGTCTTGAAGGCGGGAAACGTCGTGAAGGCGAGCAGGAACGCGAACGAAAGATGGATGATGCGCGCCTGGCCGTCGTTGATGACGCCGAAATTCAGGATATAGGGCAGCGGCGAGGCATACCAAAGCTGGAACAGCGCCCAGCCGAGCGCCACGAAGAAGATCACGTGCTTGGCCGAGCCGACGGGCTTGCGTGCGCCGGTATCGACCTCGGCCACCATGGCTTCGAGCGCTTCGCGGTCGGCCATAGGCTTGATGTTGTCGTCGGTCATAGCGTCTCCCCCACGAGCGCGCTTTGGAATCGTAAAGTGAAGGAGCGGCCCGTGGGCCGCCCCCTCTCAAGGCTTACATCCAGCCTTTCTCCTTGTAGTATTTGATCGCACCAGGATGCAGCGGGGCCGAGAGGCCCTTGGTGACCATGTCCTTCGGATCGAGATGCGCGAAGGCGGGGTGCAGCTTCTTGAACTCGTCCAAGTTCTCGAACGTCGCCTTGACGAGATCGTACACCACATTGTCCGGCACCTTGGCCGAGGTCACGACGGTCGCCAGCACGCCGTAGGTCTCGGTCGGGTTCGGATTGTTGGCGTACATGCCGCCCGGGATGGTCGCCTTGGCGTAGTAGGGATGCGCCTTGATCAGCGCGTCGACCGCGGGACCGGTGAGCGGCACCAGCTTGGCGCCGCAGGCCGTGGTCGGATCCTGAATCGCCGCCGACGGATGGCCGACGCCGTAGAAGAAGCCGTCGATCTTGTTGTCGCAGAGCGCGGTACCCTGTTCGTCGGCCTTCAGCTCGGCCGCCATCGAGAAGTCGGCCTTGGTCCAGCCCATCTGCTTCAAGAGTTCTTCCATCGAGGCGAGCGTGCCGGAGCCGGGATTGCCGACGTTGAAACGCTTGCCCTTGAAGTCGGTGAACTTGGTGACGCCGGCTTCCTTGCGCGCCAGGACCGTGAACGGCTCCGGATGAACGGAGAACACCGCCCGCAGGTCGGGATCGGCCTTGCCCTTGAACTGGGCCTCGCCCTTGGCGGCGTTGTACTGGATGTCGGACTGCGACAGGCCGAACTCGAGCTCGCCGGTCTTGATGGCGTTGACGTTGAACACCGAGCCGCCAGTCGACTCGACCGAACAGCGAATGTTGGTCTGCGCGCGCGTCTTGTTCATCAAGCGGCACAGCGCGCCGCCGACCGCGTAATAGACGCCGGTGACGCCGCCGGTGCCGATGGTGATGAATTTCTGCTGGGCGAGCGCCGGCGAGCCGGTGGCCGTGAGCGCAAGCAGTCCGGCCACGGCGAGGCCGGTCGTCGTCATCCTGATCGTCATGTGGGTCGTCCTCCGTTTGTTATCAGCGAGTGTGCAGTAAAGGTGCAATGAGAACCCGTTCTTCGTCGGGGTATTCCTCATCTGCGCGCACGGTCAATCGATCATGCGCTCGCAGCCGCATCGACGGCTTCCCCCAATCGCTCGACGATGGTGTCGACCGCAGCGGCGTCGATAATGAAGGGGGGCGCGAGCAAAACGTGATCGCCGCGCGTGCCGTCAACCGTGCCACCCATCGGATAGACCATCAAGCCGCGCGCCATCGCTTCCTGCTTGATGCGCGCGTGAACCTTCCGCGCCGGGTCGAACGGTTCCTTGGTGCCGCGATCGGCGACGATCTCAATTCCCTGGAACAGGCCGCGGCCGCGCACATCCCCGACAAAGGGATGATTGCCGAAGCGTTCCTGCAGCCGGCGCGACAGCCGCGCGCCTTGCTCGCGCACATTGGCTAGGAGATTGTCGCGGCGAATGACGCGCTGAACCGCAAGCGCCGCGGCGCAGGCGAGGGGGTGTCCGGTGTAAGTGTGGCTGTGCTGGAAGGCGCCGGAACCGTCGGCCAATGCCTTGAAGATCTTGTCCTGCAGCAGCAGCGCGCCGATCGGCGCATAGCCGCCGCCGAGGCCCTTGGCGATGGCCATCAGATCGGGACTGACACCATCCTGCTCGCAGGCGTGCAGCGTCCCGGTGCGGCCCATGCCGCACATCACCTCGTCGAGGATGAGCAGGATGCCGTGGCGGTCGCAGATCTCGCGCACGCGCTTGAAATAGTCCGGCACCGGCGGCGCCGCGCCGAGCGTGGCGCCGACGACCGTTTCGGCGATGAAGGCGATGACGGTGTCGCCTCCGAGTTCATTGACCTTGTCGTCGAGCTCGCGCGCGAGCCGCTCGCCATAGGCTTCCGGCGTCTCGCCGGTGCGCCGCTCGCGATAGTCGTAGACCGGAGAGACGTGATGCGTCTCGATCAACAGCGGCGCGAACGCCTTGCGCGGTAGCGCCCGGCCACCGATGGCGAGCGCGCCGAGCGTGATGCCGTGATAGCTCTGGCGGCGGGCGATGAGATGGCGCCGCTGCGGCTGGCCGATCTCGACGAAATATTGCCGCGCCAGCTTGAGCGCGGCTTCGATCGCCTCGGAACCACCGCTGACATAGAAGACGTGGCCGAGGCCGGGCGGGGCGTGCGCGGTGAGGTCGTCGGCGAGTTCCTCGGCGACCTGCGTGGTGAAGAAGCTCGTATGCGCATATTCGAGCTGGTCGAGTTGCGCGCGCATGGCCTGAATGATGTCGGGATGCGAGTGGCCGAGGCAGGACACGGCGGCGCCGCCGGAGGCGTCGATATAGTCCTTGCCGGCCGCGTCGCGGATGACGATACCGGCGCCCGACGCCGCGGTCGGATAATGGTGGGCGATCGACCGGTGCAACACATGCGTCATGAGCGGCGGCGTCCTTTCGCAGGCGGGAGCACGTAGGTGCCGAAGGCGGCGAGCTGGCGTTCGCTGGCCTCGAGCGCGGCGAGTGCTTCGGGACCGCGCCGCGCGGCGACCAAGGCCGCCAGGCATTCGACCGCGGCGAAGGCCGGGGCCATCGTGTGGAAAAACGACGGCGTCTCCGTGTGCACCATGACGCTGACATCGGCCTCACGTGCCAGCGGCGACATCTCGCTGTCGGTGACGGCGACAATGCGGGCGCCGCGCTCCTTGGCGAAAGTGGCGGCGTCGATCGTCTGCCGGACGTAGGGCTTGACCGAGATGGCCAGCAGCACGTCGTTCTCGCCGATATCGCGCATGACATCGACGCCGACCGCGCCGGACCCGTCGACCAGAACGGAGTTGGCGCCGAACAGCGAGCGCACATAGTGAAAGATGTAGGCGATGGCGTAGCTCGAGCGCAGGCCGAGGCAGAACACGTGCCCGGCGCCGGCGACGAGGTCGGCGGCCGCGGTGAAGCGCTGGACGGCGGCGGCAGACGACAGATCCTGCAAGTGCTGCGCCAGCGAACCGAAAATGTCCTGCACCAGCGCGGCGTCGCCCTCGCGGTCGCGGCGGACCAGCAACTCCTCGGCGCGGCCGCGGTAGCTGTCGGGGCGACGGCGCACCGCGTCGGCGTGCAACTGCCGCACCCGGTCGTAGCCGGGCAGGCCGAAATGCTGGGCCAGTCGCGTCATCGTCGCCGGGGTCACGCCGGCGCGCCGCGCCTGCTCACGCGTGGACAGCAAAGCGACGTCGGCAGGGTGGTCGATCACCCAGCGCGCCGCCTCGCGCAGTTGCGGCGACAGGTCGTCGAAGCCGGAGCGCAGCCGGCCATTGAAAGAGGGCAGGTTCATCGACAGCAAGCCTAGCAGATGAATCAAGTGTTTCAATAGCTGTGTTTTGATCCAAATAGTTCATCCACCATCCGGTTGCGGAACCGGACGGCCTCGCAGATGTTTCAAGCTTAAAATATTTACGTTTGTAATAGTGCGGCGGATTTGGCATGCTGGATGTCGACGTCAGCGGCGGCGGAGCCTGATCGACATGCGCGCGGCAGTTCTCGGGGCCGGACCCGGCGGCCTCAATTTCGCGATCTCATTGAAATTGCGCGATCCGTCGCACGAGGTCACGGTCATCGAGCGCAACAAGCCGGACGATACGTTCGGCTGGGGCGTCGTGCTGTCGGACGAGACGCTGGGTAAACTCGAGGGCAACGATCCCGTCAGCGCCAAGGCGATCCGTGACTCGTTCGCCTATTGGGACGATATCGCGGTGCACTATCGCGATACCGTCGTGACGTCGGGTGGCCACGGCTTTTGCGGCATCGGCCGCAAGCGTCTCTTGAACATTCTCCAGGACCGCGCGCGCGAACTCGGCGTGCGTATTCAGTTCGAGACCGAGGCCGAAGCTGTCGACGTTTATGCGGCGCAATACGATCTTGTGGTGGCCGCCGATGGGGTGAATTCGCGGGTGCGCGCGGCGCATGCCGATGCGTTCAAGCCCGACATCGACATTCGTGCCTGTAAATATATCTGGCTCGGCACGCACCAGAAATTCGACGACGCCTTCACCTTCATCTTCGAGGAAACCGAGCACGGCTGGATCTGGGCGCACGCCTACCAGTTCGACGCCGACACGGCGACCTTCATTGTCGAATGCACGGAGGAGACCTGGCGTCGCTCCGGCTTCGACCACATGTCGCTCGACGAGACCATCGCGGCCTGCGAGCGCATTTTCACCGCCAATCTCGGCGGCAACAACCTGATGTCCAACGCGCGGCACCTGCGTGGCTCGGCCTGGCTCAACTTCAACCGCGTCCTGTGTGCGCGCTGGAGTCACCGGAACATCGTGCTGCTCGGCGACGCCGCGGCGACGGCGCATTTCTCGGTCGGCTCGGGCTCGAAGCTCGCCATGGAAAGCGCCATCGCCTTGGCCAATTACGTCTCGACCGAGCCCACGCTCGCGGCCGCGTTCGAGCGCTATGAGAGTGAGCGGCGGCTCGAAGTGCTGCGGCTGCAGAATTCGGCGCGCAACTCGACCGAATGGTTCGAGAACGTCGAGCGCTATCTGCATCTCGACCCGGTGCAGTTCAGCTATTCGCTGCTGACCCGTTCGCAACGTATCAGCCACGAGAACCTGCGCCAGCGCGACCCCGAGTGGCTCGCCGGTGCCGAGAAATGGTTCGACGAGCGCGCCACCGGTCGCAGGCCGACCGCGGCGCGGCCGCCGATGTTTGTGCCGTTCCGCGTGCGCGGATTGGAACTGGCGAACCGCATCTGTGTGTCACCGATGGCGCAATACAAGGCCAAGGACGGGACGCCGAACGATTGGCATCTTGTGCACTACGCCGAGCGCGCCAAAGGCGGCGCCGGCATGGTGTTTACCGAGATGACCTGCGTGTCGCCGGAGGGCCGCATTTCGCCCGGATGCACGGGACTCTATACCGACGAGCACGAGCAGGCCTGGAAGCGGCTGGTCGATTTCGTGCACGCCGAGACCGACGCCAAGATCGCCATCCAACTGGGTCATTCCGGGCCGAAAGGCTCGACCCAACTCGGCTGGGAGGAGTCCGACGCGCCGCTCGCCAAGGACAACTGGGAGATCGTCGGCGCCTCCGCCGTGCCGTGGTCGACGGAAAACCAGATGCCGCGCGAGCTCGATCGCGCCGGGATGAATCGCATCCGCGACGAGTTCGTGCGGTCGGCCGAGATGGCGGCGCGCATCGGCTTCGACTGGCTGGAGCTGCACTACGCGCACGGCTACCTGATGTCGTCCTTCATCACGCCGCTCAGCAACAAGCGCACGGACGAATACGGCGGCAGCCTCGAGAACCGCATGCGCTTTCCGCTCGAAGTGCTGCGCGCGGTGCGCAAGGTGTGGCCGGACGAGCGGCCGATGTCGGTGCGCATCTCGGCGCACGACTGGGTCGGGCCGGACGGCGTGCAGCCGCAGGACGCGGTGGCGATCTCACGCCTGCTTGTCGATAACGGTGTCGACCTCGTCGACGTCTCGGCCGGGCAGACCTCGACCCAGGCGCAGCCGGTCTACGGCCGCATGTTCCAGACGCCGTTCTCCGACCGCATCCGCAACGAGGCCGGCGTCGCCACGCTCGCGGTCGGCAACATCTACGAGCCGGATCACGTCAATTCGATCCTGATGGCCGGGCGCGCCGATCTCGTCTGCCTGGCGCGGCCGCATCTGACCGACCCGTACTGGACGCTGCACGCGGCGGCCGACCTGCATTATACCGGCGTGAACTGGCCGAAGCCTTACTGGCCCGGACGCGATCAGCTCAATCGGCTCAAGGCCCGGGCCGACACGCAAATCGGGAAAGTCTGATGGGCGCGCTCGACGGACGGCACGCACTGGTCACCGGCGGCGGCAGCGGCATCGGCGCGGCGATCGCGCGTGCGCTGGTGGAGGCCGGCGCCGCCGTCACCATCGCCGGGCGCGACAAGTCCAAGCTCGCAGCGATGGCGCGCAGCCTCAAATGTGCGACCGCGGTTGCCGACGTCACGCGCGAAGCCGACTGCACGGCGATGGTCGACGCCGCGCGCGAGCGGCACGGGCCGCTCGATATCGTGATCGCCAATGCCGGCGCCGCCGAAAGTGCGCCCTTCGCCAGGATCGACAGTGCGCACTGGCAACGCATGGTCGACGTCAATCTCACCGGGGCGTTCAATACCGCACGCGCGGCGTTCGCCGATCTCACCCGAGCCGGCGCTGCCGAGGGCGGTCGCCGGCTCGTCTTCATCGCCTCGACCGCGGCGCTGAAGGGCTATCCCTACGTTGCCGCCTATGTCGCGGCCAAGCACGGCGTGCTCGGCCTCGCGCGCGCGCTCTCGGCCGAACTTGCCCCGACCGGCGTTACCGTCAATGCCGTTTGCCCCGGGTTCACCGATACGCCCTTGCTCGAAGCCTCGGTCGCCGCCATCAGCGCCAAGACAAAACGCCCGGCCGACGACGCCCGCGCCGCGCTCGCCAAGGACAATGGCCATAACCGCCTGATCGCGCCGGAGGAGGTCGCCGGCACCGTGCTCTGGCTGTGCACGGCCGCCGCGTCCTCGATCAACGGTCAGGCCATCGCCATTTCCGGAGGCCAGGTATGACACTCGCCGCCAAACCCGCGCCGCGGACGGTCGCGCGCCCAGTCGGCAAGCAACGGCTGCGATTATGGCTGCGGCTCCTGCGCGCGACGCGCGCCGTCGAAGCGGAGCTGCGCGAGCGGCTGCGGGTGCAGTTCCAGATGACGCTGCCGCAGTTCGACGTCATGGCCGCGCTCGCGCGCGCCGAGAGCGGCATGACCATGACGGAGTTGTCGCGCAAGCTGATGGTCTCGAACGGCAATGTCACCGGTATCATCGACCGGCTGGTGAACGACAAATT
>Ga0105240_10006963_pt1 | contig 16516 bp, 21 predicted proteins | sample KBSC54metaG_FD_80426 | JGI IMG/M metagenome (GOLD analysis project Ga0105240, IMG submission 80426) | Corn rhizosphere microbial communities from Kellogg Biological Station, Michigan, USA - KBS C5-4 metaG | ecosystem: Host-associated > Plants > Roots > Rhizosphere > Soil | place: Michigan, USA... | reverse complement strand
GCGAGCGGCGCAACGGCCGTCTGATTTGTCCTACGCCGGCATCGGCTGTCTCCCACCTTGCGCGCTCTGCTCGGTCCCTACGCTGAAAGGCCTCGCGCTTGCCTTTGTGCGGGCGAGCGCTTGTGAAAGGCAGATTTCATGAATCCCGTCTCACGCAAGAGCGCGGCCCTGGTTGTCTCCACGGCGATGCTGCTGGCCTTGGGTGCATGCAATCGCTCGATGAGCGATCGCCTGGAGACCGGCGCCAGCAGCAAGACGCGAGCGACGGATGCCGTGCGCCAGTCGAAAGACGCGAACTCCGGCGCCGCATCGGCGCACACCGACGCGTTGGACGAAACCAAGGCCGACCCGACAGCCGATACGGACAGCACGAGGTCGATGGGCGCAGCCGCCGGGAAAGTGGACGATGCGACCATCACCGCCAACGTGAATGCCAGGCTGGTCAAGGACAAGGACCTCAGCGGGATCAGGATCGACGTCGACACGCAGGACGGCGTCGTCACCTTGAGCGGACTGGCGCCTTCGGCCAGTGCCAAGGAGCACGCGAGCGAAGTCGCGCACAAGGTGGACGGCGTTCATTCCGTGAACAACCAGCTCACGATCAAATCGAGTTGAGCGCCTGCGTTGTGCCACCCATCGCCTGGCACGATGGCTGGGGCGTCGAATTCTGGTCTTGCGGCACCGCCGCTTGCGGCGCATAGATCACGTTGTGCACGAAGCGCAGCTTGTCCAGCGCCTGCTGGGTCAGCGCGAAGGGGTACGCGTCGTCCTGGCCAAGGCTGCGGTTCAGGCTGTTCAGCAGCAGCGTGAGCGGCACCCACTGGTCTACCAGGTGGTCGAAGTCCGGCGCAATCCGCTCGAAGGGGCTGGTGACTTCCTCCACTTCCTCCGCATCGTTGCCTGGCACGACCAGACGCGTGTTGTACGACGAGGCCGTCTCCAGCAGGTCCACCATGTGCAGGTAATGCGCCCAGGTTTCGGCCCAGTCCTCCCAAGGGTGCGCCGTCGCGTAGGCGCTGACGTGATGCTGCTGCCATCCTGGCGCCGCGCCGCCCGCGGCGTAATACGCATTGAGCGCTTGCGCATAGTCCACGGACTCGTCGCCGAATTTCTCGCGGAACGCGTTCAGGCGGCCGGCATCCTTGATCAGCGAGTCCCAGTAGTAGTGGCCCGACTCGTGCCGCAGGTGACCCAGCAACGTGCGATACGGTTCATGCAAGGCGACGCGGCGGCGCACGCGTTCGGCGTCGTCGGCCTCGGCGATGTTCAGCGTGATCACGCCCGCGCAATGGCCGGTCAGCACCTGCTGGCCCGGCAGGTCGGCCAGGAATTCGAATACCGGTCCATCGCGTTCGCCGGCGGGAGGGTCGACGGATGCGAGCCCCAGCTTGGCGAGCGTATAGAACAGCCGCCGCTTGGCGGCCTCGATACGGTACCAGCGTTCCTGGTTTTGCGGCAGCGACAGGTCGGGCAGCACGCGAGTCTGGCGGCACGACACGCACAGCGGATTCGCGTCATGCGAAGGCACGGCGAAATTGCAGGCCTGGTACTGAACGTGGTTTTGGCACAGGCGGTAGTGATGGCTGGCCTGGTTGCGCCGATTGGGCTTCTTGCGCTGCCACAGCTGCTGGCCTTGCTGATCCGGCACAGGCTCGATCGCGCACAGCGCCAGGCGATCGGGCAGGAATGCCAGCGCGCTGCCGCATTGCAGGCACTGCACGTTTTCGAAGAACAGGGGGTGGCCGCAGTTGTCGCAGCGAAAGGTTTTCATCGTTTGGCCTTCTCCATGAGAAAAGGCAGGCGCGGCCCCGGCCGCTTGCCTGCCTTTCATGCCGACGCGCAGGTCGGCGCCGCCGGATTACGGACGCACCACCAGGTTGTTGCGCACTTCCCGCACGCCCTTTGTGTTGCGTGCGATGCGCTCGGCCTGGGCCTTCTCGGCGGGCGATTTGGCAAAGCCCGACAGGGCGACCGTTCCGTTGAGCGTCTCGACCTTGATCGCGCCGGCGTCCACGGTCTTGTCTTCAACGAACTTCGCCTTGACCGCGGTAGTGATCGATGCGTCATCGATGTAGGCGCCGACGGTTTCCTGCCCGCGAATCATGGCGCAGCCGGATCCCAGAATCGTGGCGCCCGTCAATGCGGCGATGGCAAGTGCTCTTGTGAATTTCATGACTTTCTCCTTGAGTTGTCGTTTCGGTGCCGAAGCTTCCCAAAGCTCCCCGGACGACGGCACCACGCCTCCGGCTTGCATGCGGTTCATCGATGCGGCGCGCGGTCCTTCGGATCGTCCGCGGCCGACATGGCAGACATGAGAAGGCCCGACAACTGTCCCGACTTCAGCAAGGCCATCGCGATCCCGCCCAGCGAGATCAGCCGCCAGGGCCGGGCGATCATCGCCACGGCGCCCACGGCCACCGCGATGGCCAGGAATTGCACCGGCTTGCGCGCGGCGTACTCGGACAAGGCCGGCGTTGCCAGTTCCAGTCCGTAATGCGCCGGATGCTGGCGCCACCAGCTGCTGGCTGCGCGCTTCAAAGTCGCGAACCAACTCGCGGGACCGGAGCCCGAAGCTGCTTCGCCGCCGTGCACATCGTCCGGCTCGAACTCGCCGGCGCGGCGTTGCGGCCGCCCTTCGCGGCGATGGATCTGCTCGATGATCGCCAGGCGGGTCTTCGCCAATCGATCCGCTGCGTCGCTCATTCGAGAACCTCCGCCCTGCGGGCTGCGGTGCCATGAGCATTGGGTGAGGCCGGCCGCCTCATGCTTTGGCCCCGACCGCGCGCAGTGCTTGCGCATCCGCATCGAGCTGCGCTCTCAGTTCCGTGAATGCTTTGTTCGGCAGCCGCTGCCGCGCGACCAGCCAGCCCACCAGCGAGACGCCGAGGGCAATGCCCGGCACGATCACCAGGGCCCAGTGGAACTCGCCTTGCACGGCGCCCAGCATCACTGCGACGCCGGCGAGGATCAGGAACACCAGCAGGCCGATGACAGCCACTCCCCAGGCGATCACCCGCTTGGCCACTTCGAGGCCGACGCTCGATGCCTCTTCCTGAACCAGCGCCGCGTAACCCGCGACGTGATCCATCACCAGTTCAGGACGGGTGATCAGCACCGAGAAAATAGGATGAACCATTCGCGCCTCCCTCGAAAGTCTTTATTCGCTTGTCTCTTGTCAGTAGTAGCGCTGGTCGCTGTTGCGGCGCAAGGCCAGTACCAGCGCCGCAACCGCCGCGCCGATGGCCGCTGCAATCAGCGCCGACTTCAGCGGCTGCTCCGAGACATAGCGTGTGGTGGCCTGCGCATATTCGCCGACGCTGCTCGCGCTCTTGTTCGCGAGGTCTTTCACGCCATAGCGCAGGTCACGTACTTTTTCTCCGGCTTTCTCGAAAGCCTGGTTTGCGAATTCGCGCGTGCTCTCGAGCGCCTGGCCCGTGATGCTGCGGGCGTCTTCCGCGTAGTTGGATGCTCCGCTGCGGAGCGATTTGCTGCTGTTCATGTGGATGTCCTCTGGTTGGTGGTGGAAAAGGGCCCCCCGGCCCCTTGTTGGAACGGCGCGGGCCGCTAGCCCTTGCGCCCGATGCTCATGACGAAAGCGACGATGGCCATGATCACGAAGATGAAGAAGAGGATCTTGGCGATCGACACGGCGCCCGCGGCGATGCCGCCGAAGCCGAACAAGGCGGCGATCAGCGCGATCACCAGGAAAACGATGGCGTAGTGCAACATGTGGAACTCCTTCGGGCGCACCCGGTTTCGCGGCGCAGCGCATGTCGCACGACGCCTGCACGAAGGGTAGGGCGGCCACGGCTGCGCTGTTGATCAGCGGCAGGCGTGACTGTTTGTCGGCAGGGGAGATGGGTCCATGTAGGACCCGGCCGACGCGCAAAGAAGAAATTTCGGAAAAACGCGGCGTGGTCAGCGCGCCGGATTGCCCTTGGGCAGGACGGCGGAAATACGGGTGCCTTCGCCGATCGTGGAACTGACCATCAGCCGGCCGCCGGCCGCTTCCACGCGATGGCGCATGCCGGCCAGCCCGTGCGTCGAAGGGCGGATCTCGGTGACGTTGAAACCCTTGCCATCGTCGCGGATGTCCACTTCCACATGGTTCTCGTAATTGCGCACGCTGATTTCCACCTGCTTGGCCTCGGCGTACTTGCCCACATTGGTGAGCGACTCCTGCACCAGCCGGTAGACGGTGAGCTGGCGCGACTCGTCGAGTTCCACGGATTCCAGCCCGGTGGTGATCTCCACCCCGGAGCGCTCGGAGAATTCGCGCGCCAGGATTTCCAGCGAAGCCGTCAGTCCCAGGTTGGAAAGCGAGGACGGCCGCAGGTCCTCGATGATGCGGCGCTTCAAGGCGATGCCGCTGTTCAAGGCTTCGGTCAGGTGCTGCAGCCGTTGCGCGATTTCGGGCGCCGACTGCGTGCCCAGGCGCGACTTCAATCGAGCCACGTCCAGCTTGGCGGCCGTCAGCAGCGCGCCGAGTTCGTCGTGCAGCTCGCGCGCCAGATGGCCGCGCTCTTCTTCGCGCACCTGCTGCAAGTGCGTCGCCAATTCCGCCAGGGTGGCCGTGCGTTCGCGCACCTGCCGCTCCAGCAGGTCGCGCTCCTGCTGCAGTACCTTCTGCTGCTCTTCGCCGGCGAGTTTCAGGGCCGTGGTCTGCCGCAGGTAGAGATAGAACGCCAGCAGGCCGGCCATCGTGACGGCGGCAATGCCGATGCGCGACAGCATCAGCGACCGGCGCACCTGCACCTGGCTCACCTCCATGCGCGCCGTCGCGGAGTTGATCAACTTGGTCGCCTCTTCGCGAATGGCGTCCATGTGCTCCTTGCCCACGTCCGTCATCAGCACGAATTTCCACGCGTCCTCGTTGCCTTGCTTGCGCATGCGCACCGACAGCTCCATTTCGGCCAGCTTGCGCTGCACGTTGCGAGTGAGCTGCGCAAGCGTGCTGAATTCATCCGCGCTGGGCGTGTACGCGATTCGCAGGGCATCCAGCTGCTTGCCGATATCCGCGACGGCCATGTTGTAAGGCTCCAGGTAGCGCGGGTCCCCGGTGAGCAGGTAGCCGCGCGATCCGGTTTCCGCGTCCAGCACGAGCTGCAGCACGCGATTCAGGGAGCCCCGGGTGCGCGAAGCCTCCGCGATGTCGTTCAGGGCCTTGGACGATTGATTGAAGCCGGTTTCGTTGATGCCAATCAGGATGCAGGCCGCCAACAGCGCCAACGCCAGGCTGATGGCCAGTTTCGGCATGGAAAACGAGCGTACGAATCTCACTCGGAACAGTCCTTCTTATGCATAAAATCCAGAATAATCAAGGGTGAAACCAGACACCTTTCCAATGTGGGCAAAATGGACGCCCTTGATATCTGAAGGCGAACGGACATGATCAAAGTCGGCATTGTGGATGACCACGCTATTGTGCGTTCGGGACTCAAGCAGTTCTTTTCCGAACAGGTGGACCTGCGGGTGGTGGGCGAAGCGGCCAGCGGCCGCGAGGCCATCGACCTGGTTCGCACCACCGAACTGGACGTGCTGGTGATGGACTTGTCGATGCCCGGCCAGAGCGGCATCGACGCGCTCGGCATGATCCGGGCCAAGGCGCCCGATGTCGGCATCCTCATCCTCTCGGGCTATCCCGAAGAACATTACGCGATGAACCTGATCCGCCAGGGCGCCAGCGGCTACCTGAACAAGGAATGCGAGCCGATGGAGATCGTCAACGCGATCCGCACGATCGCGCTGGGCCGGCGCTATATCTCGCCCGCAGTGGCCGAACTGCTGGCCCAGCAACTCAATCGCAAGGAAGGCGGCGCACCGCACGAGCAGCTGTCCGAGCGCGAATTCCAGGTGTTCCTGAAGCTGGCCAAGGGCGAGACCGCCGGTGACATCGCCAAAGCGCTGTCGCTCAGCGTCAAGACCGTCAGCACCTACCGCACGCGGCTGATGGAAAAGATGAGCCTGGCCTCGAACAGCGACCTGACCTACTACGCCCTGAAAAACAAGCTGATCGACTGAAGCGCTGGACTGCGACGCTGCTTGCGGATCGGCCAAGGCTTGCCATTCACGCCCCTGGACGGGGGCCTTCGCTTTGGGCGATGCAGTATTCCACCAGCGCATCGATCTCGTTGGATTTGTCGAACACCGCATCCGCACCCAGCTGCGTGCAGCGCTTGCGCATATCGGCCGTGGCGTAGTTGCTCAGCACCACCACCCGCCGGCCCGAGGGGCGGCCCCTGCAGGCCTCCAGCACGCCCAGCCCGCTGCCTTGCTTGAGGAACAGGTCGACGATGGTCAGGTCCCACTGGCCATTGTGCTGCGCCAACCAGCCCTTGGCTTCGTTTTCGGTTTCGGCCCATCCGAGCGGCTTGATGCACGCGAGTTCTTCGAGCGTTCCGATCAGGTTCTCCCGAATCGTGGCGTTGTCTTCGACGATATAGGTTTTCAATTCCACAGTGGCTTACCAAGGCGTGGCGGGATTTCGACGCCCGTTGTCGAGCTTGCAGCCCCTGACCGCTGTGCATCCCCGCCCTTTTTCATTCTGCCAGCCGTCCCGCGCCTCGACCGTAGGATGTTTCCTACGCCGCATCTGTAGGCTCGCGCTGACAGCACCTCCCGTGCGGCACTGACCGGGCAACATTTGTTCACCGGCCACACTTTCCGCAAACAGCCCGGCAGGGCAGGATCGCTCGCGTGAAACTACTGCTGCAGTCAGCGATGATTTTTTTCGGCACCCTCATGGCGGCGGGCCTGGTCGCCCTGGGCGAACCGCGGGATGCGCCGGTCCAGCGCAGCGCGTCGCATGAGCAAGCGACGCTGCAGGCGCTCAACCGGGTGGTGGATTCCGCGCGCCTGTGGGTTGACGGTGATTCCGCAGCGCGCACTCGCTGACGGGATGGCATGGATGAAGCGGCAACCGCCAACACTCACCGCAGCCATTCCCTGTGGCTCAAGGTGCTGGCCGCGGTGGTGCTGCTGGCGCTTGCGCTGGTGCTCATTGCCGCATTCTTTCCGTGGGATACGCTGCGCGGCCCGTTGAACCGCTACGTCAGCGATCGCACCGGCCGCCACTTCGAAATCACCCGCAGGCTCGATGTCAAACTCGGGCGGGTGACGCGCATCCTGGCCGACGGCATCGAGTTCGCCAATCCCGAATGGGCCAGCGATCCGCAATTGGTGAAGGCCGAAGGCGCTGAAATCGACATCGAGCTGCTGCCGCTGCTGCGGCGTCATATCGTGCTGCCGAAGATCGAATTGCGGCGGCCGCAACTGGGCTTGCAGATCGAACCGGACGGCCGGCGCAGCTGGGCGCTGGGACGCGACACGTCGGACCCGGCCAACATCCCCGACATCGGTGCGCTGGTCGTCGATCAAGGCAGCGTGCACTTCATCGCGACCGAACACGGCGCCGACATTCACACCGATTTCGCGATCGATGGCCCGCTCACGCGCGCGAACGCATCGACGCCGGCCGGCGGCACCAGCACCATGCCCTTGAGTTTCAATGCAAAGGGCACGTGGCAGAAGGAGCCGTTCACGGCGAAGGGCCGCACCGGCAACGTCCTGTACCTGAGCGGCCCTTTGCGCAATCCCTTTCCGATCGAGATCGACGGCGCCGCGGGCGCCACCCGCTTGCACGCGCAAGGGCAGATCGCGAGCTTGGCCACGTTGGATGGCGCCGATGCCGTGTTCGACCTGGAAGGCAAGGACCTGGCGGACCTGTACAAGCTTGTCGGCGTGGTGCTGCCCGCTTCGCCGCACTATGCGGTGCGCGGCCAGCTTTCCAATCACCAGCAGGTCTGGAAAGTGCGCGGTCTGGAGGGGCAGCTCGGCAACTCGGATCTCAGCGGTGAATTGTCGTTCGACCGGCAGCACAAAGTGCCGCACCTGGCCGGCAACCTGAAGTCCAAAGAGCTGGATTTCGACGATCTCGCGCCCGTGGTGGGCTTGCCCGAGCACCCGCGCAGCAAGGCCGCGGCGACGCAGCACGTGACGGTGGCGGAGACTGAACCTGACGGCAAGCACAAGCCCAAGAAGCCGAAGGACCCGAATCGCAAGGTGCTGCCTCGCAAGCCGCTGGACTTGGCGCGCCTCAAGGCGATGAATGCCGAAGTGACGTACAGCGCCGCGCGCGTCAAGAACGCCGGGACGATGCCGCTGGATCGCGCTGCGATGCGCGTGCGGCTGGAAAACGGCGTGCTGCAACTGGACCAGATGAACCTGGGCATCGCCGGTGGGACGGTCACCGGGCGTCTGCACATCGACAGCCACAGCAATCCCGCAATGGTGGAAACACACCTGAGCGGCAAGGCGATGGAGCTGAGCAAGATGTTCCGTGACGTGAACCTCACCAAGACCTCCTTCGGCAAGATCCACGCGGACATCGATCTCAAGGGGCGCGGCAACTCGGCGGCGCAGATGCTGGGTTCGGCGTCGGGCAATGTGGACATGCTGATGGGCCGTGGGCAGATCAGCAACTTGCTGCTCGAAATCGCGGGACTGGACGGCGGCGAGATCATCAAGTTCCTGCTGCGCGGGGACCAGAACGTGCCGGTGCGTTGCGCCGCGACCGCGTTCGACGTCAAGCAGGGGCTGATGACGAGCCGCGCGCTGGTCCTCGATACCACCGACACCGTCGTCTATGGGGACGGCACGATCAACCTGGCGACCGAAGCGATCGACCTGTACTTCAGGCCGTACCCGAAGGACAAGAGCATTCTCGCGTTGCGCTCGCCGCTGAAGGTGACGGGCACGCTGGGCGCGCCGAACGCCGGACCGGACAAGAGCGCGCTAACGGGACGTGCAGCCGCCGCGCTCGCGCTCGGCGCGATCAATCCGCTGTTGGCATTGGCCGCAACCATCGAGACCGGACCAGGCGAGGACGCGGACTGCGGCGCGATCTTGCGGCAGGCCGCTGCGGGTGGTCCGAACTTCGCCCGGGCCGGGAACGCGCAAGCGAACTCCGAGCGGGCGCAGAACGCATCGAAAATGGGCGGCCCCGCCGCGCCTGACAAATCGGTATCGCAGGCCCGTTGATTCGTGATCGGGCCGCGTCCCGCCGCCACGAGCGGGCAAGCGCGAGTCGGACCGCTATCGGCCGCCGCAGACGGCGCAACGCATATTGCGCGGTACCCGCACTTCGCTCCACTGCATCGACCTGGCATCGAGCATCTGCAAGCGGCCCACCAGCGAACTGCCCACGCCCGCGAGCAATTTCAGCGCTTCGGCAGCCTGCATCGTGCCGATGATGCCCACGAGCGGCGCGAACACACCCATGGTCGCGCACAAAGTTTCCTCGAAGTCCTCGGCCGGCGGAAACACGCAAGCGTAGCAAGGCGACTGGACATCGCGTGTGTCGTACACCGAGATCTGGCCGTCGAAGCGGATCGCCGCGCCGGAGACCAGCGGCTTGGCGTGCCGCACGCAGGCGGCGTTGATCGCATGGCGCGTCGCGAAGTTATCGCAGCAGTCGATCACCACGTCCGCGGCGGGCACCCATTCGTCGAGCAAGCGTGCGTCCGCGCGTTGCGCCACCACGCGAACGCGTGGCTCGGGATTGATCGCCGCGATCGCCTGCTGTGCTGACTGCGCCTTGGGCTGCCCGACTCGCGCCAAGGTGTGCGCGATCTGGCGTTGCAGGTTGGTGAGATCGACTGTGTCATGGTCCACCAGCGTGATGCGGCCTACGCCCGCCGTGCCCAGGTAGAGCGCCACCGGCGAGCCGAGTCCGCCCGCGCCGATCACCAGCGCGTGCGCTTGCATGATCCGCTGCTGCCCTTCCACGCCCAGTTCATCGAGCAGGATATGCCGCGAGTAGCGCAGGAGCTGTTCGTCCGTCATGCGCGTGATTGTCGCGGAAAGAAAAAAGCCAGCACGGGGCTGGCTTTGCTATCGCGATGATGGACCCCGGATCAAGTCCGGGGTGGCACGCCGGCGCCGCACGCGCCCGTATCAGTTTTCCTTCTTCTCGTTCTTGTTCTCCACGATTTGGGTCTTGCTGACCAGCACCGGCCGGCCCTTCAACTGGTTCAATGCCTGCACCAGCTGGAAGTCCTTGTCGCTGCCGAATTCCGGAACCTTGCTGCGCTCGGCGACCGGCTTCTTGGCCTCTTCCTCGGCCTTCTTGATGGCTTCCTCGCGGGCCTTCTCGCGAGCGGGGTCCTTGGCTTCGGGGCCTTGGCCGCTGCTCAGGTGCTTGTCCAGGTCGGCTTCCCGGGTGCGCAGCACCGCGAAGATCGCGCCGTCCTCGGTGTCGTCGACCATCACGTCGGGCACGATGCCCTTGGCCTGGATCGACTTGCCGCTGGGCGTGTAGTAGCGCGCGGTGGTCAGCTTCAGGCCGGTGTCGGGACCGAGCGGGCGCACGGTTTGCACCGAGCCCTTGCCGAAAGTCTGGCTGCCCAGGATGGTGCCGCGATGGTGGTCCTGCAGGGCGCCGGCGACGATCTCGCTGGCGGACGCCGAACCTTCGTTGACCAACACCACCAGCGGCACCGTCTTGAGCGCGGCCGGCAGCTTGCGCAGCGGATCCGCGCCGGCGCGGCGCTGGTAGAACTCGGGCGCGGCCTTGTAGACGAACTTGCTCTCAGGCAGCTGCCCATTGGTGGAAACCACCGTCACGTTCTCCGGCAGGAATGCCGCGGAGATGGCGACGGCCGCATCCAGCAACCCACCGGGGTCGTTGCGCAGGTCCAGCACCATACCCTTCAAGTTCGGTTCGGCCTTGTAGATTTCATCGACCTTCTTGACGAAGTCATCGACGGTGCGCTCCTGGAACTGCGACAGGCGGATCCAGCCGTAACCGGGCTCCACCACCTTGCCGCGCACCGATTGCGTGCGGATTTCCTCGCGCGTGATGGTGACGGGGAAAGTGCGGTTCTCGTCCTTGCGGAAGATGGTCAGCATCACCTTGGTCTGGGGCTCGCCGCGCATGCGCTTGACCGCATCGGAGAGCGACAGGCCCTTGACGGCGGTGTCGTCGATCTTGGTGATCAGGTCATTGGGCTTGAGGCCCGCACGGAAGGCCGGTGAGCCTTCGATCGGCGAGACCACCTTGACCAGGCCGTCTTCCTGCGAGATTTCGATGCCGACGCCCACGAAGCGGCCCGACGTGCCCTCGCGGAATTCCTTGAACGACTTCTTGTCGAAGTATTGCGAATGGGGATCGAGGCTGGCCACCATGCCCGCGATGGCATCGGTGATCAGCTTGTGCTCGTCCACCGGTTCGACGTAGTCGGTCTTGACCATGCCGAACACGGCGGCCAATTGCTGCAGCTCTTCGAGCGGCAAAGGCGCCAGCGAGCCGCGCGCCACGGTTTGCAACGACACCGTCGTCAGCGCGCCGGCCAGGGCGCCTACGGAAATCCAGCCGGCAATCTTGAGTTTGTGGCTCATGTCTAAAGAATCCAGTCCTCTTCAGTGATTTGAAAATATACACCTGCGAAGTGCATATGACGCAATCGTTACGTGAGGGTTCCAGGCTGCGCTGGATTAGTTGTGGAAAAGTCCCGGGGTTTACCCGTTCTTTTGGGCTTGCGCCTGGTGAGCGACCGCCGCCGCTGCCAGTGCGATCGCCTCCGCGTCGCCCAGATAGTAGTGACGAATCGGCTTGAGCGCTTCATCCAGCTCGTATACCAGCGGAATGCCGTTGGGAATATTCAGGCTGACGATGTCTTCGTCGGAGATGCCGTCCAGGTACTTCACGAGGGCGCGCATCGAGTTGCCATGTGCGGACACCAGCACCCGCCGGCCCGCCTTGATCGCAGGGCCCATGGACTGCTGCCAGTACGGCAGCACCCGTGCCACCGTATCTTTCAGGCACTCGGTCAGGGGCATCCGGCCGGCCGGGATGTCGGCGTAGCGCCGGTCGCCGGCTTCGCCGCGCGGATCGCCGGGTTCAAGTGCCGGCGGCGGGATGTCGTAGCTGCGCCGCCAGAGCAGCACCTGCTCGTCGCCGAATTTCTTCGCGGTCTGCGCCTTGTTCAGGCCTTGCAGCGCGCCGTAGTGCCGTTCATTGAGCCGCCACGAGTGCTCCACCGGCAGCCAGGTGCGCTCCATCTGGTCCAGGCAATGCCACAAGGTGTGGGTGGCACGCTTGAGGACGCTCGTGTAACACAGGTCGAAATCCCAGCCTTGCTCCTTGAGCAGCCGTCCGGCGGCTTTGGCCTGCTCGATGCCGGTGTCGGTCAGCGGGACATCGGTCCAGCCGGTGAAGCGGTTTTCCAGGTTCCAGGTCGATTCGCCGTGGCGGATCAGCACGATCTTGTACATGGGGATTGAAGGCCTTGCGGCAGCGCGAGCAAACCCCGCATTTTAGAATCGGGGATTGCCCGCAACGCCCCACCAAGGAAACACGTGAAATTTATTATCGACAACTGGATGCTGATCGCGGTGGCCCTGGCCTCCGGCGGGATGCTGCTGTGGCCCGTCATCCAGGGCGTCACCAGCGGCGGACTGTCGACCGCGAACGCGGTCCAACTGATCAACCGCGAACGGGCCGTTGTGGTGGATGTCGCCGAAGCGGAGGAGTTCGCGGCGGGCCATGTAGGCGGCGCCAAGAACGTGCCGGTGGGCCAACTGGAACAGCGCTTGCCCGAAGTCGTGAAGAACAAGACGCTGCCCTTGATCCTGGTTTGCCCGACGGGTGCGCGCGCAAACCGCGCGCTGGCCGTGGCCAGGAAACTCGGCTACGACAAGGCCCAAGTGCTGGCCGGCGGGCTCAAAGCCTGGAAAGACGCTAACCTCCCCCTTGAAAAAGCCTGAAGGCCTGAAAGCCCCAACCCGACCCATGCAGTCCGTCAAGATGTACACCACCGCCGTTTGCCCTTACTGCATCCGGGCCAAGCAAATCCTCAAAGCCAAAGGCGTCGAGACCATCGACGAAATTCGCGTCGACATGCAGCCGCAGGAACGCTTGAAGATGATGGAGATCACCGGGCGCCGTACCGTGCCCCAGATCTTCATCGGCGACACGCACGTGGGCGGCTGCGACGAGCTCATCGCGCTGGACAGCCGAGGCGGCCTCATGCCGCTGTTGAACGGCGTTTGAGATAATCCTCCCCTGACCGCAATCCCGGCCCGCTTCGGCTAGTCCCCGCAGCGGGCTTTTGCATTGACCCGAAAGAAAGCCATGGCCGAACAGCAACAGGAACCCGTCTTCCAGATTCAGCGCGTTTACCTCAAGGAAGCCTCCCTCGAGCAGCCCAATTCCCCCGGGATCCTGCTGGAGCAGGAGCAGCCCACTGTCGACATCCAGCTGGGCATCGAAGCCGGGCAGGCCGCGGAGGGCGTGTACGAAGTGTGCGTCACCGCCACGGTCACGACCAAGCTCAAGGAAAAGACGGTGTTCCTGGTCGAGGTGAAGCAGGCCGGCATCTTCGAGATCCGCAACCTGCCGCCTGAGCAGCTGAACCCTGTGATGGGCATCGCGTGTCCGCAGATCGTGTATCCGTATTTGCGTGCGAACGTGTCGGACATCGTCACGCGCGCCGGCTTCCCGCCGGTCCACCTGGCCGAGATCAATTTCCAGGCCATGTACGAGCAGCAGCAGGCGAGCGCGCAGCAGAACGCGGCCGAGCCCTCCCGCATCATCACCACGGCCTGAAGACGGCGGGCTTCGCCAGCGTACGCACCGCACCCGCGCTGAACTGCTATGAAGATCATGGTGTTCGGAGCGGGGGCCTGGGGCACGGCACTGGGCGTGATCGCGTCCGCACGGCACGAAGTGACGCTGTGGGCGCGTGACGCCGCACAAGCTCGGGCTCTGCAGTCGCAGCGCGAGAACCGCCGTTACCTTCCGGCCATCGCGTTGCCTGCCGAATTGGCGGTCACGGCCGAAAGCTTCGAGGAACTGGGGCCGCGCCTGGCCGCAGCGGACCTGGTCATGATCGCCACTCCGATGGCGGGCTTGCGCGACCTGCTTTCACGGTTGCGCGATCACGCCGGCCCGGTCGCGTGGCTGTGCAAAGGATTCGAAGCGCCCGTTGCCGCGAGTTATGGCTTGCTGGGGCACGAGATTAAGGCCGAGGTCGCGCCGCGATTGAGTGGTGGCGTCCTGAGCGGGCCGAGCTTCGCCCAGGAAGTCGCGCAGGGACGGCCAACGGCGCTCGTGGCAGCCAGTGAGTGCGCGGAGGTGCGTGAGGCCCTGGTCGCGGCCTTCCATGGGCCGAGCCTGCGGGTCTACGCGAACGATGACTTGGCGGGCGTGGAAGTCGGCGGTGCCGTGAAGAACGTGCTGGCGATCGCCACCGGCCTGTGCGACGGCCTGAACCTCGGCTTGAATGCGCGCGCGGCCCTGATCACCCGCGGCCTGGCGGAGATGACGCGGCTGGGCCTGGCGCTGGGCGCGCGAGCCGACACGTTCATGGGACTGTCGGGGCTGGGTGACCTGGTGCTGACCGCCACCGGCGATCTAAGCCGCAACCGGCGTGTCGGGCTGTTGCTGGCGCAAGGCAAGTCGCTGCAGCAGGCACTCGATTCGCTTGGCCATGTCGCCGAGGGCGTCTATTGCGCGCGCGCGGTCATGCGGCGGGCCGAGCATCTGGAACTGGAGATGCCGATCACGCAATGCGTGGTCGCTCTGCTCGACGGGCAGCTCCAGCCTGCGCAGGCCGTCGCGGTGCTGATGGGGCGCGGACCGGCCGCGGAAATCGCGTGGGGCTAGTGTCAGGCCGGCGCGGGATCGATTTGCTCGAGCGCTTGGCGCACGGCGTCCAGGCTGCTCGGGCGCACCAGCCGGCCCACTTCCTTGCCGTCCTTGAGCAGCACCAGCGTTGGCCAGAGCTTGACGCCGAAGTGGCGGCCCAGCGGCCGGCCGCTGCCATCCTCGACCTTCAGGTGGCGCACCTGCGGGTGGGCGGCGAGGCCGCCCGCGATCAGTGACTGCGCGGCCCGGCAGTAGCCGCACCAGGGCGTTCCGGATTCGAGCAAAGCCGGGCCGCTGAGAGCCTCGACCTGCGCGCGAGACGGCTCCTTTGGGGCGTAGTCGGTGTTCATGCGCAGCATTCTCGCGCAGCATCGCGCGGTTCGCGTAGGCCCATGCCGCCGCGGCGGGTCGGCCCCGTCCGCAGCAGTTGCTTTGCGGCATGCCAAAGCACGGCCGCGCAGTATCGGTATGCTTGCTGCCATGACTCATTTCGATTTCTCGGCTGCCGCGGTGGCCCAGCTGGCGAGCTTGGACGCGGCTCGCGCGCTCTCGGAGGACGTGGGTGCGGGCGATCTCACGGCAAGCCTGGTCGACCCCCATCGCCGCGCGCGGGCACGCATCCTCGCGCGCGAATCCGCCGTGATCTGCGGCGCGCCCTGGGTGGAAGCTGCGTTGCGGCAACTTGATCCCCAAGTGCAAATCCACTGGCTGGTGCACGAAGGCATGCCCTGCCTGGCCGATCAGGTGGTGATGGAGGCCGAAGGCTCGGCCCGCGCACTCTTGACGGCGGAGCGCACGGCGCTGAATTTCCTCCAAGTCCTCAGCGCGGTTGCCACGAAGACCGCCCGTTACGTGGACGCGGTCCGCGGTACGAAGGCGAAGATTGTCGACACGCGCAAGACGCTGCCGGGCCTGAGGCTGGCGCAGAAATACGCCGTGCGCGCGGGCGGCGGAACGCCGAATCGCCTGGGGTTGTACGACGCGGTGCTGATCAAGGAGAACCACATCGCCGCGGCCGGCGGCGTGACGCAGGTAATGAGGGCGGCCACGCAAGTGGCCGCGCAGGCTCAGTTCATCGAGCTCGAGGTGGAAACGCTGGCCCAGCTGGAGGAAGGCCTCGCGGCCGGCGCGACCATGATCCTGCTGGACAACATGGACCTGCCGACCATGCGCGAGGCCGTCCGCATCAACAATGCCCGCGCCGTGCTGGAGATTTCCGGCGGTGTGACGATGGACACGGTGCGCGAGCTTGCAGAAACGGGGGTCGACCGCATCTCCATCGGGACCCTCACCAAGGACGTGAAGGCCGTCGATTTCTCCATGCGCCTGAAAGAGCTGTGACATGAGCGCGGTGATCCCGATTTTCGACGTCGAGTACGAGCATCCGCTGCCCGGCAACACGTGCGACACGAAGCACGCGTGGGCGCGCGTGCCCGCGGAGCCCGGCCCCGAGGAGCGCGCCGCGCTCAAGGACAAGATCCGCCGCCTGCTCAAGGAGCGCGATGCGGTGATGGTGTCGCACTATTACGTGCATCCGGACCTGCAGGATTTGGCCGAAGAGACCGGCGGCTTGGTCAGCGATTCGCTGGAGATGGCGCGCTTCGGGCGCGATCATCCGGCGCAGACCCTCGTCGTCTCCGGCGTGAAGTTCATGGGCGAGACCGCCAAGATCGTCTCGCCCGAGAAGCGCGTGCTGATGCCCGACCTCGACACCACCTGCTCGCTGGATCTGGGCTGCCCGGTCGACGAGTTCTCGGCTTTCTGCGACCAGCAACCCGACCGCACGGTCGTGGTGTACGCCAACACCAGCGCGGCGGTGAAGGCGCGCTCGGATTGGCTCGTCACTTCGAGCTGCGCCCTGGACATCGT
>Ga0105240_10006961_pt1 | contig 16518 bp, 16 predicted proteins | sample KBSC54metaG_FD_80426 | JGI IMG/M metagenome (GOLD analysis project Ga0105240, IMG submission 80426) | Corn rhizosphere microbial communities from Kellogg Biological Station, Michigan, USA - KBS C5-4 metaG | ecosystem: Host-associated > Plants > Roots > Rhizosphere > Soil | place: Michigan, USA... | reverse complement strand
TGACTATGACCGTAATCCTGGTAAGTGGTGTTTACGGTTTCCTCTGCCTGGCCGTAAACTTCGCCCGGATTTTCGCTGGTAGCGACGATGGTCGCCCCCTGGTCAAGGTAAAGAGTGATGTTGTTTTTCAAACGGATCGACCCTGATAGATAATTCCCCGCAGGCACATAAACTGTTCCACCACCTGCATCGGCCGCTGTTTCGATCGCTTTATTGATCGCTTTTGAATCGAGGTTAGTGCCATTGCCTTTAGCTCCGAACGTTTTTACATTATAAACTCCGTTGTTCGGCATATTTTGACTAAAAACATTTGTACAAAAGACAGTTATTAATAAAATCAATAAAAAGGTAGGCTTGCGGTTCATAGTAGATTATCAGGTTAAAGGGATGGAATTAATAGGCTTCGTAACGAAGATAGCCTTATTCTTTATTTTTTGGAAGTTTTTATACCAGCAGTTTCCCAGGCGGTAGTGATGATATCCTGTAGCATATCCAATCGCACTTTAGAGAGTTCAACGTAAGTAGCGCCTTTTAACCCCCATTTATTAGGGATTGGATAAAAAATAGAAGGATCAAAGGAATGGAACACGGATTGATCAATTGGTGATAATATCGCCGTCATCCGGTTATCAGCTGGCCATAAGGTTACAAATGTGCGTTTGTTTTTTACTTTAAATGCAGGGCGGCCCACGTGGACATATTCCTCCACATTTGGAAGGGACAAAGCTATCTGTCGGACGGTTTCGATATCAGCCATTTACCGGGTAGGTTTCAGTTTATATCGCTAAAATACACAACGGCTTTGAGAATAAGAGAAGCTATTATCTGGCAAAACGCTCTATCAGAGCAATGATCGTTTCAATATTGAAAGGTTTCTCTAAATAGGCATCAGCCTGGCATTGACGCGCAATCTCCGGAAGATTAGGCATCGCCGACATCAATATTACAGGAATATTTTTAGATGTATTATCATTCTTTAACCGGATGCAAAGTTCGCTACCCCATTCTTCAGCCAATTTATCGTCGAGTAAAATAATATCCGGGTTAATATCCTCAAGTTGGGATAATGAACTTCCATCAGGGCTAAAGAATGCCTCGTGCCCGCCATCTTCCAAAATATAGTCCAGTACTTCTTTAATGTCGGGGTTATCTTCGACGACTAATATTTTCAAATTAATCTTTTAGTTAAATAATTATATTAGTACAAAAATATACAGTTGAATGAAATTTAGATGAATTAATATAGAACGGTAACAAAATGGCTTACAAGAGACGCTTTAAGTCGACCAGCCGATTGTTGTATAGTAACTAAAATGTATCGACATTTACGGCGATCTTTTAAATCCGACCTATGTCTGAAACACCAAACGGATATGTAGCTGCAAGTCATAAAGACGGCATCAGCACCATTACTTTTTATCACCCTGCGCAAAACTCTTTGCCAGCCGATCTTCTAAAACAACTCTGTGCTGAAATCGAGATTGCGGGAAAAAAATCGGAGACCAGGGTGATCGTGCTAAAAAGTGAAGGTGACCGTACATTTTGCGCCGGTGCCAGCTTTGCCGAATTGGTGCAAATAAAAGATAAAGAATCAGGCGCTGAGTTTTTCTCAGGGTTTGCGAGGGTAGTCAATGCCTGCCGTAAATCGCCAAAGATCATTATTGCAAAGGTGCAAGGCAAAGCGGTAGGTGGCGGTGTTGGCCTTGCAGCGGCAGCCGATTATTGCCTGGCTACAGAAGCCGCATCCATCAAGTTAAGCGAACTGGCAATAGGTATTGGTCCGTATGTGATTTCGCCCGCGGTGATACGCAAAGTAGGTTTGTCTGCATTTTCTCAACTTACTATTCGTGCAACGGATTTTCAAACAGCTGCCTGGGCAAAGGAGAAAGGGTTATATAATGATGTTTACCCGAATATCATCACATTAGATGCAGAGTTGGATGCCTTGACCCAGAAACTCGCATCTTATCATCCGGAAGCTTTACATGGCTTAAAGCAGATCCTTTGGGAAGGCACTGAAGACTGGGATGACCTGTTGACAGAACGTGCAGCAATAAGCGGTGAACTGGTGCTATCGGAATTTACTCAACAGACATTAAAAAGCTTTCTTGAAGGCAAGCGGGCTATCTAGTTGTATACCAGAATTCTTTAATTAAACTTTCTTGTTACACTGGGATTATTTGCCATTTTTTCTCCTAAATTTATTCAAGATTAATTTTTTAGTTAAGCCTTAAAAATTGAACCCCGGAACTTGTTTCTAACGTATAAAGGCGTTAGGTCTGTGTATGACTATCCTGCAAAAGAATAGAACAATAACGGTGATAAGCTGCTTTGCTATAGCAACAGGTGTTGTTGTTATGCTTGGATGGCTATTGAATATCCCGGTTCTTAAGCAGATAGTTCCTGGCTTTGTCAATATGGTGTTCAACACCGCTCTAGCGTTTGTTTTGTTCGCGGGGGCGCTGCTCGTAACGCAGTACTCCAACTCTAAATATCGAAACACCGCATTCTTACTTTTATCATCTGCAGGAACTTTTATTGGGCTGGTTACCCTGTTGCAATTTGCATTCCATTTCAATACAGGCCTCGATGAGTTATTTGTAAAAGACCGGGAGAGAATATCGGCAACACATTTATTCTCAGGGCGAATGGCTTTTAATTCTGCTATTTGCATTGTCGTTTTTGGGTTTGGCCTCTTAATGCTTGCCGCAAAAAAGCGGGCATTTGATTTGTTCGCTCAATGGTCTTTTCACTTGGTTACTATTGTATCTGCAATAGCGCTCATAGGGTATTTGTATGGAGCCTCGTTGTTTGATTCGCTGCTGTATGTAAGCTCCATGGCTGCGCATACCGCCATACTTTTTTTCATATTATCTGTAGCCGCTTCTCTGTTAAACCCTCAAATTGGTATCACATCCCTGTTTACGGGCAAACTTATTGGTAACCAGATGGCCAAGAGGTTGTTTACACTGATGGTTATCATGGTGGTTGTTTTCGGCTCGCTCAGGGTGCAGTCGGAACACTACAAGTTATTCCCGATAGAGATCGGTATTTCGTTGCTTGTAGTGTGTTTTTTGCTGATGAGCCTTGCCATTATATGGAACACGGGGTTATGGCTAAACCGCGTCGATGCTGAAAGATCCAAAGCAGAGGCTGCTGTAAAACAAATGAATGCCGAGTTGGAGAGAAGGGTGGAAGAGCGGTCTGCAGAGTATCAAAAAAGTGAGAAGAAATACCGTTTATTAATTGAGCATGCCTCGGATGCTATTTATGTATTAGATGCAAATGGATATTTTACCGATGCAAATGCCAGTATGTGTGAAATGATAGGCTATACCCGGGATGAGTTATTGCAATTAAAGGTAGATGCAATTGTCGACCCCGAAGAGTTGAAAATAGACCCGCTGCCAAAAGACAAAAAAGGCGAAGAATATTCGGAGATACGCGAACGGCGGTTTATGCGCAAAGATGGAGAAGTTGTTCCGGTAGAGATCAATGTGAAAAGGTTTATGGACGACCGTGTACTGGTGATGGCCCGCGACATCACCTACCGTAAAAAAATGGAAACCGAGCTGCGCGATGCAGAGTTGAAGTTCAGGACGGTGGCCGAAAAATCTATAGTAGGCGTATACATCGTACAAAATGGAAAATTTGTATTTGTAAACCTGCGCTTTGCGGAGATATTTGGTTATCAGCCAGATGAAATCACCAATACGATGCCTGTAGATGGTATTATCCATGACAGCTATAAACCTATTACTATCGAAGCCGTTCGCAAACGTATAGAGGGCGAGGTTGAAAGCGTTCACTATGAGGCAATGGGGCTTAAAAAAGATGGCTCGGCCAATTGGGTGGAATTTTTCGGCAGCAGGGCAATAATAGGGGGCATCCCAACCATCATCGGCTCCATGATCGATATTACCAAACGCAAGGCTGCAGAAGAGGAGTTACGATCATCTGAACAACAATATAAACTGCTTTTTGAAAGCAATCCTTTGCCGCTTTGGATGGTAGACAAGGATACGATGCGGGTGATTGCAGCTAATAATGCCGCTGCCAGTTTATATGGATATGCAAAGGACGAGTTGCCAAACATGGAGGTTATAGCTTTCAGGGTGCCAGAGGATAGAGGGTTACAGATGCGGGAATGGAAGGACAATATGAATAACACCACCGAAAGGAATATTGTGCGCCATATGAAAAAGGATGGAACGGTAATGTTTATTCAGGTAGTGGCCAATGATATTGTAATCGAAGGCAGATCGGTTCGACTATCACTCACCAATGATATCACTGAAAAGCTTAAAGCGGAAGATTCGTTACGGAGATCGGAAGCTAATTTGCAAACCATACTAACAACTACCGATACGGCTTACGCCTCTTTTGATACCGATTTTAAGTTGCTTGCTTATAATCCTACTGCCTTTGATTTTATCAGTGAACAGTATCATCATAAACCGAAAGAAGGCGATTATCTTGGCGACTTTATACCGGCATACCGCTGGCCCAAGCTGATAGACATGGCAAGCCAGGTACTGACAGGGGATCATTTTCATTACGAGATCGATTATCCGCAAGATGATGGCTCGACGCAATGGTATGATGTGAAGCTGTCGCCATTGACAGACGGCGGTGAGAGAATATTGGGGATGCTGGTTGCACTATACAATATCACCGAAAGGAAAAATGCAGAATACGATTTGCAAAGCGCCTATGTTCGCATACAGGATCATGTAGATAGCATTAAAGGTATGGCCTGGAAACAATCGCACCTGATACGCAGTCCGCTGGCCAACCTGAAGGCCCTTTCCGAAATGTTGCAGGGCCACCCCATGGACCCTGAAATATTAAGACATTTCCAAACCGAGCTCAATCGCCTCGACGATATTATACACGAAATGGCCCGCGAAGCCGCAGGCCATGGGGTGTGAAATTAGGTTTGTAATTAAATAGCTGTTCGGATTTTTAGCTGCCACAAATTGAATCCAGCAATTCAAATAAAATTTTCAGGTAATTCCCAACTATTGGTATACTTCCCAGTATAGTGACAAAAGGTTTGATTTTTTTCCAAATGTTACATATCTCTGTTTTGACATCAGCAGCAGATTTGGCTTTTGCAATATTTGTAATTGCTGTGGCATTGGCTGAAAACAGTTCGCTGATATTGGATTCTGTTATCTCTTTTTCTACCGAACTAAATTTGAAGGTCGTCATGGTATTGTTTTTATAATATGCCTACTCTTGATCCGTTTTCGGCTTTCCCGGTTTAAGTGAATTGTTATTCAAATTTCCGGATCAGCAAAATGCAACTATCAGGCAAAATCAACTTTTCTCACAAGGTGTTTTTACGGTATCAAAATGGGTGTAAAAACGGTTATAAACTGCTGATTATTTGGAGAATTTAGTGGGTAATTAATTAAATCATTCACATTTAACCCCTAACAACTATGCTACTCAGATTAGAAGAAACCGAATTAGCAGGTCAGCCTGTAGATGCGGAGACAATTAAGACGATGGTCGATTATTATCGTAAAAATCGACGGAAGGATACAAATTCGATAAAGTTCGCGCATTTTCCTTTGGCCGAGGTTATTAAATTATTAACTGATAATGGGATTATTAGCCAACTTCCCGATGTGGATTTAAATAAAATCCGATCCTATGGCGTTAAACTTTACCTCGCAAATCATGCAAACGACATCAGTACTTGTCCGACAAGCAATCCAAATTATATAAACAGTGACACTATAGTTACCTGCATTACCCAACTTGTATCAGATGGTGGAATTTCTAAATGGAAAGATCTGCTGGACACCGGAAGTTTGGTTGGCATTCCCGGCAGCTATAGCGGCAAAGGGCTAGACAAATCAACCATTTGCCCGCCCGATTGTCCTAGTGATGTCAATCCTTATACGGACGATATATCTTCTATCAAATAAATGCTAAATATCCATTATCCATTAATAGCAGAATGGTTGTGCTTTTTAGTTTCCATTCTGCTATTGAATAATGCAGACCGGTACTGGCATACATTAAGGTTCTATCTTGGTGTTGTAGTATTAACTGAAAGTATTGCCTACTACATGGTTGCTGTAGCTAAATGCCCTTCAAACCAGTGGGTGTATAACCTGTCAATTTTAATAGAATATGGCTATGGAATATGGATGCTGGCAAATCTGATACAACAAAAGCACATTAAATATGTCGCATTATTATTTTACCTGTTATTTTACGGTAGCTACATATTTGTTTACATTGGTCATAAGTACAGTATCGAAAGTTTTTTTAATATAAGTGACACAATAGGGTCTGAATTAATGATTGTGTTGTGCATGGTTTATTATTATACTTTATTTCACGATGAAAAATATGTGAAGCTGCTGGAAGAGCCTTTGTTTTGGTTCATTACTGGCTATTTTATTTTTTATACCACATCTGTCGGAGCAGATACATTCTTTCAGAAACTTGTCAGTACCACAAAAATTCATTCAGTTTCTATAAGATATCTGATTTTGAAGTTTTTAAATCCAGTTTTATACGCTTGTTGGATTAGGACTTTTATATGTATAAAGAACAAGAGGAAATTATCGCAGCAGTAATAATCACTTCGATTATATTTCTGACTATCGCTTTAGGGTTGATAATTCTTGTGGTTGTATATAACAACCGCAAAAAACGCCACATCGAAGAAAAACAACTCATGCAACTCACCTTTGAATCGGAATTGATCAAAACCCAGTTGGAGATACGCGAGCAAACGATGCAAACTATCGGGGCCGATCTGCATGATAACATAGGGCAGTTGCTGAGTTTAACTTCATTGACGCTTAACTCGGTGAAGCTGGAAGATGCCGAGAAGGCTCAGCAAAAGATCGATGCGGCGCTGGATCTGACCATGCGTTCGATAAAGGAGATGCGGTTGCTGGGCAAGTTGCTGCAAGGCGAGCAGCTGATCGGTTTGGGTTTAAGTGAAGCCATCCGTCACGAGATCAACTGGATTGAAAAATCGGGGCAATATGTTGTTATCTATGATATCGAAGGCGAGCAACCTGCGCAAAATAACCCGAATAAGGACCTGATCCTTTTTCGCATACTCCAGGAAGTGTTCAATAATATCATCAAGCATTCAAAGGCAAAAGAGATTAGTATTAAACTGGCATACAGTGAGGAGGGCGTAAGACTACAGGTGATTGATAACGGCGCGGGTTTTGATGTGACCCATTTACCGGATGATCAGAAAGGTATGGGCTTACTGAACATTCAGAAAAGGGCAGAGATAGTAGGAGGACGCTTCTTTATACAATCGCAACCGGGCGAAGGCACCTGTATCGATATATTTATTCCTTATCCTTAAACAAATGACAATAGAAAAAATACTTATTGCAATTGTGGACGATCACACGCTGTTTAGAAACGGTGTAGCCGGACTGATGAGCGAGTTCGATGAACTGGAGGTAGTTTTTGAAGCCGAAAATGGTCAGCAAATGCAATACGCTTTAGCTAAACATGCATTGCCTGATGTGATACTGATGGACATTAATATGCCGGTGATGGATGGGTACGAAACGACAGCCTGGTTAAAGAAAAACTACCCGCAGATAAAAGTATTGGCGCTTAGCATGTTTGAAGATGACAAAGCCGTAATAAAAATGATAAAGAACGGCGCTAGTGGTTACGTGCTGAAGGAATCTAAACCCGGCGAACTGCTGGACGCTATAAAAACCATTCACACTAAAGGGGTTTATATCAATGATATGGTTTCGGGTAAATTGATCCGTACGGTCGCAGATGGAGATGATAGTCCTGAGTTTACCAAAAAGGAATTAGAGTTTCTGCGCCTTTGCTGCTCGGAACTAACTTATAAAGAAATTGCCGATAAGATGTTCGTTAGTCCGCGCACAGTAGATAATTATCGTGAGGCCTTATTCCTGAAACTAAACCTCAAATCAAGAACAGGCCTGGTACTTTATGCCATACAGAACCAGGTATTTACTTTTTAAAGATTGATCGTGCAATCCTTTAACCCCAGGAACCTGGTATAGCGTTTTCCTGCTGTTGCTATGGCCGCCTGATTTACTTTGCTCAAAGGTGCAAAAGGGATCAATTCGATATCAACTTTTGATTTCCCGATGGTCCGTTTCCATATGCCAATAATCTTCCCGTTTGCGACTATGGTATGATTGAAAATAGTCCCGCGCGGGTCGGCTTTGTTTAAGTCAGATGCGGAAATAGTCGCGCTCCTGTCTTTATAACTTACAATGTATTCGTCATAATTCGGCAACAGAAAAGCACCGGGTGATTTGCTTTTAGGTAGATTTTCCTGCGCTGTAAACCAATAGATATTCCCATTTAAATCTACATTGGTTAGCTTGTGCTTTATCGCTTCCAAACCTGTTTTGGCATCAACCACAGTCAGTCCGCTCCACCAAACATAGTCTTGTAATGTGGCTGGGCCGTGCGAGGTAAAGTAACGATCAGCTAAAGCAATAATGGCTTCTTGTCGGTCAAATGGTTTGGCTACTGGTACACGTTCATCTAACAAAGCGTAAGTGAATTGTTTACCCTGCCTGCCACCGCTACAAACCAAGCCAATGAGTTCCATCTGCATCATGATATGTATAAAACGCTGCTCAGTTGTGGCGACGCCTGCTTGTTCCAATGCTTCTGCTATTTCATCCCGTGTCAATTGCTTGCCACCTTCCATAGCGTGCAGGATAGCTTTTTCGCTTTTAGAGAAAATGATATGATCGAGGTTATGCTGCCGGTATTGCGTGCCGGCTAGAGTCATTATCCTTGGTGCAGTCAATTGAATCATCCAGCGGACATCTTTTGGGTGAACAAAATGCCAGGTAGGTCGCATCACATGTGTGCGGATAATATCGCCATTGGTAAAAGCATCTTCTATGGTTTTATCGGTAGCGCCTTTGAGTCGCTGAGCAATTGCCCATTTGCCGCCCGCATAATCCTGCGCTTGGATGGCGCCCATGTAATAGACAAGGTCTGCCGGTTGAGTAAATTGCGGGGAGGTCAGGTGTTGGTTCTGCAGTCGCAGTTCGCGGATATCGGATACGGTCATGGCAAATTAGTCTTCTTCATATAGCCTAAGCCGGTTTTTCAGCGTCCGCATTTCCTGATGCATATTCTCTACACGATCAAGCAGATGGGTGATGGCCTCAATACCTGCCAGGTTGATATCGAGCTCGTGATGCAGGCGCACCATTTTCTCCAGGCGTTGCAGTTGGCTTTCGGGTATAAACTCGCCCTGGTCAACAATAGTAATCTCAATCAGCCCGGCATCACTAAGCGAACGAACAAAAGTATGTTCAACCTCGTGCCAGGTACAAAAATCGGTAGTGGATATCAGGGTTGCTGTCATGTTTTTAAATTCTAAATTAGAACACGATTTCAGGATTTTATTGGTTAACATGATGTAATGCAATCAACTATTTTATATTCTCGCTTTGCGCTAATTGCTCAAATAACTCTCTTTGTTTCTCTGTAAGATTGGTTGGTATCTGTACCTCATAAGTAAGATATAAATCACCAAACTGGCCTTCTTTTTTATAAACCGGGTACCCTTTACCCTTCAATTTTACTTTGGTGTTGGTTTGCGTACCCGCAGCTACCTTAAGTTTTACCTTGCCTGTCAACGTATCTACCATGATCTCGCCGCCCAAAACTGCAGTGTAAAGATCGATTTGTTTATTCACATACAGATCGGCGCCTGAACGTTTAAACTGCGGATCGTTCGCGACTGCAAAACTTATGTACAAATCACCTGCGGGACCGCCATTGCTGCCGGACCCACCATGACCTGCAATCTTGATCGTTTGCCCATTCTCCACACCTGCCGGAATGGTAATGCGAATCTGTTTGCCATTGACAGTCAGCGTTTGCTTATGTGTTTCTGCCGCGTCCCGGAAACTCAGGTGTAGTTCAGCAGTAAAATCCTGCCCACGGTATTTGGCCTGTCCACGTGAGCGACCGCCGCCACCTGCCCCACCAAACATTTGCTCAAAGAAATCGGAGAAATCTCCGCCGCCACTAAAGTCTTCATAATTTTCAAAACCCTGCCCGAAACCGCCGCCAAAGCCGCTGTACTGACCGCTACCATATTGTTGCCGGTTTTGCTGCTGCTGCCTGCTGTATTGCTCGTGCTCTTCGCCGTGCTGCCAGTTTTCGCCATACTTGTCGTATTTTTTGCGTTTCTCGGCATCGCTCAATACTTCGTTGGCCTCGTTTATCTGCTGAAATTTTTTGTTGGCTTCCGGATCGTTGGGGTTAAGGTCGGGATGGTATTGCCGGGCCAGCTTGCGGTAAGCGGCTTTTATATCCTTTTCGGATGCATTTTTATCCAGACCGAGTATTTTGTAATAATCAATAAAGGCCATAGTAAGGTATCTGTACAACCTAAACCTGTGAGTGCGTGTTTAAGTTTTGTTACATATAAAATTAGCGCTTTATGTTTACTTTGGCCGTTATGAAGGCAATATTATTAGCAATCTTTTTTACAACTTTTTCTTACCTGTGTTTTGCACAACAAACCTATGAACCCGCCGCGCCTTTGCCTGCAAAAAACCTGGCTATATTTGGAAGAGGGTTATATCCGGGCGATGATAGCACCTATCGTTTATTAAAACATAGTGGATTTAATACGCTGCTCTTGTCCAGTTTTTATATTCATGCGGATGGTGACCTTTATTTTGGTGATTCTCATCAACCGATCATTCATAACGGTAAATGGGTGGGAGATTCTTCCTATGTGAAAAGGGTGAACGATCTCAAAAAGAAGTCTTCTATATCCCGGATTGAAATTCTACTGGAGGGGCGTTGGTTTGGACAGCCGCCAAACACCTATGATTTTATCCGCGACTGGTACGATTCGACTAAGACCGTCCCGGGCATTGTGACCGGTATTGATGAGCGTAGTACGTTATATAATATCTGTAAAATACTAAAGGAAGTGCTGGGGGCAGACGCATTTTGTATTGATGACGAATCTGTATATGACAGTCCCTCAATTATTGCAATGGGCAAGATCGCAGCAAAACTAAATATGCATATGACATTATGCCCTTTTACCAAATACGATTATTGGGACGATATTTTAAAGTCATCAGATGCGGATGTAGTGGATGCCCTGTATTTACAGTGTTATGATGGTGGTGCTAAAAACGATATAAAAGACTGGGTAAATGCACTGAAGTGCAAGCAGCCCATCTATCCAATATTTATGACACGCGGCTCATTCAGCACATGCAGTGTTTATAAGGGAAGTAAATCTGTAGCCGAGATCAAGGCGCAATTGAAAGACTTTAAGCGGGATTATCCGGAAATAAGCGGTGCTGCGATATGGCAGATGCAGGATTTAAAAAATTTCGTAAAAATGGGATGCGCTGTAAAGGAGCCGACATCAGGAAGCGCGGAAAGTGTAGCCGAGTTTTTAAGTGAGTTGAAGAAGACCTTGAAAAAAGGGATATAGTGAACCACGTGTTCGAAGACTTGTGGATATGAACGTTCTGTATCTAATTGTTTTTCTCCATAACATCTTCATGCCCAACAGACCATAACGCATCTAATGTTGAGTACACGCCCTTTCCGGACTTGATCATCGTGATTTTTAGATCATTTTCCGGGCCGCTATAAAATGTTTCAATGCTTACCGGGTGGAGCTGGAAGGTAAAATTATTCATATGCAGGTCTGTACAATATAGCCTGTTATCTTTAACAAACAATCTGAAATGCTCGCCATAAGTGCCAACGTATTTTTGCAGCGTTTGGGATGGCACAATTATCTCTTTGGCCACAATCCTGTCGTTAAGCCATTTATACTTCACTTTATCTTCTGGGTTATCACTATTCGCAATATCTTGTTGATAAATTTTCGATAGTGCGACTTCTAACGCTGAATCTGCAACACAATGTATATCTGGTATTACACCAACACCTTCCCAATCTTTATGTGTGTAAGGGTTGTACGCACGCATGAATGGCACAGTTAAAACTAAACCGTAACCGATTGGTGAATTTTGGACTGGGTGCGCTCCGCCGCCGGACGGTTCCCCAACGGTTTGAGCCCGGTGGATACTTTGCATACCATATGCAAAATCTTCGGCAGCTGAGAACGTTTTGTGACCGGTGAGAATATAAACAGGCATCTTTAATGTAAAGCCTTTAGCATCTGCCGGGTCCGTGAACAGGCGAGCTGTATCTTTTCCGGAGCGGCCAATGATCGCATTCATTTCCGTTTTTTTGTCAAATAAGTAACTCTCTATTAAATTCACCATACGTCTGGATCCACCACCGTTGTACCGGATATCGATGATCAATGCCTGGCTGCGTTCTAAAAAGTGTAAAGCATTTTCTAGAACAGGTTGTACATCTTCATCATCAGTAAACCCATCAAAACGAAAATATCCCACATTGCCCGGTAAAATTTCTGCCGCCTTTAAGTTAAAGTTTACTTCTTGGTGTGGTATCGGGACAGTTTTTGTCGGAATATCAGGCGCAGGTTTAGCAGCAACCGGCGCAGAAAACCGAACTGTCAAATGACCATCATAGCAAACCCGGCGCATATCATTTGTTAATACACCGGCCAACTCTTTAGGATCAGTATGTTTGTTGTAAACCCCTGTTTTAAATTGAATACGCAAATAGTCAGCTATATTTTTTCCTTTATCTGCATAAACATATCCTTGTTGTACCCTGTCACCAATTGTGTCGACAATCATTTCGATTTGTTGAACGGTAAGCAGCTCATATTTTGCCTTATTAACAGATTGGCTGTAAACACGAGTACAGAGCAGCATTAACAGGATAAAAGTGCAAGGGATATATTTTTTCATTTTTGAGTTAGTTGACACAATTTAAATAATAGAAGTAATTGTAGGTCAGCTCCACCCTTTATTTAACATCTTTTAACACCGGCAATGCCACGAGTTATCTTTTTTATTACCTGTAATTGGCGTCCTGCATAAGACTTAAAACCACTTTATAAGCCGTTTTTTTCTCCCATAATGCTATCAGCCAGGCAATAAAGCTCAGGTTGAAGATATCGTTGTTTTCTGCTCCGTTTAACAGGTTTAAAACTGCCTTTTTGTACCCAGCTTCAAAAACCACATCGGGTTTTATCAGGTATTTTTCAACTAGCTTAAGGAACACCAGCACGCGTTCTTCAGAGGTTTTTAGCAGATACTTCTTGTAGCGCCGCCGGAAGCTGCTTAACCGCGACATTGCAAGCTCGATGTTAGAAAACTGGGCCTGAACCAAAATTTCCATCAGGTTTTTCCGGATGGTCCATAACATGCCCATCTTTTTCTCATACCAGGCATCAGTTCGCGTTAGTAAAGTCAAATGTTTTAAACTTTCCCGGTTATTGCACAGGGCCAGAAACATGGTCAGGCATATCCGTAAATCTTCTATGTCTTCCGGCTTAGACTTCTGTTTTGTATTAGAGAGCGATTCCTGCAATAGCCTGATCGCATCGTCGGCAGAGCCTATAAAGAACTGGTTAAGCGCAGCAAGTAACTGATGGCGCAAGTAAAACTGGGTATAATAACGGCTATCCGTTTCCATCAGATCCATCATTTCACTGAGATAGGATACACTCTTTGGGAAATTCTTTTGCCGCAGATGGAAATTCGCCAAAAAATATAAGATGGATATATGGTAAAAGAGATAGGACTGGTTTTTATAGGATTGGCCTTGTATAAATTGATTGGTCCGGTTGATATAACGCTCTATCAATCCATAATTCTGCTGTATTGCCGCGTACTCATTCGCAATGAAAAGTATTTGGTAAATGGACCTGTAGGTCATCAGGTCTTGCGCGGAAATTTTGTATTTCCGGATCGTTGTTATGATCAAAGTCGTCAAATTAACGACCTTTCCTTCCAGGTGTATCTCCTGTAGTTCCTGTCTCAAAAAGGCATAGGCCAAATTGAGCTTAGCCTCTCGTTGCATATGCGACTGGTTTTGTAAAAAGCGTTCGGTCAATGCTTCCAGGTTTTCAGCGCCCGGCAAATGGGCGTATTGCAGCTTCAATAATAAAAGCTCATTGAGCAAATTAAACTGCTCCAGTTGTTCAGCCAGCCGTTCAGCTTTATCCAAACATTTGAATGCTATTTTGGCCAGATCATTTTCTAACAAGAAGCGCCCCACTACAACCAGTCGTAGCGCATCATAGGTATCCGAATGACTGCTCTCGAATGTTTTTTGCGATAAGAAGAGGAGCAAATTATCCTGCAGCCTTTTACGCAAAGCATGATATGCATCATTGTTTTTGTGCGACTTGTAGAGCTTGTCCAGATTAATTATATCGTCAGTTTCTATCAAATTAAGTAACTGTAGATTTTTAACATCGGCTCTTTTGTTTTTTCGATGTAAAAACTGTCTGAATAGCTTTTTGTCATTACTGTTTAAGAGGTTAGTCAACTCTGTAAGCGAGTCCATATAGATATATTAATGTAGATAAAGATACATTAATTGTCAATTTATATCGTCAGTAATTTTGATATTTTCATTTTTTAAGGTCTTCTTAACATCTGACATTTGATTCATATTAATTACTTAAACAAAACAAATATGGAAACGCTACAAAACAAAACAGAAGAAACAACATCAATCACAAAGTATGGTGATAAAGTTAGAAACCCGTTTAAACCAACTGCCGCATTTATCGGCGCCTCCTGGTTTGCCTTATTAACAGGCATGGTAGGCTATTGCATCGGCTTATGGAATGCAACTATAGCCCTGAATGAAAAAGGCTATTATTTCACGATTTTGCTATTTGGCTTATTCGCCGTGATATCTGTACAGAAGAGCGTTAGGGACAGGGCTGAAGGCCTTGCCGTAACGGATCTATACTACGGCATAAGCTGGTTTGCCACTATAGCCGCAATGGTACTACTGACGATTGGCCTATGGAATGCAGACCTGGCCCGAAGCGAAAAAGGCTTTTACGCTATGTCATTCTGCTTAAGCTTGTTTTCGGCCATTGCCGTGCAAAAGAATACCCGCGACGCAAAAATGTTTGAGGATAAAGAGCTGTAACGTAGCGGTTGCCACCCCCGCGGCGCATTGCCCTGGCAAGCCTGCGGGGTTTTTACCTAAACCTTATTTTTAAACTCCTTCGCCAATACAGGATCATCTGGGTTCTGAAATTCATGACGTAAATGCCCCTTGAAGTTGTCGTTTTTGACAACTTCCTGAAATAAATAAGTAAGCTATTATTGTTCCCGGGTTTTAATGTTAACTTATCTGGTAAATCCCGGGCGATGATAGAAAAATTTGCAATGGAGCTGCGGCTTTTTACCTGCCAGCTGCTCTCTAAATATACTCCACATATTCTTTTTGCTACAGTGCTCATCATATGCCTGGTATCACAGGTAAAAGCAGATGCGGTAGATACACTCGGACAGGGAGAAATACCTTTGAACGGCCCCTGGGCTTTTCAGATGGGCAACGATACTAAATGGGCCAGCCCGCAATTCGACGATAGCAGTTGGGGCCATATCGACCTCACGCCGCCGCCGGGTTCACATGATGGTGATGTGGGCCTTCCCGGCTATGTTCCGGGATGGGCGTCAAAAGGATATAGCGGGCGCTGGGGGCATGCCTGGTATCGTCTTCATGTTCGCTGTAGTATACCGGCAGGCACGGTGCCTGTACTATCCGCACCCACCCTGGTTGACGGCGCGTACGAGATTTACTGGAATGGAAAGCGGATTGGTGGCATTGGTGATTTTAAGTCTGTACCACCAACTGTTTATGCATCGCGACCGAAAATCTTTCAACTTCCTGAGACAGCATCTTCAGGCGATGCAGTCGTGGCTATCCATGTCTATCTCTCCAAAGACATGGCCGCGGATGCCGAAGCAGGCGGAATCCATGTTGCGCCCATCCTCGCAGACCCTGCAGCAGGAGCTAATCTTTACCTGGCGCAATGGTGGCGCACCTTTTGGGGTTATATCGCCGACCTGGTCGAGCCCCTTGCCTTACTCATGCTGGCACTATTTGCGATTTCTTTGCATCGCTTTTCCCCTGGTGATCGGTTTCTGCCTTTAGCCGCTGCAGCTATTTCCGCTATCGCTTTGTCACGCTTGAACCAGCCACTGCTTTTCTGGACCGAGATCGAAACCATACCGGTGTACAATGTTGTTCGATTTGGTATTTTCAATCCCTTGGCTATAGTCTTCTGGGTTATGGCATGTTATCGTTTAGGTGGATTGTCCAATCGCAGAATGGACGCGCTGATCTGTCTACTCGGTGCCCTGGCAGGAATAGCTGCTCTTCCCGGAATCGAAGCCAGGCTATTGCTTTCAATTGGCCGCCTGGGTTTATTGCTATTGTTTTTCGGGTCAATTTTTTATATCGTTCGCTCCGGCCGCCTGCTACTTCTTGCCCTACCGGCTATCCTGCTGGTCGGCGTCGCCATATTCGCCGATGAGCTTTCTGTGATCGGGGTTAAAGGCATTTGGTTTCCATTCGGTATAGGTGTTTCACGCACGCAGTACGCTT
>Ga0105240_10006959_pt1 | contig 16522 bp, 10 predicted proteins | sample KBSC54metaG_FD_80426 | JGI IMG/M metagenome (GOLD analysis project Ga0105240, IMG submission 80426) | Corn rhizosphere microbial communities from Kellogg Biological Station, Michigan, USA - KBS C5-4 metaG | ecosystem: Host-associated > Plants > Roots > Rhizosphere > Soil | place: Michigan, USA... | reverse complement strand
CGTATCTGAGCCAGCCGATCAGCCGCAAGGACGACGACTCGCGGCGCTTGTCCGGATCCGGCAGCGAGCACGCCTGGCGGATCGTGGAGGAAATCGGCTGCAAGACGGCTTACGTCTACGCCATGGGCCAGGAGCCCTGGCTGCGCTTCGTGGCCGGCCTCCAGTACACGCCGCAGAGCAAGCAGATCGTCGAGTCCGACAAGTTCATTGGTCGCTGCCGGGAAGCCGGACTGACGGCGGAGCGCCTGTACGGCTCCCGGACGATGCGGATGTGAGCGTGAGCGCGGGCCTCAGTGAAAACTGCTGCCCGCATCCTGGCTATAAGGCGCAGCCTGCCATTGGGCCGGAGTCAGGCTTTGACCCTGGTCATGCACCATGAACTGCCACGGCCCCACATACATGTTGCTGCTGAAAACATTGGACTGGCTGAAGGTGATCGCTTGTTCGATCACCTCGCCCTGGTACGGCGACCACGACGGATAGGTGCCCCAGTTCGAAAGCACGCCCTGCCAGCCGCAGCCGTTATCCGGCGTGCAACTCGATCCGATGTTTGCGGGGGTGAGGCTGAACGTATTGCCCGTGATCTGGATGTTCTGGCTTTTCCAGCGGCAATCCGAATAGTACGGGGGCTTATTGATCGTGCCCGCCACGCAGGTCGAAAGCTTGACCACCGTGGGGTTGACCAGGGTGCAGTCGCCGTCGCTGGTATTGGCCGGCGAATTGCAGAAGCGATCCGCGTTCTCCCAGATCACCACGCCCGACCAGTTGTCGGTAAAGGTGTTTCCCGTGACCGCGATGGTCTTATAGCGAGCCGGGACACGAGCGTCGCCGCCGCTCTCCGAGAGGTAAATCGCACTGGTCGGAAAATCGGGATTGGCCGGTCCGGCCGTATGGGCGTTGCGCAGGAAGGTATTGTTCTTGATCAGTGCGTTGTAGGACGTCTCGTAAATAATGCCCGAGTTCTCCTCATCACTGAAAACATTGTTCTCGATATCGAAGTCGTTGTTGTTGGTATCCGCCCACAGGCCCGGGCCTTCATGGTTGTGGTGGAACCAGTTGCTGGTGATGGTCGCCTTGTTCGTCGCCCAGAACTTGCCTCCGCCGGTGCAGCCGCAATCCGGACTGGCCGTTTCCCAGCGATAGGTGTTGTTGTATGAAATCTCGTTGTGATCGATGACGACGTTCGAGACGCCGTTGGGCTCATAGGCGCTGAAGCCGTACTGCCCGTTGCTGGTCAGGCAATTGTATTTCAGGGTATTGGAGCTTCCGACGAACACGCCGGCGCCGGCATTGCCTTGCACGGTGTTGTACTGGATCGTCCATCCGTGGCCGGCATCGTGATTGACGACGCCTTCGTTGTTGTTCGCGCCCGCGCCCCCGAAGTTCTGAATGGTCAGATGTTCGATGGTGACGCCGGTGGCCTGGCCGGTGAAGGCATACAGATTGGCATGCTGACCATCGAGGATGGCCCCGGGCGCACCGGTGAAAACGCTGTTGCTGGCGGGAATGATCTGGCTGTAGCTGCCCGTGCCGAGCTTGTGGATTCCAGGGGCGAACCAGAAGGTTTTTCCAGCCTGATGAAAATTGAAGGCGCTGTTATCACCGGCCGGCACCGTGATCGCTCCTGCCGGCGGTGCTGACGGGCCATTCAAGACCGATGCATCGCCACAGACCGCCGTGGCGGTTGCGGCCTGCGCAGGAAACAGTGCTGCTCGAACAGGCGCGCCGGCAATGTATGGATGCGCAACTGCATTTGCGCTCGATAGAACGGCTACCAGTGCGGCGATCTGCCCGGCGTTCCGTAATACGTCACGAAGGATCCTCATGCGCTCTCTCTCCTTGCGATGATGCGGCGGCAAGTCATTGCGACTCGCGTCAGGGAGGCGCGACTATCGCGCAAACCTTCGCTGGTGAAATGGGATTGGCGACACACTGTGCCGCCAATCGTTCACCGTCCAAGGAAAGCCATCATATGGGCGGGATGAAACCCATCTGTTGGCGGACTTATGCCGCCGGGTGAAATTCACTCTTGATCGCTTATCTGGAATTCCGCTGGCTGATTACCGGTCTTTCCCCCAGATCACCAATCCGTTACGGATGGTGTCCCGCACACGGGCGAAGGCGGTCGGATCGGTGGCCGGGTCGCCATCGAGGAGCACGAGATCTGCATCCATGCCCGCAGCGATGCGCCCCTTATGCGTGGCGTAGCCAAAGCGAGCGGCCGGCGTGGTGGTCAACGAGGCCAGTATCTGGCGCCAGCCGAGGGCGCCCGACATCAGGTGATATTCCTCCGTGGTGTCGTAGGCGTCGGTGTAGCCGACGTCGGTGCCGAACAGGATTTCGCCGCCGGCAGCAGCGAAATCCTTCACTTCGGAGGTGATCAGCTTGATCGTCTGCGCTACGAACTCCGGCTTCTGATGGACCCTCCCCGCCTCCCACTCGAACAGCGTCATGGTGGGAGTCAAGGCCATGTGGTGCGCGCGCATGCGCGCGATCAGCGCGGGCGTCCAGCCATAAGGATCGTGGCTGCCGTCCTCCGTCGCCGTGGTGTGCGCCAGGATGTCCACGCCGGAGTCGATCGCCACGTTGATGCCGGCATAGTTGGAGGGATGCGCGAAAGCGGGTTTGCCGCGCTTATGCGCTTCGGCCACCACGGCCTTGGCGATGTCCAGGCGCATGGGCAGTACGCCAATATCGCCACCCACGATGGCGCCGGCGAATATCTTCACTCCATCCGTACCGCGATCGAGCTGTCGAACCGCGCGTTCGGTGGCTGCCGCGGGTGTCGAGACTTCCTCGTTGCTCCAGCCGTGATCGGCCAGGTATTGCCGCACGTAGACCGGCGTACCGCCTTCGGGAAAGAACGGGTCGCCGCAAGTGAGGATCATGGGTCCGGCGAGCTCTCCGGAAGCGATGCGCTGGCGCAATGCCAACGTGTTGTCGGTCGAGGACGCCAGGTCGAAGACGGTGGTGAAGCCCCAGCGCGTCAGCATCGCCTGGATGCTGTCTTCGAGCTTCGCCGCCGCGGCGGTCTTCGCGCCCATCAGCTCCGAAGGCATGATGTGAACGTGGCTGTTCCAGAAGCCCGCCGTGAGAACGGCGCCGTGCGCGTCGATCACCCGAACGTCCCGGGGAACGGAAACCGCTGAGCGGGCACCGACTTTGACGATCTTGCCGTCCTGCACGAGGACGGTGCCGTCACGTATCTGGGCAGCGTCGGGCGACGGATAGATCTTGGCGTTCACGATGGCGAGCTGCGTGGCCATCGCCTCCCCCGACAGAGCGATGAGCGTAATGGCCATGGCGGCCGCGACTTTTGCGATTGCGCTCATCGAGTACTCCCGGAGGCGGAAAAGGATTGAAGGCAATGACGGAGTTGGGCGCGAAAGAGCGCCCGGAACTGCTCGTCGCTGGAAAATCGGTTGGCGCGCCGCATGGAGACCAGCCCTTGCGCCATGCCGGCAAGCGCCAAGGCGATATCGATCGCCGGCGTACCGCCGAGGCGTCCGTCGGCTTTGGCCTGATCGATCCTGATCATGAGCAGCGCTATGACCGGAGAGCGGCCCGCGACGAAGTCATCGGGAAAGCGTCGCGCCTCCGGCGCCGGAAGAAAAAAGGCGGCGTCGAATCGGTGCGGCTGGGTGAGGGCGAAATCGAGAAAAGCCTCGGTCACTGCATCCAGCCATTCCATCGGATCGTCAGCCCGGATGGCGCGGACGATGCTTTCCCAGACGGCGAGGCCGTCATCCATCAGCGCGTTCAACAGGGCGTCCTTGTCAGCGAAATGCCGATACATCGCCATGGTCGAGACGCCGGCGCGCGTCGCGACTTTGCGCACCGAAAGACCCTCGATGCCTTCGTGATCGAGGATGGTTCTGGCGGCGGCGAAGATGCGATCCCTGCTCATGTGTACAGCGTACGCTTATATGCGTACGCTGTACACAATGATGCTATTGTTTCGAGATTGTTCTCTCAACTGCATGAAAAATAATTAATTAATTCGAGCAGGCCTGGCAGTCGTGCACTTTATCGGCGCATCGTGCAGAGGTTGGGCAAGGTCAATACGTTTCCTGACTGCCGGATTTATTTCGTCCTCTGCTGCATCCGCCGCCCCCGTTCGCTCGTATCTAACGATGCTTCCAGCCGGAAGTCGCCAGCGACGGAGAGGATCATGAAGAACCACCACTGCATGCGCTCGGTACTGTTGGGCACGGCCCTGATGCTGGGCATCACCACGGCCTTTGCGGCCTCGATGGATGCACCGGCATCCGTGATGGTCGGCGGTGCCGCCATGTACCCGAGCAAGAACATCATCCAGAACGCCATCAACTCCAAGGATCACACCACCCTGGTGGCGGCGGTAAAGGCGGCGGGACTGGTCGATACGCTGTCCGGCCCCGGCCCCTTCACGGTGTTCGCCCCCACCAACGAAGCCTTTGCCGCCCTGCCGGCCGGCACGGTGGACATGTTGCTCAAGCCCGAGAACCAGGCCGGCCTGGTGAAGATCCTGACCTACCATGTCGTGTCCGGGCGGCTCACCGCCAAAGACCTGTCGGCGAAAGTAGCCGCCGGCGGCGGCAAGGCCGAACTCACGACCGTGCAAGGTGAAACGCTGACGGTCAGCAAGCAGGGCGACGGCTGGGCTGTGACCGATGCCAAGGGCAATGCGGCGCACGTCACCATCGGCGATGTCCTTCAGTCCAATGGCGTGATTCACGTCGTCGACAAGGTGCTGATGCCTTGATCGAGGCGTTGGCGGGCCGGCGCTGAACACCGCGCCGGCTTCACGTTGCCACCCCGGCGCGCAAGGCCTCATGCTCACCGCAGATGCCTGCCCTATCCCAGGAAGCCCATGCATCCAAATCCATCGATGAGCGACGCCGCCGACGAACGCGACGAACTGTCACGGCTGCTGATTCGCGTGGCGGCCGGCGATGAGGATGCGTTTGCCGAACTCTATCGGCGCACCTCCGCCAGGCTCTTCGGGGTGTGCCTGCGCATGCTGGTCGAGCATGGCGAGGCGGAAGAGGCGCTGCAGGATATCTATACGACGGTGTGGCGGCGGGCGGCGAGCTTCGATGCGGCGCGAGCAGGCGCCATGACCTGGATGATGGCGCTCGCGCGAAACAAGATCATCGATCGTCTGCGGCAGCGGCGCGAGTCCATGCCATCGCCGGTGGTCGATCTGGATGGCGTGGTCGATGAACACCCTGGTCCGGCGCTGCAGGCCGAGGCCAGCCAGGAATATCGGCGTCTTCAGGAGTGCCTGGAGGCGCTGGAATCCAGGCAGCGTCAATCCGTGCGCGACGCTTTCTTCTCCGGATCGACCTATAGCGAACTGGCGGCCCGTTGCCAGGTTCCCATCGGCACCATGAAAAGCTGGATACGCCGCGGACTGTTGCAACTTCGCACGTGCCTGGATGCATGAATACGCCCCTCGACCACGACAGCTCGCCGCTCCGGTATGCCGAATACGTGCTCGGTGTGCTCGATGCCGATGCGCGCGCTGAGGTGGCGCGCGAGATGCTCATCAGCGACGAGGCCGCTGCCGCCGTGACGCTTTGGCATCGCAGGTTGCAACCCATGAGCGAGGAAATTCCTTCGGTCCAGCCGCCTGGCCGCGTGTGGCGACGTATTCAGCAGTCGCTCCATCGAGAGGCGCCTGCGCGCGAAGCTGCGCCGCCGGCGCGAGGCGGCCTCTGGGGCAACCTGCGTTTCTGGCAGGGGCTTGGCCTGGGGGCCAGTGCGTTGGCGGCGGCGTGCCTGTTGCTGCTGTGCTTCTCGTGGGGCCCGCGTGTCGCGCCGCCTTCGGCGTCGGTCGCGTTCATGGCCGCCACCATCACCCAGTCCGATGGCCATGTGGGCTGGACGGCCACCATGGATCTGGAGCGCGCCCGCATCGTCGTCGTGCCGGTGGCCTCGCCCAGTTTCGCACCCGGCAAGGCTCCGCAGTTGTGGCTGATCCCGGCAGGGCAAAAGCCGATCTCCATCGGCATGATTACCAGCCGGACCCCGACCACCCTGGCACTCGATCGCGCGCTGCTGTCGCGACTGGGGCCGACCGCCTCTCTGGCGGTGTCGGTGGAGCCTGGCGGTGGCTCGCCGACGGGCCAGCCTACGGGCCCTGTCGTGGCCACCGGCACGATCGGTGCCGCCTCCGGCTGATCCCCTTCCCTGCCCGCCCGGAACAGACGAAGACGTAACGGCAGCGACGTGTCACTCGAATAACTGACGACCAGCACGTGCGGTCGTTATCGGGGACACGTCGCGGCAATGCGCATTGCCGCAATTACCTACGCTCATATCGAGGTGCGGCCATGAACAAGACAAGCTTTGGATCGGCGCTGCTGGCGCTGCTGGTGGCAGGAGCTGCGCATGCGGGTGCGGACTGGGACGATGGCGATCTCATCGTCACCGCGTCGAACGCGGCGAACAATGCGCTGCTGGTCTACAACACCCGCGGCGTGCTGGTCGAACAAGCCATGACCGGAGGATCCGGCGGCGTGGCCGGCAACGCCGGCGGCATTGCGCAGAACCACGATCTTCTTGCGGTGGTGAATTTCGGCTCCGGCAATGTATCGGTCTTTCAAAAAACGGATGGGGGCCCGCCGCTGCAGCTGGCGAAACTCGTGCCGGCGATCGCCAATCCCGTCAGCGTCGTCTTCGGCCACCATCATCTGTACATCCTGACGGCGACGCATATCGAATCGCATCGCATCGACCGCCATGGCGTCAGTGCCGTGGCCGACGGCAGCGCGCTGCTGGCCCATGCGGATGGCTCCGCCGCCCAGGTGGGTGTCATTGAAGGGCAATTGATCATCACGGAAAAGAGCAACGCCATCGAAACGGTCAGGCTGACGGATCAAGGTGGCGTGACCGGCACGGTCAGCCTGGTCGCCGATATCCCCGCCAACGTCAATGCACCCTTCGGCCTGGCGACGCGCGGGAAGGACGCCTACGTGACGATTGCCCACGCGAACGAAATCAGCCTGGTGCGCAACGATGCCGTGCTGGCGATCACCGGTTCCGGCACGCAGATGGCGCCGTGCTGGGTCGCCCTGGATGGGCCCTTCCTGTTCTCGGCCAACTCGCCCAGTCATTCGGTATCGCGGTATGTCGTCTCCGGGCGCCGGATCGTGCAGGACGCCGCCGTGGTGGCATCGTTCAATGGCAACCCGACCGATATCGCTTACCGCGACGGCCTCGCCGCGGTGGTCGACGGCAACGGCTCGACCTCTCACGTATCCATCTTCGACGTGGATGGCGACGGCAGCTTCGGACTGAAGAGCAGTGTCACCATCAACAGCGGCGCCACCAACGGCATCGCGATCATGTCCGGCGGCGATTTCGGCGACTGATCCATGCCCGCGCCGAGGGTGGCGAAAATCCTCGGCGCGGGCGTCCGGGCCGGCGTCGCGCGCTGGCGCCGGGGTGCGAGTAGACTTGGCGAAGCGCCCGACAGCTAGCCCTGCTTCCACGGAGTATGGCCATGAGTGCGGAAAGCCTCGATGCCGGTGCGGTGCCGCCGACTTCTCCGGCGACGCCGGTGCCGCGCAAGCTCGTCTATCGGCATCCGCTGCCGATTCGGATCATGCATTGGATCAATGTCGTTGCACTGACGCTGATGCTGCTCAGCGGACTGCAGATCTTCAATGCGCACCCGAGCCTCTATTGGGGCAATCGATCCGACGAAGGAAGTGAAATCCTCTCCCTGGACGCCCGGAGAGATGCCGCCGGCAAGCTGATCGGAGTCACCCGCATCGGGCGGCACGAGTTCACCACCACCGGGTTCCTTGGCGTGTCCGGCGGCAGCGACAGGCCCCAGGTGCGCGGATTTCCTGCCTGGCTGACCGTGCCGGGTTCGCAGTGGCTGGCGATGGGGCGGCGCTGGCATTTCTTCTTCGCCTGGGTATTCGTGTTGAACGGGCTCTGCTATGTCGGCTACGCCATCGCGACGCGACACCTGCAACGCGACCTGTGGCCGACCAGGGCGGACTGGCGCGGCCTTGGGCGATCCATCGTCGAGCATCTGCGCTTCAGGCATCCGCACGGCGAGGCGGCGCTGCGCTACAACATCCTGCAGCGCCTGGCCTACCTGGTCGTGATCTTCGTATTCGGCGTGGGTATCGTGCTGATGGGGCTGGCCATGTCCCCGCGCATGGATGCCGTGCTCGCACCCATGGTCGAAGCCGTCGGCGGCCGACAGTCGGCGCGCACCATTCATTTCATCATTGCCTGGGGCTTCGTGGCCTTCGTGCTGATCCATCTGTTCGAAGTGCTGATCAGCGGCGTGTTCAATCAGCTCAGGGGCATGATCACCGGCCGCTTCGCCATCGATGCCGCGCCTGCCGACACGGGCACGCCCAATCCCGGCGCCCTGCCGGAGTCCGTTCCGCCGGAGCAGAAGCCCCATGACTGATCGCCGATCGTTTCTTCGCATGACCATGGCCGGAGCCGCCGGCATGCTCGTCGCCGGCTGCGATCGCATCTCGCAGACGGCGTGGGGAGCCGACACGCTCGGGAAGGCCGAGGGCTTGAACCGGCGCGTGCAGGCCTTGCTGTCGCCTTCCGGCAGCATGGCCAGGGAATATACGGAGGCCGACATATCTTCGGTATTCCATCCCAACGGCACCACCATGCCCGCCACGCCGGCCTATCGCGCCCTGATGGCCAGCGGCTTCCGCGATTACCGGCTGCAGGTGGATGGCCTGGTGCGCCATCCGGCGATGCTTTCCATCGAAGACCTCAAGCGCCTCGACGTGCGCACGCAGATCACCCGCCACGACTGCGTGGAGGGATGGAGCGCCATCGGGAAATGGCAAGGCACGGTGCTTTCCGCCGTGCTCGATCATGTCGGCGTCGATCCGCGGGCACGCTACGTCATGTTTCATTGTTTTGACGAGATGGAAGAGGACACGCCTTACTACGAGAGCATCGATCTGGTCGAGGCCATGCATCCGCAGACCTTGCTGGCCTTCGCCTTGAACGGCAGGCCGCTACCGGTGCCGAACGGAGCCCCCTTGCGCCTGCGGGTCGGGCGGCAACTGGGCTACAAGCAGGCGAAGTACCTGGCCCGCATCGAGCTGGTCAGCTCGTTCGAGGATATCGGCGACGGTAACGGCGGCTACTGGGAAGACCAGGGCTATGAGTGGTATGCCGGCATCTGATGCCCTGCCATCAACCAGTCCGCGCCGCGGCCGCGGTCATGGCTAATGGCGCTGTTTTGCGCTTGGCCACTCAGATCCGGAACGTCACCCGTTTCGCCTCCAGCGGCGCATACCCGTCGTCGAAGAAGTACCAGGCGTCGTATCGGCCCGACGGCAACGCGCCGCCAGCGGCTGCCGACAGCATCACCGAGCCCACGCCTCGCGGCGCATAGACCCAGCGCAGCAGATTGGCCCTGGTCGGCGTGGCGCCCGCGGCAAACACGCCCACCCAGTTCCTGGGGCGATGGCGCCACGGTGGCGTCACGTAATCGAAGCGCAAGGTCTCGTAGCTGTGGCCGTGCAAGGCGAGTGACGCATGGAACAGGCGATCGTTACCGATCGCGGGGTCGGTCATCGGCTGGCGCAGCCGGTGCTGGACGCAGCCCGCCACGCGCCGGAAGTACGCGGCATCGCCGGCCACGCGGATGCTGGCGTCGTACCAGCCCGCGCTGCCCTGCCATTCGATGCTGCGCTCGCGCCCGGCCTCCACGCGGATCTGCAGCGGCTCGTTCTCGTAGTAGGCGTTATCGGTCAGCTGGAACACGCAGTCGCTCAGGCCGGCGCGGTTATCCAGCTTGATCAGCAGATTGCCCCGCAAGGCATGCTGCGAGGTGGACACTTCCGGCGCCTGCCCCGATTTTGCCATCGCATTCACGTCGCCACGGAATTCGCGCAGAAAACCGTTAGGCCCGAACACGGACCAGTCGTACTTTCCGTCGCCGCCGATCGACGCGGGCGGCGCCGCCAGCAGCGACTCGCCGGCTTCGACGGTGTAGTGAAACGGCTCCTGCGCATTCGACATGGGGTCGCGATAGGCGATCAGGGCGACGCCGCTGTCTCCGGTATTGCTGAGGTCGAGCGCAAACCGCTCCATGTCGACCTGGGCTGCCACGGAGAACACATAGCCCAGCCGGCAAGCCGGCCGCATCTTCGCTGCCTGCAGCGGAAACGCCTGCGGCGCGGGGACGGCAGCCTGTGCGGTGCCGTTCTTGAACGTGGTGCTGGTGTCCAGCGGACGCGCGGGGCTCGGCCGGAAATCGAAGGCCGCGGTCAAATCGCCGCAGACCGCCCGGCGCCAGTTCGAGATCGCCTCGCAGCGCGTGCTTCCGCGCGCCGGGCTTTCGGTGCCCAGCGCCTTGGCGATCGACCACTGCTCCAGAAACTGCAGTACGGACGTATGGTCCGCCAGCTGCGAGCAGACCTTGCCGCCGGTCGTCCACGGCGAAATGATCAGCATCGGCACGCGCGGCCCCAGCCCGACCGGGATCGATGCGTTGTTTTCGGCGGCACCGGCATCGTCCAGGGTCATCTCGCCATAGTGCGGATCGATCGCGGGAATCGGCGGCGGCACGTGATCGAAATAGCCGTCGTTCTCGTCGTACATCAGCATGAAGACGGTTTTGCGGAACACCTCCGGATGATCGTTGACCAGGACGCTGAGCAGTCGCGCGGTAAACGACTCGCCATCTCCCGGCGATGAGCTGGGGTGTTCGCAGAACTGCGCCGGCGCGACGATCCACGAAACGCGCGGCAATCCGGCGTGCACCGTGCCCAACTCGAAGTTGTCGGGCTCCATGCCGGCGGCGACGTCACGGGCGAACTCGGCGATCAGCGCATCGCCGGTCTTGTCGCCATGGGCGGCGAATACGCGCCCGCGTTGATACAGCGACTGGAAGTACGGATCGCTGGACCGGCTGATCGGCGTGCCGCTGTTATCGATGCGGAAGTTCTTGAAGTACTGCAGGTAGTTGTCGCCGTAGTTGTCGTACTCCTGATAGATCTTCCAGGTAATGCGATTGTCCGTCAGCGTTTCGGCATAGGTTTTCCAGTCCGCGATGCCGGCAGCGACGGCGGCGCTCCTGGCCTGCGGCGTCTGCCCGTACATGGCTGGCGTGATATCCGAGTTGATGTCGCACTGAATATCGGCGACGTAACCGCAGCTGCCGTAGTTGTCCGGGAAATTCATCGGCGGCGGCACCGTGCCCGACCACAGGCAAAACCGGTTCGGGTCGGTCGCCGCGAAGATCGAGCAATGGTAGGCGTCGCAGACGGTGAACGCGTTGGCCAGCTGGTAATAGAACGGCAGGTCCTCGGCGTTGAGGCAGCCCATCGATTGCCGGCTCTTCAGCGGCACCCAGGTATCCCAGTTGCGCCAGGTGTCCTGCGCGGCCTTCCAGCTGTGGTCCAGGTCCGTCATGTACTGGTACTGCACATTGCCCGGCTGATTGAGCCTGAACGGCAGCACGTAATGCGTGGACTGCGCCGCGCGATCGGTGTCGTACCAGCCGGCAGGCTTGGTCCAGCTGGCGTAGGGCACGTGCGCGCTGAAACCGCGCGAGCCTGGATTCAGGCCTTCCGGCTGATACCAGACGTAATTCCCGTTCGGCATCGGCACCGGACGCGGATCGCCGTAGCCGCGGACGCCGGGCAGCATGCCGAAGTAATGGTCGAACGAGCGGTTTTCCTGCATGAAGACGATGACGTGCTCGACATCCGCCAGGCTCGGATGGCCGGTGGGATTATGCGGCTCGATCGCCAGCGCCTTCTCGATGAGTCCTGGCCAGGCCGACAGCGCGGCCAGTCCACCGGCCGATCCCGCGGTCATTTTCAGGAAGCGGCGGCGCTTGACGTCGTCGATCTCACTCATGCGGATTTCCACGGGCGGGGATAGTCCGCAAGTTCACTCCGTATTTGTTGCATGCGGACTTCAGTAAGGCGACCTCATCCCGCCGCAGTTCACGATTTCGCAAGCCCGCCGCGCATGCGCCTGCTTCACGCGCCGTGCACGCGGCGGCCGATATTGGTTAAAGGGTTTCGTCCGGCGACATGCCATCGTTTGACGCATGCGCGGCGAAGCGCTGCCGAGTACGCACCACCAGGGTCAGTAGCATCAGGATGCAGTAGCGAATTGCCAACCATGGAGATGTGTCGTGAGGAATCCGTTCGACGACATCAGTGCCCGCTTCCACGTACTTGTCAATCACGAAGGCAGGCAGGACTGCCCGGCCTTTATCGAACGGAACCGGGCTGACATGCGCCCGGCCAGCCTGGTCGCGGCGCTCGGCGAAGCCGCCGCCTAAGGCCTTTTAAGCCACTTGATCCAGCTCGATCGCTCGCGCCCGCGAGCGCGCTGTCGTTGGGTCGGATCCACGCGTGCACGGGGGTGCTTGTGGGGGATTGCCAGCAAGAGCGTTTGCGCCTGCCGCCATGTGCGCGGCTGAGCATGGCCGTGCGGAACCTGGAGTAAGCCTGATGATTCCCTTGTCGTTCGCGCAACAGCGTCTCTGGTTCATGCAGCAGCTGCAGGGGCCGAATGCGCTGTTCAATGTGCCGGTGCTGCTGGAGCTGCGCGGCGCACTCAGCGTCGATGATCTGCGGGCCGCGGTGGGCGATGTGGTCGCGCGCCACGAAAGCCTGCGCACCGTGTTCGAGCAGCACGAAGGCGTCGGACAGCAGGTGATCCGCGCCGCCGACGAGGCCGCGCCGCCGTTCGAGATCGCCGCCGCCACGCCTGAAGCGCTGGCCGCGGCGCTGAGCGCCGCCGTGGCCTATCCGTTCGACCTGGCCAGCGAGCTGCCGCTGCGCGCCACCCTGTTCGCGCTGCCCGACGGCAGCCATCAGCTGCTGCTGGTGATGCACCACATCGCCAGCGACGGCTGGTCGATCGCGCCGCTGCTGGAGGATCTTGCGCAGGCGTATGCGGCGCGGATCGAGCAGCGTGCGCCCGCGTGGGCGCCGCTGCCGGTGCAGTACGCGGACTACAGTCTGTGGCAGCGGCAATGGATCGCGCAGGAAACCGAGGCATCGAGCGAGGCGGCGCAGCAGCTGGCCTACTGGAAGCAGGCGCTGGCCGGCTTGCCCGAGCGCATCGAGCTGCCGACCGATCGGCCGCGACCGGCGCAGGCGTCCCATCGCGGCGCCACCATCGAATTCCGCGTTCCGACCGCTACGCACCAGGCCCTGCTGGCACTGGCGCAGGAGAGCCGCGCCAGCTTGTTCATGCTGCTGCACGCCGCCCTGGTCGCGCTGCTCGCGCGCAGCGGCGCCGGCGAAAACCTGTGCATCGGCACTTCGGTGGCCGGGCGCCACGACGAGGCGCTCGATCCGCTGATCGGCTTCTTCGTGAACCTGCTCGCGCTGCGCACGGACAGTTCCGGCGACCCGAGTTTCCACGAGCTGATCCGGCGCGTGCGCAAGACCGACCTGGAAGCCTTCAGCCATCAGGAGCTGCCGTTCGAGCGCGTGGTCGACCTGGTCAGACCATCGCGCACCCAGGCCATGCATCCGCTGTTCCAGGTGGCGCTGATCCTGGACAACAACACGCCGGCCCCGCTCGGTTTCGCCGGCCTGGAAGCGAACTGCCGCTACCTGGGCACCGCCAGCGCCAAGTACGACCTGTCGTTCGGTTTTGCCGAGGAATCCGGCGACGGACAGGCGAGCCTGGGCGGCAGCCTGGAATACGCCACCGATCTGTACGATCACGACACCGCGCGGAACCTGGTCGAACGGCTGCAGCGACTGCTCGCTTTCGTCGCCGCGCATCCGCAGCGTCCGGTGAGCGAAGCGGACCTGCTCGGCGCACAGGAGCGCTCGCGCCTGCTGCGGGACTGGAATGCCACCGGGCGAGATATGGCGGGCGGCACGCTCGCCGAGCTGTTCGCCGCGCAGGCGGTCCGCTCCGGCGATGCCATCGCCGCGGCCGACGACGCTCGCTCGATCTCCTATCGCGAGCTGGACGAGCAGGCCAATCAGCTCGCCCATCATCTGCAGTCCATGGGTGTGGGGCCCGATGTGCTGGTGGGACTCTGCCTGGAGCGCTCGATCGAACTGCTTATCGCCACCCTGGCCATCGTCAAGGCCGGCGGCGCGTACCTGCCGCTCGATCCCGACTATCCACCGGACCGCCTGGCCCACATGCTCAACCAGAGCATGGCGCCGGTGCTGGTCACGCATGGCGCCCTCGCCGAGCGCCTGCCCGCGCACTGGGGCAGCCTGTTGCTGCTGGATGAAGAGGCGGCGGACATCGCGCGGCAGCCACGCACCGCGCCGCCTCATGCCAACCTTCCCGAGCATCTGGCCTACGCCATCTACACCTCCGGTTCGACCGGCGTGCCCAAGGGCATCGCCATCACCCAGCGCAACGTGATCGAGCTGGCCGGCGACCGCCGCTGGCAGGACGGCGATCAGCGCAGCGTGCTGATGCATTCACCGCAGGTGTTCGATGCCTCCACTTACGAGATCTGGGTTGCGCTGCTCAACGGCCAGCGCATCCAGGTGGCGCCGGCCGGGCGCACCGACAGCCAGGTGATCGTCGACCTCCTGCGCGCCGGCAAGGTCAGTGCGCTGTTCCTCACCACCGCGCTGTTCAAGCTGATCGCCGAGGACGATCCGCAATGCTTCGCCCAGGTGCGCACCGTATGGACCGGCGGCGAGGCCGCTTCGAGCCGGGCGTTCCAGCGCGTGCTCGAACACTGCCCCGACACGCATGTCGTGCACGTCTACGGGCCGACCGAAACGACCACCTTCGTCACCTGTCATTCCCTGCGCAGCCTGCCGCCTGGGCCCGTGCCGATCGGCGCGCCGATGGACAACACGCGCGCCTACGTCCTGGATGCACGGCTGCAGCCGGTGCCGGTGGGCGTGCCCGGCGAGCTGTATCTCGGCGGCAGCGGCCTTGCGCGCGGCTATCTGCAGCAGCCGGGCTTGACCGCCGAGCGCTTCGTCGCCGATCCGCATGGCCCGCCCGGCAGCCGCATGTACCGCAGCGGCGACCTCGTGCGCTGGCGGGCTGACGGCCAGCTCGAATTCATCGGGCGCGGCGACCAGCAGGTCAAGATCCGCGGCTTCCGCATCGAGCTGGGCGAAATCGAGGCTGCACTCGTCCAGGATGGCGCGGTGGGCCAGGCGGTGGTGATCGCCCGCGAAGATCAGCCCGGGCGCAAGCAGCTGGTCGCCTATGTCACCGCCTCCGGCGCGGGCCGCCCCGATGGCGCCGCGCTGCGCCGGCTGCTGGGTGGCCGCTTGCCGGAGTACATGGTCCCCGCTGCCGTGCTGGTGCTGAACGAGCTGCCGCTCACCCTCAACGGCAAGCTGGATCTGCGCGCCCTGCCCCCGCCCAGCTTCCAGGCCGGGGAGGTGCGCGAAGCCAGCACACCGAACGAGCGCACGCTCGCTGCGTTGTTCGCCGATGTGCTGGGGGTCGATCGTGTCGGGGTGGACGACAGTTTCTTCGATCTGGGTGGCGATTCCATTCTCGCCATCCAGCTCAAGGCGCGCGCGCACAAGGCGGGCATCGGCTTCGAGCTGGCGCAGTTGTTCGATCATCAGACGGTCGGCGAGCTGGCTCGCCTGGCCAGCTTCCGTGTCGCCGCCGAGCTGCATGCCGCGGCGCCGTTCGAACTGCTGGAGGCGGCCGACCGGGCGCGGCTGCCGGATGACGTGGTCGATGCGTATCCGCTCAGCCAGATGCAGTCGGCGATGCTGTTCCACAGCTGCTACGAGCCCGAATCCACGCTCTATCACGTGGTGTTCTGCGCGACCCTGGAGCTCGCCTACGACGATCGCGCCCTGCGCCAGGCGCTGGAGCGGGTGATCGAGCGGCACGAAGTGCTGCGCACCAGCTTCTCCTTCGACCGGTACAGCGAGCCGCTGCAGCTGGTGCATCGTTCGGCGGGCCTGGTATTCAAGACCTACGATCTGCGGACGCTGGGCGAGGCCGAGCGCGACGAAGCCTATGCGCACTGGTGCAGGGGCGAGGCCCGGCAACCGTTCGAGCTTGGCCATCCGATGTTCCGCGTATTCGCGCACCGCATGGGCGAGCAGCGCTTCCACCTGACCCTGAGCTTCAGCCACGCCGTGATGGATGGCTGGAGCGACGCGACCCTGGTCACCGAGATCACCCGCCACTACGCGCTGGCGCTGCGCGGCGACGGATTGCCGGCCACTGCGCCGGCCACGCCATACCGCGACTACATCGCGCTGGAGCGCGCAGCCCTGCACTCTCCGGCCAGCCGCAGTTTCTGGCAGGAAAACGTCAAGGGCATGGCGATCACCTCGCCGCCGCTGGCGGCGCCGGCGCAGCGGCTTGCCGATGCGGCGCAACCGTTGCAGGTGCAGGCGGACATCAGTATCGATCCGGCGCTGGCCGATGCGCTGGCGGCGCTGGCGCAGCGGGCCAAGGCGCCGTTGAAGTCGGTGCTGCTGGCCGCGCACATGTGCGCGCTCAGCGTGATCGCCGGCGCGCAGGACGTGGTCAGCGCCCTGGTCGTCAACGGCCGGCCGGAAGTGGAAGGCGCCGAGAAACTGGTCGGCCTGTT
>Ga0105240_10006958_pt1 | contig 16522 bp, 16 predicted proteins | sample KBSC54metaG_FD_80426 | JGI IMG/M metagenome (GOLD analysis project Ga0105240, IMG submission 80426) | Corn rhizosphere microbial communities from Kellogg Biological Station, Michigan, USA - KBS C5-4 metaG | ecosystem: Host-associated > Plants > Roots > Rhizosphere > Soil | place: Michigan, USA... | reverse complement strand
TCATGAGGAATCAAGGCGACCGAAACCGCCAAACCGGCAACGAGAAGCAGCTTCTTGATCCGCTCGTTGCGGCGAACCCGATCACCGCGATAGACGTAACTCTGCTGTCTGCCGTGCACTAGGGTTCTCCTGTTGGAGATTGTGCCACCGGTACCAATCGAACTACGCCTGCTCGGTGGGCCAGGTAGGGCAACGGACGTGCCGTTAGGAGTTCACAAAATGTCCTGAGCGCCCGCCGTCTTTTTCTAATAAACGGATATCAGTAATTGTCATGGCCCTATCTATCGACTTGGCCATATCATAGACCGTCGTCAGACTCACGGCCACCGCCGTGATGGCCTCCATTTCGACACCCGTGCGATCATTTGTACGGGTGACGACCTCACACGTGACGCCAGGCAAGGATTCGTCCAGTGTAAGCGTCACTTGCACGTCGGTAAGGGAAATCGGGTGGCAGAGCGGAATTAGCTCCGCCGTCCGTTTGGCAGCCATTATTCCGGCAATTTTTGCCACACCGAGCACATCGCCCTTAACCAAGGCGTTTTGCTGAATTGCCCTGTACGTGTCGGGCTTCATTCGGATCGAACCCGTGGCGCGGGCGAAACGCTCGGAGACCGGCTTGGGGCTTACATCGACCATCCGAGCCTCGCCCGAGCTGTCCACGTGTGAGAGTTTTTTCATGAAAGTCGCCCTCGGAGCTCGCGCACCAAGTGAGACGCGAGGAGCTGTGGGCTGACGTTTCCGTTAGCACGCACACGGGCCTCCAGCACGACATCGATCGCACGCGCGGCTGCAAGCGCGCCAGCAGCGTCGCCCCGTCCCAGCGCACCGCGCGCACGCTCACGCAGCATGGTCGTGAGTGCGTCGAGCGCGTCGGTGAACGGACCGCGCGATCGAGAGGCGCCGAGTCTCATAACCGCTTTGACGCGATCGGGTGGAGCGAGGGAACCGTCGGCCGCTTGGAGCAACGCTGCGGCGGTGGACATCGCATCGCGTCGCGTCTGTGCGCCGAGCAAAGTTCCGGGTGCGCCGGCAGCGAGGCGAACGCGCTCGTTCACTGATTTGGGCAAATCGGTCTCATCGAGGGCGGCCGCGAAAGTGGGCGCCTCGATCAGCTCGCGCACGTCGCGCTCGGGTAAGAGCGGAACGCGCACGGCGACAACTCGCGAGCGGATGGTTGGCAGCAGTGCGCCGGGTTCACTCGTGGTGAGAATGATGACGGTATCGGCGGGCGGCTCCTCGAGCAATTTGAGAAACGCGTTGGCGGCGAACTCCGCGCCCTCCTGCGGGACCATGCGCTCGGCGTCGCCGACGATGAAGACCTTTCGCTTGGCCAGCGCTGGAGTCTGCGCTGCGAGCTGCACGAGTGCGCGTACGGTCGCGACGTAAATGCCTTCCGTGCCGGAGGGTGGAGCATAGAGGCCGTGTGCTTTCAGGCGATCGCTCAGCGCTTCGCCGAAGTCGTCGAGCACGTCCGGTGCACTCGCATCTGACTCGGTGCGCGGTCGCGGAAAGAACCAGCGCAGATCCGGGTGCGCCAACGACTGCGCGAAACGGCAATTCTCGCACTTTCCGCACGGTCGAGGGCCGTCGGCCGGGCCGCTGCAGAGTAGATATTGGCCTAACCAGAGCGCGAGCCGTTGTTTGCCGACGCCGCGCGGGCCGTGGAACAGGAGGCTGGCGGGTAAACTGTCGCGCGCAATCGCGTCCGTGAACTGCCGGCGAAGCTCGCGGTGGCCGACGAGGGGAATCAGTGGCACGACGCAATATACAGAACAGGGGTCGCGCTCACGCGGTGACCCGTTGTCGGAGCAGCGTGGCGGCGCGCTCGAGTTGATCCGTTCGCCCCATCACGAGGATTGTGTCGCCGGGGCGCAGGACTTCATCGCCGCTCGGACTGGCGACGAGTCCACCGCCTTCGCGCTGGATCGCCACGACGGTCGCGCCACTGCGCTCGCGGAAGCGGACGTCGGATAACGACTCCCCCGTGACGGGCGCTCCGGGCTCGACGCGCATGACGACCAGCGTGACCTCGGTGAGAAACCGACTCAGGTCTTCGACGCGGACGCCGGTTTCCGGCAGCGGGCGGAACATCTCATCGTACTGGCTCCGGACGCTGCGTACTTGGCGCTCGATGACGTCGCGCGGAACGAGATAGCGGCGCAGCACTCGTGTGAACACCTCGATCGCGGTTTCGAATTCTTCGGGTACGACTTCGCCGCTGCCCAACTTCACGAGTGATCCGATTTCGCGCATGTATCGTGTGCGCACGATGACGTGAACATTCGGATTGAGCCGGCGGACACTCGCGACGGTCGCGCGCGTCGCAGCGATGTCGGAGATGGCGACGACGAGCACGCGCGCGCGTTCGACGCCGGCGTGGTGCAGAATCTCGGTGGTGGACGCGTCGCCGTACAGTACGGGTTCGCCGCGACGCCGTTCCTGGCGCGCGGTGCTGGCGTTGGAGTCGATCACGCGGTATGCGATGCCGACGTCGCGGAGCACACGCGCGAGGTTTCGGCCGTTGAATCCGAAGCCGACGATGATGACGTGGTCGCCAATGGGTGCGTCGCCTTGTTCCGAGGCGGCGGGCTGGCGTGGGCGCCAACGGTGAGGCGTGCGTCGCTCGAGCCAGGCGCCGGCACGAGGTGCGATGTCGATGAGCGCGGGCGTGAGTGCCATGGTTCCGACGGCGACAGCCAGGAAAAGCTGATCGAGTCGCTCGTCGAGCAAGCCGGCAGTCATGCCGGCTGCGGACAACACGAAGGAGAATTCTCCGATTTGTGCGAGTCCGAGACCGGTGGCGAGGGCCGGGCGCAGCGATTGTCCGAGCGCGAGCGAAGCGCCTCCGGTCACCACGACTTTCACGATGATCACGGTGGCGATGGCGCAGAGGATGAGCAGCGGCGACCGGCCTACGGTGCGGATGTCGAACAGCATGCCAATGGAAATGAAGAACAGGCTGTTGAACACTTCGCGGAGCGGCACGATGTCGCTCAGCGCTTGCTGGCTGTACTCCGAATCCGCGATCACGATGCCGGCGATGAACGCGCCTAACGCGAGCGACAGGCCGACGCTCGCGGACGCCCACGCCGTGCCGAGGCAGAACAGGACAATCGTGAGGAGAAAAACTTCTCGGCGGCGGGTGGCAGCGACGAGGCGCAGAATGCGCGGGACCACGAGGCGCGCCGCGACGACGGTGGCGGCGATGAATAGTGCCGCCTCGAGCAGTGTGCGCACGAGGCTCGTGGGATTGCGGCCGCCGCCGGCGAGCGCGGGCGTGAGCAGCATCATGGGCACGACACACAGGTCCTGAAAGATCAGGATGCCGAGGGCAGCCTTGCCGAACGGCGTGTCGAGCTCGCCGCGCTCGGCGTAGAGGCGCAGCGTGATGGCCGTGCTGCTCAGCGCCACGAGCATGCCGAGGAAAATCGCGACGGGCCACGCGACCGCGAGCAGGCGCGCGAGAGCCGCGGTGACGCCGATGGTCACGCCGACTTGCAGGGCGCCGCCGATGAACAAGAAGCGCCGCAGTCGCGCGAGGTGCTGCAGCGAGAACTCGAGTCCGACCGTGAACAGCAGCAGCACGACGCCGATCTCGGCCAGGGATTCGACATCCGCGATGTTGCGGATGAGACCGAAGCCGTATGGTCCCGAGATGACGCCCGTGACCAGAAATCCAACGATGGGCGGAAGTCTGAGTCGATGAAACGCGAGCGCCGCAGCGACGCTCAGCGCAAACAAGACCAGGAGGTCGGGGAGGAGTCCAGGTTCGGACATGGCGCAATATGTCCCGCCAGGTGGCGAGCGGGGAGAAGCCGATCGATGTTGAGTGAGTGCGAGCATTGCGTGGCGAACGGTGTAGGAGAGACTGTGGACGCTGCGGAAACCATGGCGAGTCGCACGAGGCAATTGCGCGCACTCAAAGCGTCGGAACTCGGGGCGCGTGATACGGCTTCCGTGTCGTGCGACGTTTGCATAGGTTGGCTCCGGCAAACCGTGCGTTGGGCGAGTGCGGTTGAAACGTGCGAGGAGGGTTGGTGAAGCGACATCACTGGGTCGTGCGTGTCACGCATTGGGTGAATGTGGTCGCGCTCGCGATCATGGTGGGAAGCGGATTGCGCATCTTCAACGCGTATCCGGCATTTGCACGACGGGGCGACACGTTTTGCTGCTATCCGTTCGCGCACAAGGCGATTCCAGCTTGGCTGACGTTCGGCGGATGGTTGGCGGGCGCGCGCAACTGGCACTTCGCGGCGATGTGGGTGCTAGTGCTGAACGGACTCGTGTATCTCGGATTCATCTATTTGCACGGCGAGTGGCGCGACCTGGTCCCGCGGCGTGGCGACCCACGCGATGCGTGGGAGATGGTCAAGTTCTACGCGTTCGCGCGGCGCGATCACCCGCGCCAGGGCAAGCACAACGTGCTGCAGCGGGCCACGTACTTCGCGCTGCCGATCGTGGGCATCGTATCGGTGATCACCGGGCTTGCGATCTGGAAGCCGGTGCAGTTGGGCGTGCTCACCGATCTGTTAGGCGGCTACGTGTGGGCGCGCTACTGGCATTTCCTCGCGATGGCGCTATTGGTGGTATTGGCCGTGGTACACGTGTTCATGGTTTTCGCTGTCGACCCCTATTCGCTGACGTCGATGATCACGGGCAATTACGATGAGCGGTTGTCGCCGGAAGAACGAAACGCGCGACCGTTCTACCATCTGTTGCCGCGGCGACGGACGACGAACGCAAACGCATCGGGAGAGACGCAACCGTGAGGCGCCGGCGGTTCATCGAACTGTCTGCGCTGTCGCTTGCGTCGGCGTTGTTGTTGGCGTGCGACTCGGAGGGGCCGCGGAGTGCGCGACCGGCACTGCGCGCCGCCGAGCGGTGGAACGAGAAGGTCGAACGGGCGTTGTTCCGGCATCGGTCTATGGACTACGGAACCGCAGTGCTCGCCGGAGCGGCGTATCCCAAGTACTTCGTGTCTGATCGCGTGCCGGTGTGGGACGAGACCAAGCGCGGTCCGTGGTCGTTGGAGGTGACGGGCCTGGTGGACGCTCCCATGCGACTGTCGTTAGCAGATCTGCAGGCGCTTCCGTCGGTGACCCAAAGAGTGAACCACTATTGTGTCGAAGGGTGGACAGCCGTGGTCGAGTACACGGGCGTTCGCGTTAGCGAGCTCGCGCATCGTGCCAGTGTGAGACGCGAGGTACAGTACGTTGATTTCGCGTCGTTTGACTCGGACTATCACGAAAGCTGGGATCTGGCCAGCGCTTTGCATCCGCAGACGTTGGTGGCGTACGGTTTGGACGGACATTTACTGGGTCCAGGCCACGGCGCGCCGGCGCGATTACATTCGCCAATCAAGCTCGGCTACAAGTGCACGAAGTATCTGACGCGCGTGCAATTCCTGGCCGAGCGCAACGGCGGATACTGGAGTGATCGCGGATACGAATGGTACGCTGGCACGTGAGTCGGTGTCCCTCGGTTGGGCGTCGGCACGCACCGGAATGTCGCAAAGCTCATCGGCCGGGAGGCTACAGTGCAAGGCACATGGCGATGGTTAGCGGGTGCAGGGTTGGCACTGGCACTGTCATTGTCGGCATGCGCGCATCATGTGGCGCCGGCGGCGAATGGTCCGCAGCCCGACACCTACGTGAACGTGGACAATCAAGGGTTCACGGACATGGACATCTATGCGATCTCCGGCGGGCAACGGATTCGGTTAGGCACGGCTATCGGGGTGAAAAAGAGCCGATTCAAGCTGCCGGGCTTTTTGCTTGGCGGCGGGCAACAGGTGCGGTTCCTGGCGCGGCCAATCGCCGGGAATCGCTCGCCGGTGAGCGAGCAGATCACCATCCAGCCGGGAGAGGATGTGACGCTGACCATTCCTCCCACGTCGTCGCCGTGACGGGTCGCGGCCCGTCGGCCTAACGTCGTTAGGCCGACGGCCTGTCGCGTGGGTGGCCGGCTTCGCTTGGGCGCGGTCGCCGCGGCCGTCGCCGTCGGTTTCGCGGCGGCCGCGCCGCGTACTGTGCTTTCCGAGCCGAATGTCTCCTCGCGTGCGGTGGGTGACACGTCACACCTGCCGTTACACGAGGTCGCGGCGCAGGGCATACGGTCGCACACGCTGGCGGTGATGCTGTCGGGAGATGGCGGTTGGGCCGCGATCGACAAGGAGTTGTCCGACTCGCTCGCGGCGCATGGCATCGCGGTCGTGGGGTTGGACTCGCGCTCCTATTTCTCGACGCAGCGCGATCCGGCCGGCGCGTCGACAGACCTCGCCTGGATCGCGCGGCACTTCTTGTCGCAGTACGGCGCCGACAGCCTCATCCTCGTAGGCTACTCACACGGCGCCGACGTGCTGCCATTCATGACCAGTCGGCTGCCGCCCGATCTTCTGCGGCGCGTCCGGGTGATGGCATTGCTCGGCGCCGCGCCCAACGCAAACTTCAAGTTCCACCTCATCGATCTCATCTCGAACAAGAAGCGCAAGGACGACCTCATGACGGTGCCGGAGATCGAGAGGCTGGCGGCGGCGGGCGTGCGCATCCTCTGCGTGTACGGCACGGACGAATCCGAGAGCGCCTGTCCGTCGGTGGCGAACGTGCGCGGAGTGACCGTGACGGCGATGCCGGGTGGGCATCACTTCGACAAGGAATACGGCGTCATCGGGTCGCATGTGTTAGACGCCGCGCGCTAACGGAGTGTCCATGCCGAACGCACCTGGCGTGCGCCTGCGCACGCTCTGGCAGCAACTGAGTGGGAAGCCCGGCGGCAAGTGGATGTTCGCCACCATTTTGGGCCGCATGGTGCCGTATACCGGCACCATCCATCCGCGTGTCGAAGAGCTGCGGCCGGGCTACGCGCGCGTGGTGATGCGCGATCGGCGCGCGGTGCGAAACCATTTGCGCTCGGTGCACGCGGTGGCGCTCATGAATCTCGCCGAGGTGACATCGGGGCTGGCAATGATCGTGGGCTTGCCGGATGGCGCGCGCGGGATCGTGACGAGTCTCTCGATCGAGTTCCTGAAAAAGGCGCGTGGCACGCTGACGGCGGAGTGTTCTGCGCCTGCAGTCGACGCGACCGAAGAGCGCGAGCACGCGTTCACCGCGGACATCCGCGACGCAGAGGGCAGCGTGGTTGCGCGCGCGACGGCGCGGTGGCTGATCGGTCCGGCGCGCCGCGACCGTTAGGCAACTGGGACAGGGCCGGCGTTCGCGGCGCGTGTCGCGTCGCGCAGGCGGCGGCGCGCTTCGACGGCCAGCGCGACGGCGGCGTCGGGTGTGTCGCCTATGGCTCCTAGGTGTCCCATCTTGCGACCGGGGCGGGGCGATTTGCCGTAGAGGTGCACGCGCACGCCGGGTAACGCGAGCGCGGCGTCCCACCGAGGGGTGACGCCGCCGGCCCACAGGTCGCCGAAGAGATTGGCGATCGCGGCGGGTCGCACGACGTCGGGCGCGCCGAGGGGCAGATCGCACACCGCGCGCACGACCTGCTCGAACTGGCTCGTGATCACGGTGAGCTCGGTGTGGTGAAAGCTGTTGTGCGGGCGCGGCGCGAGCTCGTTGACGGTGATCGTGCCGTCGCCTAACACAAACATCTCGGTGACGAGAAGTCCGACGACGTCCAGCGACTCGGCGATCCCGGTGCCAATGGCGGTGGCGCGCGCGGCGACATCGGGGTCGACCGGCGCGGGGATGACGGACCAGTCGAGCACGCCCTCGTGGTGGTGGTTCCACGCGGGCGGATAGACGATGGTCTGGCCGCCGGGGCGCCGCGCCACGAGCACGGAGATCTCGCGCTCGAGCGGGAGCGCGCGCTCGAGCACGCAGGGGCGTCCGCCTAACGCACGCCAGGCCTCGCCGGCGAGCGACGGGCTGGCGAGGCGCGCCTGGCCGCGGCCGTCGTATCCGCCCGTGGTCGACTTCACGAATGCGTCGGGGCCGGCGTGCTCGGCAGCGGCGGCGAGCTCCGCGGCCGTATGCACGGTCCAGTAGGGGCCGACGGGGAAGCCGTTGCTCCTGAGCCAATCCTTTTGGCGTGCGCGATCCTGTACCAGGTGGAGCACGTGGGCACCGGGGCGCACGGGTACGATGCGCGCGGCGGCCTCGAGGGAGGCGACTCCGATTTTCTCGATCTCGACGGTGACGACGTCGCAGTCGCGCGCGAGCTCGACCGCGGCGTCGACGTCATCGAAGCGGGCCGCGATGACACGGTCGGCGACGGCACCGGCGGCGCAGTGTGGATCGGGGTCGAGCACCACGACGTGGTAGCCGAGCGTGCGCGCAGCCAGGGTAACCATTCTGCCTAACTGTCCGCCGCCCAGAATACCCAACGTCGAACCGGGCAGGATGCTCGTCACGACCGGGCCTCCTGCTCGCGAACCTCGCGCGTGCGGGCGTCGCGCCAGGCGCGCAGGCGTTCGCGTACGTCGGGACGGGTGCCGGAGACGATCGCGGCGGCGAGCAGCGCGGCGTTGGCCGCACCGGGCTTGCCGATCGCGAGCGTCCCGACGGGAACGCCCTTTGGCATCTGCACGATCGAGAGCAGGGCGTCGAGACCGTTGAGCGTGGTGGCCGGCACCGGTACGCCTAACACGGGCAGGATGGTGTGCGCGGACACCATGCCCGGGAGGTGCGCGGCCCCGCCGGCACCGGCGATGATCACCTCGAGCCCGCGTGACTCGGCGGTGGTGGCGTATTCGGCCATCCACTTCGGCGTGCGGTGCGCGGAGACGATGCGCACCTCATGGGGAATCTGCAGCTCCGTCAGGACGTCGACGGCGGGCTGGAGGTGCTCGAGATCGCTCTTGCTCCCCATGATCACACCGACCCACGGCGCCTGCGCGGCGCGGGCGGCATCACGCTTGGATGGCATGTCCAGAATATCCCCGCGCTCTCGCGCGCGATGTCGACATCGGCCGACCGAGGAGCGAACGACGCTCCGGTAAAAAGGACCGTAAACATATTTTCGGCAGCGAGTGGCGTCGAGATGTGACGTGCACCGAGACACGAAACGGGACGACGCGTCCGCTCGTCCCCCGAATGCAGCACCCAGGTGTGGTGCCACACGGCATGATCGCGCGGCTCGACGGCCGTCGCGACAAGGGCAAACCCGGTGAAAGCCGGCGACGCAAAGCTACGAGGCTACGGCGCGCAATGTGCCATGCCAGTCGGGCCGCCGACCAACTCCAGCCAAGGAGCGTCGACATGCGCGTCCCCCGCACCATCCGCACGGCGATGTTCGTCGTGCTCCCCCTGTTCGCGGCCGCGTGCATGGGGGCGTTCCCCACCGAGATTCCTCCCACTCCGGGAGCGACGCACGCCGATCTGGTGATGTCGAACGGCGCGCCGTCGAACGGTTCCGCAGCCGCGTCGACTGCACACACGAACGTATCCGGCGGTCGAGCCGTGCGCTGAGGTTGCGTCCTTCTCCCTCCAGCGCTCCGGCGCACGGGACGCGATGACAAAGGCCGCCTCGCAGGGCGGCCTTTGTCGTGTATAGACGGCGCGCGATGCCGGGCGTCGCGCATTGCCAGCGGAGCTCCCGAGGAGGGATTTGAACCCCCGACCCGCCGGTTAACAGCCGGCTGCTCTACCCCTGAGCTACTCGGGATCATGAATCGCACGCATGCATGTGCGAGACGGAGAATTTCGCGTCGACGGAGGTCGAAGTCAACGGCAACGATGACTTACGACGCGGCATGGTGCGCGAGCGCGTCGTCCTCGTGAGCAGGCGACGCGGCGCGCGCGCGAACGGGGAGCACGGTGCGCAGCCATCGGCCGGTGTGCGATGCATCGACGGCGGCAACCTCTTCGGGGCGTCCCATTGCGACGAGGCGACCACCGCGGTCGCCGGCTTCGGGACCGAGGTCGATGATCCAATCGGCGAGCTTGATGACGTCGAGGTTGTGCTCGATGACGAGAAGTGTGTGTCCGTTGTCGAGGAGCCGTTCAAAGACGCGCTGCAGTTTCCGGATGTCCTCGAGGTGGAGGCCCGTGGTGGGCTCGTCCATGATGTACAGTTTGCGTCCGGCGGTGCGGCCTGCGTTAGTCAACTCGCGCGCGATCTTGATGCGTTGGGCTTCGCCGCCCGACAGCGTCGGTGCGGGTTGGCCGAGGCGAAGGTAGCCGAGGCCAACCTGTTGGAGCTGCCAGAGGGCCTGACCGAGCTTTTCCTCGCGTGGGAAGAATCGAATCGCTTCGTCGACGGTGAGCTCCAACACATCGTGGATGCTCTTGCCGTTCAGTCGGACCTCGAGCACCTCAGGCTTGAAGCGGCGGCCGCCGCAGTCGTCGCACGGGACGTAGACGTCCGCCATGAACAACATTTCTACCTGCAGATGGCCTGCGCCCTCGCAGGTTTCGCAGCGGCCGCCGCGCACGTTGAAGCTGAACGTGCCGGGTGTGTAGCGGCGTTTCCGCGCGAGCGGCTGGTCGGCGAAGATACGGCGGATCTCGTCGAACGCTTTGACGTAGGTAACGGGATTCGAGCGCGGCGTCTTGCCGATGGGGCTCTGGTCGACGAGGACGACGTCGGTGAGCGCATCCCACCCGGTGAGGGCATCGAGCTCGCCGGCACGTTCACCCAGGTGGCGCTTGGCGCTGTCCTCGCCGTGGAGCCGTGACTCCAGCGCGCGGTAGAGGATGTCGTGGACCAGCGTGCTCTTGCCGCTGCCGGACACGCCGGTAACCACGGTGAGCGCGCCTAACGGAAAGCGGCAGGACACGCCGCGCAGGTTGTGCTCGCGCGCGCCCGCCACACCGATCCACCGCGGGCCTAACGGACGACGCTCGGTGGGTACGGGAATGGCGCGGGCGCCGGTCAGGTAGCCGCCAGTGAGCGGGCTCGCGGCCGCGCGCGAGACGGGGCCGGCGAACACGACCTGGCCGCCGCGCTCGCCGCTCGCCGGACCCAGCTCGACCATGAAGTCCGCGGCGCGGATCGCCTCGAGGTCGTGCTCCACCACGAGCACCGTGTTGCCGGCGTCGCGCAAGCGTGCGAGCAGCGCGAGTAGCCGGCCGACGTCGCGCGGATGCAGACCGATGGACGGTTCGTCGAGGACGTAGAGCGCATCGACGAGGTGCGAGCCGAGCGAGTTGGCGAGCGCGATGCGTTGGGCCTCGCCGCCGGACAACGTGCGCGCGGCGCGGTCGAGCGACAGATAGCCGAGTCCGACGTCGACGAGGAAGTGCGTGCGGGAGCCCGCTTCGGCGAGCACGTTGTCGGCGACTTGCTGTTCGAACTCGGAGAGCGACAAGCCATCGAGCCACGAACGAAGTTGGTCGACGGGCAGCGCGCTCACCTGCGCGATGGTTTGGCCGGCTATGCGAACGTTGAGCGCGTCGGGCTCGAGCCGCGTGCCGTGACACGCTGGACATTCGCGCGCGGTCTGATACTGCCTGAGGAAGATGCGGATGTACTGCTTGTAGCGCTTGTCCTCGAGATCGCGCAGGAACGGGAAGATGCCCTTGTAGCCGCGCTCGCGTGCCTCGAGCAACAGGCGATGCTGCTCGGGCGTGAGACTCGACCACGGCGCATCGGCGTCGATGCCGTGGCGCTTGGCGAACTCGACTAACGCACGGCGGCGGCCGTCGTAGCGCGGTTTGGTCCACGGATCGATCGCGCCCTCGCGCAGCGAACGCTCCGGGTGCGGCACGATCAGCTCGAGGTCGTACTCGAGCGTCGCGCCGAATCCGTTGCACGTTGGGCACGCGCCGCGCGGACTGTTGAACGAGAAGAGCTGCGGTGTGGGCGCGGGCGCACGCGTGCCGTCGTACGGACACTCGACGCGCGTGGTGAACTTGAGCACCGACCCGGCTGTTGATTCATCTCCCGACGCGAGCAGGATGAAGCAGTCGCCGTCGCCTTCCGCGAACGCCGTGCCGACCGCGTCGGCCACGCGACGCGCCGCAGCCGGGTCGGCCACGAGGCGATCGACGACCACGAGCAGCATACGCGCGGCCGCAAGATCGATGGCGGTTGGTCCCTGCTGTGCGAGCTCATCGAGATGCGCGGCCACGCCATCGGCCACCACGCGGAGGAAACCCTGCTCGCGCAGACCGGCGACGATCATGTCGTTCGTGACGTGCTCGCTCACGACGAGCGGAAACGCGACCGAGAAGCGCGAACCGGCCGGCAGCGCGAGCACGGCGTCGGTGACGGACTGGACCGACGATGGACGGATCTCGCGTCCGCAGACGGGACAGAACGTGCGGCCCACGCGAGCCCAGAGGAGGCGCAGATAGTCGTAGATCTCGGTCGCGGTGCCGACGGTGGAGCGGGAGGTCTTGGTCGGATTTTTCTGCTCGATGGCGACGGCCGGCGAGAGCCCGTCGATGAAGTCGACGTTAGGCTTCTCCATGCGCTCGAGGAATTGACGCGCATACGCCGACAACGACTCCACGTAGCGCCGCTGTCCCTCGGCATAAATGGTGTCGAAGGCGAGCGAGGACTTGCCGGACCCGGACGGACCGGTGACGACCGTGATGGCGCGACGCGGGATCTCGAGGTCGAATCCCTTGAGATTGTGTTGGCGCGCGCCGCGAACCGTGATATGCGACTTCATCTGCGCGACCAACGGGCCGAAGAAATCATCGCGCGCGTCGGGCGAACGAACGGTAGGCGCTGAGGAGTGAAATAGCGCCGACAATGGCGAGGATGAGACTCCAGAGCGAGAGGCCCGCATCGACGCGGCCGGCCAGCAGGTTGCCGATCCAGCCGCCGAGGAGTGCGCCGGCTGCGCTCGCAGACATCGTGAAGAACGCGCGGCCGCGGTCCTCGCCTGGGACGAGCGAGATGGCGATGGCGCCCGAACCAATGCCGATCAGGAGCCAAATCAGAACGCCCACGTGGGCTCCATCGGCAATGCGCCGGTTACGCGATTCTGATCGTTGCGTTCGGTGATCTGCGCACGCATATGCTCTCGGTAATCTATCAGTCCCAGCGGCTTGCTTGCGTGGTTGGCCCCAAATAGTTTCGATCTGCCGAGTTGGGCCCAAGATACGAATCGTCGGATAGAGCTGCTCGGTGAGCGATGTTCCCTCCCGTGATTTCTCTCCAGCTACTGAATGGTCTACGTCCAAATCGGTGATCGCCAGTATCGGCTCGTGTCGGGTGAGAATGGGCTCGGGAGCGTTGAAGGGGCGCAGATACCGGTACCGGCTGGGCCGAGCGGCGTCACAGAACTGTCCGCGGTGATTGCGGCAGAGGCGGACGGCAGCTGCGTAATCAGGCGGGTTGGAAGCGTGGATGTCGTCGTGAACGGTGTGAAACTGGGCGCGGAGCCGACGCCGCTGATTCACGGTGATAAGATCGACGTTGGACCCGCCGAACTGTTCTTCGGCGACGATCGGAAGGGCGGAAACACGAGCTTTGTGACGGCCGTAAAGAGGCCTGAGTCCGCTTCGGCGCCAGTGGCAAAGCAGATTGGCACTGTGGGTCCTGGGGCAACGGGCGGTCGGTTGGTGTCACTGGTTGACGGGCGAGAGTACGCGGTACCGGAAGGCGGGCTCGTGGTGGGTCGCGATCCGACTTGCGACGTTGTGGTGCCGACCGGTGAGGTGTCGCGCAAGCACGCAGTGGTCACAGTCGGACCAGACGGCTACGTGGTCACCGACATGAGCGCGAATGGACTGTCGGTGAATGGGCAGCGTGTAGCATCATCATGCCGGCTCGTGCGCGGCGACGTGCTCAAGATTGGGCCAGAGGAATTCCGCTTTCACGCCGATGTCGCACCGGCACGACCAGTGCTCGGGGCCTTGGAGGTGAAGAGCAGCGGACTGTTGAATGGAACGACATTCGAGATTCGTTCGCACCTCACGCACATTGGTCGAGGCGCGCACAACGAGATCGTTCTCGCGGATGACAGCGTCTCGGATTCGCACGCGAAACTGCAGCTGCGAGATGATGGCTGGTACGTGGTGGACATGGGGTCGACCAACGGGACGTACGTGGGCGGCCGGCGGATTCTCGGCGAGGCGTTGCTGCAGGGCGCGCCAGACCTGCGCGTTGGCGGAATCAAGTTCATCTTTCGACCAACGCAGTCGGGTGCGGGTTTGGCAGCGGGATCGGGCGAGTCGCCCAGTCCCGGGTCGGGCACGCGGGGCGGCGTTGACATGATGGATGCGGAAGCAGCCGCCGGCGCCGGGCAGACGCGTGCGATTGCGGCATTGACACCTGAGCAACGGGCTCGGTTGATGTCGTCGGCGCGTTCGGTGGCGGCGGGTGCCGGGTCGGTGGGGAGCGAGTCCGGGAAGGCGCAGGAGAGGGAGGCCGGCGTCGTCGGTGAGCGCGGATCGCGTGACCGGCGTCGGCGGCCGTCACTGCTGTTATGGGTGGTGGTAGCCGCGGCGGTGGCGATTGCCGTATTTCTCCTCTTTTTCTGATGGGGCACGCGTGCAGCTCGAGGTAGGTCAGGGGACTCACACCGGAATGATCCGCACGGGGAACGAGGACAGTTTCTTCTCGGACCTCCCGCGGGGACTGTTCGTGGTCGCCGATGGGATGGGCGGGCACGCGGCGGGGGAAGTCGCGAGCGACATGGCTGTGCGGATCCTCTCCGACGAGCTGCGCGATGCGAGCGCGATGGCGGACGAGGTGGCGCGCGAGCGCGTGCAGCAGTCGCTGCAGCGGGCGAACCAGGCCATCTATCAGCGGACGCTGACCGAAGTCGACAAGCAGGGGATGGGAACGACGGTGTGCGTGCTGCTGCTGCACGACGCGCACTATCTCATCGGGCACGTGGGCGATTCACGCGTGTACATGCTTCGCGACGGTGCCTTACGACAGCTCACCAAGGATCACTCCTACGTGCAGGAGCAGGTGGACGCGGGTGTGCTGACCCCTGAACAGGCACGGTACCATCCCTATAGTAACGTGATCACGCGGTGTGTCGGTGCGAACACCGATGTGCAGCCCGACCTGTACGCCGGTGAGGTTCGGCGAGGCGACACGTTCCTCGTGGCGAGCGACGGCCTAACGGGAATGGTGGACGACCGGCGCCTCGCGCAACTGCTCCAATCGCGGGCGACGGCGCAGCGGGTGGTGGACGCGCTGATCGCGGAGGCCAATGGGCGCGGCGGGCTGGACAACATCACGGCGATCGTCGTGCGCGTGCTTGCGTTGGACGAGCCATCCAGCACGGCCGGCGCGGCCGCCACGGACGGCAAGACCGGCGCCTGAGATGCCCGACGATACAGTCGGCGCGATCGCGGGGCTCTACCTCGGCAACATTCTCTACGCGTTGGAGCTGGCGGCGCTGTCGTTGGAAGAACAGCGGCGCAGCGAGGACGCCGCCTTCTATCGCGGGATTGCGCGCCGCCTGGCCGAAGCACGCGGCGCGGAGCGGGCGCGCGGCGGCTGAGTCAGGCGAGCACGGCGCGCAGCGCGTCTTCGCCTAACTGAACCGGACGGGCCACGAACACGCGCAGCACGCGCGCCGAGCGATAGAGCTCGTCGGAGAGCACCGGCAGGTTGATGGAGCCCGGAAGGCCCTCGCGCGTGAGGCGGTGCACCTGTCCGCCGCGGAGACGCACGGGCAGATCCAGTCCCAGCATTTGCGGCTTTTCGGGGAAGTCGAGGAGCAGCTCGCCCGATGCGAGGCCTAACTGGCGGGCGAGCGCGTCTTCCGTGTCGCGGACGCGATCGAGCTCGACGGCGATCCAGTCGCCGACGCCATCCCGCAGGTCGCCCGCCGCACACTCGAATGCGCGCTTGTAGAGGCGCCGGTTGCGCAGGGCGTCGAGGAGCGGCGCGTTGCGCGTCTGCTCGAGCACGTGCAGCAGACCTTCGTCCGTGAGCGACGACAGCGCGCGCTCGTCGAGGGCGCCATCGCGAATCGCGTCATCCACGAGGCGCTTGTACATCGCGGTGGCGCTGCGCACGGCGTGGTGCCAGTACACGTTCCGGTACATCTGGTACTTGGCGAAGAGCAAGGACTCGAGCGCGGAGAGTCCCTTGTCGAGGACGCCGATGGTCGTGCGGCCGGATGTCGCGCCGGGAGAATCGCGGATCACCGTGAGCGCGTTGACGAGCCGGTCGACGTCGATCTCGCCGTACGGCACGCCGCACATGAACGCATCGCGCTTGAGGTACTCGATCTTGTCGAGATCGAGCGAACCGGAGATCAGGCCCTGCAGCGGGCTGGTGCTCTGGCCGCGGATGAGTGCGTAGACGCGTTCGGGGGCATCGGGCGCGATCGAGGCGCGGAGCTCGTCGGCGATCGGGCCCTGTGTGATGAGCGGCCGCGCGGCCACCTCGTGGTGTTGGGCGCCGATCTCCTCGAGCGCGTGCGAGAACGGGTGGTGGCCGACGTCGTGGAGCAGCGCCGCGGCGGTGACGACGCCGCGCTCGTCGGGCTGGATGGCGCCCTCGAGCTCGCGGCGCTGGTCGAGGACGGCGATCGTGCGGCGCGCGAGGTGGTACGCGCCTAACGCGTGCTCGAAGCGGGTGTGGGTGGCGCCGGGGTAGACGAGGTGCGCCAGGCCTAACTGTCGGACGTACCGCAAGCGCTGGAACACCG
>Ga0105240_10006956_pt1 | contig 16525 bp, 17 predicted proteins | sample KBSC54metaG_FD_80426 | JGI IMG/M metagenome (GOLD analysis project Ga0105240, IMG submission 80426) | Corn rhizosphere microbial communities from Kellogg Biological Station, Michigan, USA - KBS C5-4 metaG | ecosystem: Host-associated > Plants > Roots > Rhizosphere > Soil | place: Michigan, USA... | reverse complement strand
GCCCTGATGCTCAACGGTTTTGCCAAAATTGGCGGGTTCGAGCTCTTCGGAACCTTCGAACACGCCCAGGGCCGCGGTACCACCGAAACCGCCGACAGACAGCTCAACCAGTATGCCGTCGACGGAGTCTACCGCTTCGGCCATAACGAGAACTTCTTCCTCGGCGCCCGGTACAACGGCGTAACGGCCGAACTGAAAGGGATAAGCCAACCCATAACCATCAACCGTTTCGCAGCGGCCGGCGGCTGGTTCCTCACCCGGAACGTTCTGCTGAAAGGCGAATGGGTCACCCAAAGCTATCTGGACTTCCCTACCGCGGACTATCGCAACTCCGGAAAATTCTATGGCTACGTGATCGCAGCAACCGTAGGTTTCTAATCCAAATCAATTCCTGCGCTATGTCAAGCACTAACACCCTGATACTAATGTTATCCGCCGGGCTCCTGCTCCCAACCGCCCCATCAAGGGCCAGGATCACCTGGATCGTCCAAAAAAGCAGCAGCCTCAGCATCAACGGACGCACCAATATCAGCCAGTTCTCCTGTGGCATAGCACAGTATGGTGAACCCGATACCATCACTTTTCTCAACGAGGGATGCCGCGACAAAACCGCCGGCATTCCTCTTTGCGGAGTCCTCAGGATCAATATCGGAGACTTCGACTGCCGCAACCGTGTCATGACCGGCGAGTTCAAAAGAACACTGCAATACAAACAATACCCCCAATTGAAGATCACCTTCCTCAACCTCGAAAAAATGCCCGAATTCGGCCCCAGGCCCGAAACCCTGTCCGGCCAGGTGATCATCGAACTGGCGGGAGTCAGCAGACAATTCGAAATGGAGTATGCCTCGGTGAGAGAAGACGCCGAAACCATACAGATTACTGGCAGCCGCCGCCTCTGCTTCTCGGACTTCGGCCTTCATCCCCCCCAAAAAATGGGCGGCCTCATCCGCGTCGACCAGTCCCTCGACGTCAGGTTCATCCTCTGCATGCGGCAGCTAAACAACCGGGAACCGGAAACCACTCTCAAATCACATGACGAGAATCATAAGTAGGCCTGTCTGAGATCATCCCCATCGCACCAACACATAATAATTTTGTCATGGGAGCACATATCATGAAAATCAACCACGATATCCGGCAACAGCTGATCCAAAAGATGCAGGAAGAATTTAGCCGGACCTACCCCTTTTTAAAAATAGAAATTGACAGAACCCGTCGTGTTCCAGGACTCACCTTGGATAGCGGCGATCTTGATACTGACGAACATATCCGCGACAGCGCCAAAGCCCTCCTCGAAAAAGACATCCGGATGTCCGACCAGCTCAAAGTCATCGACCTTGAGACATCGATCGGTCATCTGTTCGGAGCGCCGGCCCAGGTCTACCGCAAAAGCGGCAAATTCTGGCTGGAGACGACCATGAGCAGAGACTGGACACTCAAGCAACAAAATGACCACGCACGGGACATAGCATCCGAACTTCTCTAAACACACGCACATGTTTACGATTCTTACCGTCACCTCCAACCCATGCATAGACGTTTATACCTCGGTGCCTGCGCTCAGACCCCCACGGCAAGCTGAAGTGTTCCATCGCCTGTCCTGACAAATCTCATCACCGCTGATGACAAAAGTTAGTGTTCCCTCCCCCGGCCAGGCCTAGTTTTACACGAAACACTTCAAACCATGCAAACGCAAACCGACACAGCCATCTCCATCGCCGCCGCAAGACTGCTGTCCCACCTCACCGATACCGAAAACCACCGGATAAAGGTTAGGGTCGACGGGGGCGTCGTAACCCTCGAAGGCACGGTAGACACGAACCCCGAACGAAAAACCATCGAGAATGGCGTCAGAAATATCGACGGCGTCCAGGGCATCGTCAATTGCCTGTGCATTCACCAGACGCCAAAATGAACCTTTCACCACAACTTAAACCCAAATTACAATGAAACAGGTACTCTTTGTCTGTTCAGGCAATAGCTTTCCACAGGGCGCTTTCACCTTTCTGAAAACACTGCAGCACGAAGATCCGGTCAGCGTGACTGGTTTGTTCTTTAGCCACGACGGCGATGATACAGCCGCAGCAAAATCTAAATTTTCCGACGACTGCGCGCAAAACCAAATCTTCCATAACATACACGACAACGAAGGTCCCTGGGACAAAAATATCCTGGCAAAAGAAAGCCGCTTTTCCGACCTTATATTGCTCAGCGGCGAACTCTTCTACTCCGGTCTGCAGCAACGTCAGCCGAATACCCATCTCAGCGAAGCCATGCACCACTCGGAATGCCCGGTGCTGATCGTCCCTGAAGACTACTCCCCTTCCAACCACCTCTTTATCGCCTACGACGGCACAAGGGAAAGCCTTTTCGCCATCAAACAGTTCAGCTACCTTTTCCCCCACCTGACCGACCTGCCGACAGAAGTGGTCTACGTCAACGAAGAAGCCACCAACGGCATCCCCGAACTGGAACGCCTCCGGCGCTATTCAAGACTTCATTTCAGCTGCATGGGCTTCAGCAAGCTCCACTTCAAAGCCGCCGAATTCTTTGCCAACTGGATCGGCGAACGCCAGCACGTCATGCTGATATCCGGCTCCTACAGCAGGTCTCCCTTCTCCTATGCAACGGCCCCAAGCTTCGCTCAGGAGGTCATCCACGATCACAGACTTCCCGTATTTATTGCACACCCCTAATACACATGCGATGAGATCGGTACACCCTGTTATTGCCCTCCATACCATCCTTTGACACAGGAAAAGATTCGCCGGTCACAATGGATTCGTTGACCGTAAGATCATTGGCTCGAAGCACGATCCCGTCGGCCGGAAAAGAACTTCCCTCTTCCACAACTACGATATCGCCCGGCACAATCTCCTCCGACGCAACCATGACCAGCACCCCGTCCCGGATACAGGCTACCCTGGGCTCCACGTATTTTCTCATCGCAGCCAACGCCCTCGAACTTTTTCTTTCCTGATACACCGAGATAGCCGATACAAATACCGTGGCGGCCAACATCAGCAAACCCTGACGGGGCTCATGCAGCAAAAAATAGATAAGGCTCGCTACGAGCAGCAGCACCGTCATCGGCTCCCTGATCACGTCACGCAAAAGACGCAAAAAACCGCCAGCCTCCTTTCCTCCGACCCTGTTAGGTCCCGCCAGCCGCAGCAATTCCCTGGCCTGGTCCGTCGTCAGCCCGTCCGGAAGCAGCACCTTCGTCTCCTCAATAGCCATAGTCCTACGATTATATCTGTAAATTATCGCTATTCACCTGGTGCCTCATTGAGCTTTGTCATGATCTGCAATGAGACAGATCATTCGACCTGCCATTCCTCAACAATAGCTTTATAAATAAATTTTAAAGCCATGGCTTCCACCAGAAAAACAACAGAAAAACTCCGGATACTGGTCCCGACCGACCTCTCGGCGGCGTCGGCGGCAGGCATCCGGTATGCCATTCAATGGTCCCGGCAGCAACCCGTCGACCTCGTCTTCTGCTACGTCGTGAACATCATGAAGCCGTCGACCTACAGCGACGCCCGGTTTAATACCTACGCCAAGACCAGACGTGCCGGATATATGAGAGATCTGCGGCAGTTCGTTACCTGGACCTGCAAAAGAATGGGTGTGCTCCCCCGGAATGCCTCCTTTATCCTGCTCGATTCGATCTCCGTCGACATCTCCCTGGTAGACTACTGCCGCCGCGACGGCCACTTCGACTACATCTGCATGAGCACCCGCGGAGCGGGCCGCATGCGGCGCATCTTCGGGACCCACACCGGCAACCTGATCACCCATTCGGAAGTTCCTGTACTGGCTGTCCCCGCGCAATACCGCGCCCGCCCGGTAAAGCGCCTGCTTTACGCCGGCGACATGGTCAACTACGAGTACGAGATAAAAAAAGTAGTCGGCTTCTCAAAACCTCTCAAAGCCGCCGTCCACCTGCTGCATTTCACCGAAAGCGGTGAAATAACCCCCGGCGAATCAACCACCGAAAAAGTATTCCGGCAGCAATTTGGCTATCCCATCCGCATCCATTTCCGGCCGATAGACCCGCTGCTCTCCTTTTCAAGGAACCTCGACAAACAGATCAGCTCACTGAGACCCTCCGTCGTCGTCCTCTTCACAGACCAGCACAGGTCCCTGCTGGACTATTTTATCAGTCCCAGCAGGGCCGAACGCGTCTCTTTTGCCCTCCAGACTCCCCTGCTCGTATTCCCTAAAAAATAGGTTTCGCTCTTACAGCAAAATTCACCCGCGCCTGGCTCGCAAAAAAGGAGGTCCGACAACAGTCCGGCTGGGCCTGCTCACGCAATAGCCGCCGTCATTTCTCTCCCTCCCAAATCCTAAGTGTAATTACCCATTTTCTCTGGCCATAATTACCATTTTTGTCTGACGATTTCTTACCTTTATCGGTCTCGCTGCCACTTTCTGCTACCCTTGACTATGAACCCTCAAGCAGTGTTCAAAGCAATAAACAATGTCCAATGCCTCTTTTTAAGCGCACATTCATAATATTGTTCAGCCTCGTCTTCAGCCTGATCATCCTGATGGCGGCTTTCCTTTGGCGATTCAACGAAAGATATATTCAAAGCTTTTCCCTCGTAAGACATACGCTGCTGGTCATCAATGAAACAGAAGAGACATCCGCGCTGCTGCGTGACACCACCGGACAGACAAGTTCACAACGGATACGGACACACCTCGACAACCTGAAATCCCTGACACACGACAACCCGGTGCAGCAGGCACGAGCCAGCACGCTGGCTCTCCAGTATGCTACCCCACAACCTAATTACCCCCAATTGCTCGACCAACTGGCCGCCATGCGCCTGGAAGAGAATCACCTGCTTGCATCAAGGGACCTCACGAATATTACCGCGCAGGAAGAGCTCCGCAAGGTCACCCCATTCGTCCTTACAGGAATACTTATGATCCTGGCTATATTCTTCTGGGTCATCCTCATCAACTTCAACCGCCGCCGAGTTGCCGAAGACGAACTCCAGAGCGCAGAGCTGCGGTTCAGCGGTATAATAGAAAGGATAAAAGACTATTCGATCTTCATGACCGACCCGGAAGGAAGGATAACCAGCTGGAACCAGGGGGCCGCACATATCAAGGGATATTCTTCCCTTGAAGCCATCGGACAGCCCATCGCCATATTTTACACTCCTGAAGACAATGCCGCAGGAGAACCCGCCAACAACCTTCACGAGGCGTTGCAACGCGGCCACTTTGAAACCCTCGGCTGGCGTAAGAGAAAAGACGGCTCGCTCTTCTGGGCAGACGTTGTGATCACTCCGCTTTTCGACGCCAAAGGACTTCATACTGGCTTCATCAAAATAACAAAGGATATCTCTCTCCAGCGGGAAACAGAAGAAGAAATGCGGAAGAATCTCGCCAAAGAAAAAGAACTCAACGAAATGAAATCCCAATTCGTTTCGTTCGCATCCCACGAGTTCAAAACCCCGCTGAGCGTGATCCTCTCCTCCGTCAGCCTCATCGAAAGATACAGCGGCCAGGACGACGCCGAAAAACGCATAAAACATATCAATCGCATCCGGTCCAACGTCGACAGCCTCCGGCATATCCTCGACGACTTCCTCTCGCTGGAAAAACTCGAAGAAGGCCTCACCAGAAATAACCCTGTCCCCACCGAACTCGTAACCCTCATCCGGGAGACCGTCCTGGACCTGCAACCCGGCTGCAAAGACGGCCAGAACATCGAAGTGATCCACACCGGCGCCGGACGGCTGATTTCGATTGACCCCGAACTCCTCCGCAACGTTCTCGTCAACCTGGTTTCCAATGCGATCAAGTACTCCCCGACCTCATCGGCCATTCTGCTGCTCCTCAACTATGAGGTGGACGCCGTTACCCTTAGCATAAAAGACTTCGGAATAGGCGTCCCTGCCGAAGAACAGGCCCGCCTTTTCCAACGGTTCTTCCGTGGCGGCAACACCACCGGTATCTCCGGAACAGGCCTCGGCCTCAGCATCGTCCGGCGATACCTCGACATCATGGGCGCAACCATCAGCTTCCGCAGCGAACCCGGTGCGGGTACAGAATTCACTATAACACTCAGCACTGTTCCGCAAGCCGCACCCGACCACCAGCCGCAGCAAACCCTTTAAAGGCAATCGCCATCATTCAGTTGATCAAATCCCTCAACCTTTTCTCATCAAGCAGCACTATACGGCCGTCTTTCACGCTGACCAGTCTCTCTTTCCTGAAATCACCCAACGTACGCGTCAGCGACTCCAGCGCAGCCCCGACAATGCCCGCCAGATTCTCACGCGAGATCACTATAGCACCCTCTTCACCTTCTTCCCGGTAAATAGCCGCCAGCCCGAGGAGACCATTCGCCACCCGCTTCCGCAGAGAATTATAGGAAAGGTTCACCAGTTCCTCGTCCCTCTGCGCAGACCGGTGCGCGATAGTCCTGAGCAGCCACAACGTCATCTGCGAATTCCCCCGCAGCGCCTCAAGAAATTCCTGTCTCGGTATTGCCACAATATCTCCGTCCTCCAGCACCCGCGCATTATCCCTGTAACACGCCGACTCCATTACCTCCGGACAGCCGATCAACTGCCCCGGACCGTAGATGGTCGTGATCAGTTCCTTCCCTTCTTCATTTATCCGGTAGGTCTTCACCCTTCCTGTCACGACCAGCCAGACACACAATGCCCGCTGACCTTCCACATATATCAACTGTTTTCTTCTGAATGGAACGATATCGCGGTCACCGAACTCCTGTATCAGGTCCTGCCGGTCGAAGGCCCCCTCAACAGACTTTCCAACCCTGTGACAAAGCCGCTCCCGCCTGGTCAGACAAGCCTCTACCGATCGCAAAAGATCGATGGTTTCGAATGGCGCAGGCAGACAATCGTCCGCACCCGCCGTCATCACTTTCCTGACGTCCTCCTTGCCTGGAAGATCGCCGAATACGACGGCAGGCAACAAACCCAGCTTTCGGCGCAGCTCCCCGAGAAAAACAATTACGCCCGGCGCAGGTAATGCCGCATCGCAGATGACCAGGTCCGGAACACCGCCTTCTATCAGCCGGAACGCCTCCTCCCCGTCCGCAACAGCAGCCACCTCATAACCCGAAAGCCGGAGCAGGTCCGGTATATTCTTTTGCAAACCCTCTCCGTTACCTACCAGCATGATCATTTTTGCAGAATTATTTGACCGTTAAAATAGACCACACTCACCCATTCAAATATGAATTTTATCAACCCGCGGCTTGATCCCTGTCATCCCCCCCTACCAACCAGAGACTATCTTTGAGAAGACAAAATACTTATATTATGATTGGAAACCTGAGCATCCCGGAAACAGACAAACTCCTTAAAAAAGAAGTGGTAGGCCGGCTGGCCTGCGGCGAAGGCAACAACGTCTATGTCGTTCCCATCAGCTACGTCTACGACGGAGAATACATCTACTGCCATACCCACGAGGGCCTCAAAGTGGAGATGATGCGCCGGCAGCCTAAAGTCTGCTTCGAAGTCGACCACCTCCGCGACATGGCCAACTGGCAAAGCGCCATCGCCTTCGGAACATTCGAAGAACTCTCCGATCCCGGACTGCGTAGCCACGCCCTCAAAAAGCTCCACGAACGCATTCTGCCCATGCCTTCCAGCGAAACGACCCATCTCTCGCCCGACTGGCCTTTCCCACCCGAGGAATTCAATAAGATCACCGGTGTTACCTTCCGTATCCGTGTGGAGAAAAGAACCGGCCGCTTCGAAAAGTCGGTATCCACACCTACGACTTTCTTTAGTTTCTAACGCTGTTCACTTTTTTACCCGGGACCGGTCGTTAAGCCGGTAAATATCCCTGTACCACGCAAGCCCGCCCTCCTCGCCTACACCCGCCGTAAGGTAAACGACAAACACCGGAATACGTTTGTCCAGCCCGATGGTCACCGGCTGCTGTCCGCGCAGACACTGCCGCAGATACGCCGTATCCAGCTTATTACCGAGCAACAGCAATCCCAGTTCCACCGGACGCTCCAGCCGGATACAGCCATGGCTGAGATATCGCCAGGATGAGGCAAACGCCCCCTTCATATTCGTATCATGCATATACACGTTGAAGGGATCATCCAGATCGAACTTGATAACGCCAAGCGCATTGTCGCAGCCAGGCGCCTGACGCAAAGTATACGGCAGACTGGCGGCCGTATAGGAAGACCACGGGATCTTTTTCATATCGACCTTCTTCCCCCTGCTGTCCAGCGCTTCGATATTGATCAGCCCAGCCGCCCACGGCGACTTCTTCAGCAACGGCAGCATCTCCTTCGCCGTTATGCTGCCCGGGATATTCCAGTACGGATACAACACGATCCGCGTACACCATGCCGCAAACCGCGGCGTCCTTTTCGACACCTGCCCCACGACAACCTTCATCGACAAAGCCAGCGTGTCCGCCGAAAAATAAGACAGCCTGGCGGAAGGAATATTGACTACTATGAACCGGTCGAAATGATAATGATGGATCCGCCGAAAGATATTCAGCGTCATCGACAACTGCTCACGCTTTCTGTCGTCCGCCATCACCTCCCGCAAAGAATCCCTGAATAACAGATATGCAGCCGCCGAAGGCTCCAACCCCCTTCCCCACTCCTTCAGGCCCCGCCCATCCCTCACCCTCGTCAATCCATCGACCAACGCCGTTTCGTCGATCGCGACATGCTCCGGGGAAATAGCATCATAACTAAAAAATGAATCCAACCCTCCGCCCCGGAGAACATCCCCAAAATAGTCGAACGCCGCCGCCGTAAACCGCCGGTCTGCCGCCGCCAGACGAACGCTATCCCCAAACTCCTCCAGATCCCTCAATTCCGAGGGCCGGTACCGGCCACTATCCAACCCCAGCCACGCGGCACTGTCCAGACACTCCAGCAACGCACCCCGCAGCGACGTCGATCCCTCGCCCGGACCAAACCAGAACAACGCCTGATTCCGCTGGCGGTAGAACCGCTCCGTAAGAGAGCCATGCCGAACACCCGGCCCGCCCCCCAATACCGGCCCGGACAACATCGTCAATACCAACATCCATACTAACCTGGTCATATGATCAACTTTATTACATACAACCCCAAGTTATCCGCATTACCATTCCCCCGACCTGACCCACCTCAGCAACCAGCCTGATCTTTATCCGCTGACGGCAATCAGCCGCAATGCCGACCACACTCATGGCTTCTTCTTTTCCTCTCCACTATCTTCATTTTAAAATCAACCGGTATAAGTATTTACGAGCCTCACGTAGTCCTGGTCCTGCCACTTGACGGCAACGACCCCCGTACAGAAGTAAAGCATGCAATAGCAAGAGCCGAAACCATACTCCTGAGCACCCATCGCATCCAGGACGCAGCACCCATTATCCAACGCCTCCACCACCTCGCCCGAAACATCAACTACCCGGCGCAAAGATCATCCGCCGCCATATTCATTTCCGGTAAGGTGGAGAAAATATGCTATATGACGATGAAGGTCGACCGTCAGGTCATCGTCGACGAACCCTTCCGGGTGCGGGACCTCGCCCGCTGCAAAAGAAAGGAAGCCGAATTCATCGCCCTCGTCCTCAACGGCAAACAGTCTCAGATCTACCACGGATACAAACACCCGCTCAGGCTCGTCAGTGCCCACAAACCGGAAAAAATATACGCATGGCTTAATGAGGAAGTATGCTGACAGACCATCAAAGGCTGCCGCAGTCGCCGCAAATACCGCGCATACCACAAATAGCAGCACGACGAACATCCTCCCAACCAGCCCCGCCAGAACCCCCGCGGCCTTCTCGACCACCTCCAGCCTGACCTCCGCTATCCTGACCTGCGCATATTCCCTGATATGGCCCGCCATATCCTCGATCTTCTTTAGCTCTTCCCTAAAAAATAATTTATTGATGTGCGATAAACACGGGTAAATTGATACTTTTCATGACCAGCCTGGCCTGGCTCGGCTTGAAGAACCTCGAGAACATCGTCCGGCCATAGGCCCCCATGACAACGATCGCGTTCTTCTTCCCGATCAGATATCCAAAAAGCTCGTCCGACGGACTTCCCTTTAGTATCACAAATTCCACCTGGGAATAATGAGCCTTTAACCATTCCTTTATTTTGAACTGCTGCTCCAGCGCCACCCCTTCACCGTCACGGACGCTGACGACCACCGCCTTCTTGTCGGACAGACCTGGAAACAAATACGCAAACTGCTTGATCGCATACACCGAGGATTCCGTACCGTCATAAGTGAAAATGACTTCCTCGACAGCATCCCAGCTGTATGGTGCTACAAGAACAGGACATTCCGAACCTTCCAGCACGTCTTTTACGAACCGGGAAGGAACTTCGCGGTCCGACCTGCTGAACGACGTCGACGGATCCAAAATGATTAGGTCCGCAAACCGGCTCTCCTCCAGAACCTCGTTCAGCGGCATACCCCTGTCCCGATGGACCAGATTCGAAGTCTCCCGGCAAATACAAGACTCCCTGAACTGCTCTATCGTTTTCATCACCTGCTGCTCGGTCAGGTCCTTCCCGCCATCCTCATAGGAAGCATCCCCCGAGCCCGGAATATATCCATAATCATCAGGCGTTACCCCTTCCAGAAATACACCCGTCAGCTTCGACCGGGTCAGCCGGGCGATATAACACGCAAAATCTACCGTGTTCATATTTAATTGGTGCGCATCCAGCGCCAGCATTATCTTTTCCATAATGGGCTTTTTTTGTAAAAATACCCAACTGACAGCCCGGGATCAATGAGGCCGGTCAGAAGCATCCGTGATTATCATCAGCGGTCGCACGACGTCCCCGCCTGACTACGATCACAGGCAGGGCTGATCATCCTCATGTTTATAGCCGCCTCATCCAAGTATTTTTGACTCAAACTCAGACTATTATGAGCATGCCTATCAGCGCTTGCAAGCCGCTTATGCTTCCAACACCGGTAACCCGGATCCCGGAGGTCGCTATCATCTCGCCCTTCGATCCCAAAATGACGCCCCGGCATGACCTGGAAAACACTATAAAAGGCCTCCTCGAAAGAGCCGAAAGACAGCTATTGGCCATCCACAGCGCAGAAGACGCACTACCAGTCGTATTCAAGCTCCGCCAACTCCTCCGTGGCCTCGACTATTCGACTCACCGCAGAAGCATCGCTATATTCGCCTCTGAACAATTAGGGAAAATATGCTATATGGACACGGAGGTCGAACAGCGACTGGTCGTCGACGAACCATTCCGTATACGCGACCTGGCCACCGCAAAGAAAAAAGAAAAAGAATACCTGGTAATGACGCTCGACCGGCATCAGTCCAGAACCTTCCTGGGCCGCGACCGGCAGCTCAGACTGATCAAAAGCAATACACCCCAATCCATTTCGTCGAATCGCTTTGCCAATCAAATGGACCTGGGACTCGGCTCCGTCTTAAAAGTCTACCCCCTTCCGGTCTTCGTCACCGGTCCCGACGCAGTCCTCGACTTTTTCGGGAGAATAACACAACACAAAGAACATATCGCAGACTTCATAGCCAACAACAGCCCCGGCCTGACAGAACACCAGCTTCTGGAAATGCTCACACCCCACCTCGCATCCTGGGAACACCTGAGGCAAAGAACGATCCTTCAGCAAATGGAAAAAGCACTGACAGCCGGGAAGCTCGTCTGCGGCCTCGATAACGTAAAACGAACTGCCTCCAGCAAAAACAACCGCCTCCTGGTCATCCCCGCTGACGGCCGCCCCGGTTCCGACGCCTTCTGCAGGGCCGGGACGATCGACGAAATTGCGGAAAAAGTGCTCGCCGGCGGCGGCAGCATAGAGACCGTCGATAGCAGGCTTCTGGAAGGATTTGACAACATCGCGATTATACGCTATTGCTGAAAAATTGTAAATTGAGGGCTAACCTACATGTCTGAACAGATGTTCAAGGAAAATTCAACACACGTATTGCTGTTCTGTACTATTGTAACCATCGCTTCGGCAGTGCTGCAGTACCTGAACCCGTCATTCAGCTTCTTCGACGGCGGACTTATCACCGCTATACTCCTGACCATATTCCTTAAGAAGAATTACTATACAACGCTGTTTGGGTCGATCAGCGCAGTCCTCATCATTATTGCCTCCTTCTACGAGACCGATGGCATCGCACGCGGACAGCTGATCTTCCAGCATCTCTTTTCTCTCATCATCGTAGTCATGGCCACGGTATTCATTCTCTACCTGAAAAGACTCTATCGCAATATCGACGCCGACCAGCAACAGCTCGGCGCACTTTTCGCTCACGCCACGGAAGGCATCATCCTCACCAACGACAAAGGCCAGATCGTCCTGCTGAACCCCGCTGCCTACAGCCTCTTTGAATACGACAAGGACGAGCTGCCCGGCCAGCCTATAGACGTCCTCATTCCCCAACGGTTCCGGCATAGTCATACCGAATACCGCGAAGGCTTCTATCACCATCCCGGCAACCGCACCATGGGCCACGGCAGAGACCTGTTCGCCCGGAAAAAGAACGGGCAGGAATTCCCCGTCGAAGTAAGCCTCAGCTACTACAAGCAAAAAAATACCCTATATGTCATCGCCTTTATCGTCGACATCACTCAGCGCAAACAGGCAGAGCAGGAACTCGTCGCCCGCCAGCGTCAACTGGAAAAGATCACCGAAGAGATCAGAAAAATGAACACCGGCCTCGAGACAAAAGTCGAACAACGAACCCTCATCCTCAGGGAAGCCCTTCAGGAACTGGAAAAATCCCAGAAAGAACTCCACGAGGCCCTCGACAAGGAAAGAGAATTGAATGAAATAAAATCCCGCTTCGTGTCCATGGCATCCCACGAATTCCGGACGCCGCTAAGCACCGTCCTCAGTTCCGCAGCCCTGCTCGGCAAATACACGCAGACAAATGATCAGGAAAAAAGAGACAAACATATCAGACGTATCAAAGATTCCGTCAAACACCTCAACACCCTGCTCGACGACTTCCTGTCCCTCGGCAAACTCGAAGAAGGAAAGATAAGAGCGGAACCAGCGGAATTCGTTATAAAAGATTTCCTCGACGAGGTCGTAGAAGAAATGCGCCCCCTCACAAAAGACGGACAAGAGATCACCGGCGACTTTTCGACCGACGGAAGAACATTCGTCAGCGACAAACGCCTCCTGAAGAACATCCTGATCAACCTCCTCAGCAACGCAGTAAAATTCTCACCCGAAGGCGCCACTATCCGCCTCGATGCTTCTCTCTCAACCAACAATACCCTGAACCTCTCCGTCCAGGACAAAGGCATCGGCATCTCCGAAGAAGACCAGCAACACCTGTTTAGCAGCTTCTTCCGGGGCGCCAACGCCCTTAACATCGAAGGCACGGGCCTTGGCCTCCACATCGTCCGGCGGTACCTCGACCTCCTCTACGGATCCATCCAGCTCCGGAGCATCCTCAATGAAGGAACCACCATCACCGTCGAAGTCTCCGACCAATCCGGGAGGACGGTCAATGACACAAAATAGCCTCCCTGGGACCAGCCGGCAGCACCGGGCTGACAAAAGGTATCCCAATCCCCAATCCCCGGAGGATCAGCAGCACCCCTACGGACGCGACGACGACAGGCAACACCTTTCGCAACCGTCCCCTCAGCGAAACACCGATATACCTGCCAAAATAACTAACCACAAGCAGTAAGGGCAGTGTCCCCAATCCAAAGAAGACCATAAACCCCGCGGCATCCCACCCCGCCGACCAACTCATAGCAGCAGCCAATGCCAGATAAACCATTCCGCACGGCAACAACCCGTTGGCCATCCCCAAAAACAGGAATTTCACCCGCGACTCCGACTTCCACAACCGGCCCACCAACGCAGACAAACCCGGCAACCTCAGCTTCCACGGCCCAAACACAACTACTAATATCGCAACCCCAAGACATACCGAAAACACCTGCTGAAACCCCGCCAGCCGCACACTACGACCCAATAAACCCGCAAACAACCCCATCACCGAATACACGCCGATCCGTCCCGCATGATAACCCGCCAGCTCCGCCCTCCCCCGCGCCACCGACAACACCAGCGGCCCGCACATCCCGACACAGTGAAGGCTGCTCAGCAACCCCAGAGCAAGCGCCGAAAAGATCCACATAACTATTGAATATTTATCGATTGTTCATTAAAATAAAGCACTCCCCCGCTCGTCCACCTGACCCGGACAGAATAACGCCCCGGCGCAATCCCCTGGGCATCGATATCCTGACTCGCCCCCGTCAATACCATCCTCCTGTCCCTCGCTATATCCGACGGACAATAAAAAGACACCGTTCCCTGGACGGGGACATTCCTCATCTCGGCGGGCAGCCGCAGACTGATCTTCGCACCCTCTTCCCGTAATACCACTCCGGTTGACAGCGAATTCGTTCGCCTGACCGCGTCGATCACCTGCTGATAGGCCAGCTCCTCCTTATAATAGTCGCTGGAAACCAGATCGACCGGAGTCTTCATGCACCGATATACCAAAAAAGATATCCCGGATGCAAACACCACGAACACCAACAGCACTCTGTTCCCCCAATTCATAATCAAAATTTTTAATTGTTATCCGGCAATGGGCCGAGAAAATTGGTATTGATTTCGTCTATCTTCTTATCCCCTTCATAAAGACCGATCCGTAACCTCGTCTTCCGCGCAACGATCGCCCTTCTTGGCAAAACGACAAAGAAATTACCCCCGCTCTCTTCCTCCTTCTTTATGGCGATCGCCACACCGCCGACCGCCTGCACATGCCCGTCCTGACCTTCCAGCCGCAGCCGTAGCGGAATATTTCGGACCGTCTTGTTCGCAACTTTTATGGTATAAAGATTAGAGATACTATCCTTACCTCTTTCCTGGTAAAGCATCCCCGGCGTACGCATCACCGTGGCATCGACGTCCTTCCGGCTAAGCAGCAAAAAGGTCAGTATGATCAGCAACACCGCCGACAGACTCGTATACAACTTCATCCGCAACGTATACCGCAGCGGCTCCTTATTGGCAATGCCGTTCTCGGACGCGTAGCGGATCAGCCCCTGCGCCCTGCCCGTCTTCTCCATCATATGGTCGCAGGCGTCGATACAGGCCGTACAGCCGACACACTCCATCTGGGTCCCGTTCCGGATATCTATCCCCGTCGGACAGACCTTTACACACTGGAAACAATCCAGACAATCCCCAAGCCCGCTGTCCTGTTTCTTGCTGAACTTCCCCCTCGGCTCACCCCGTTTGTAGTCATACGCGACGATCATCGAATTACGATCCAGCAACACACTCTGCAAACGCCCGTAAGGACATACCACCGTACACGCCTGCTCCCGGAAAAAGGCATAGACCGCATAAAAGACTCCCGTAAACCCGAGTATGGACAAAAGCCCCGGAATATGCTCCGTCACCCGCCCTGTGATGATATTTCGCAACTCCCGGATGCCGATGATATACGACAAAAAGGTGTTGGCGATAACAAAAGACACGAGATAAAAAACAATATGCTTGGCCCCCCTCCGCGCGATCTTCGAAGTCGTCCACGGCCCCTTTTTCAGCAATTGCTGCTGCGCGGCATCGCCGTCGATAACATACTCGATCTTACGGAAAAGCATCTCCATAAAGATCGTCTGGGGACAGACCCAACCGCAGAACAGACGCCCGAATGCCGCAGTGAACAAAATGACGAACACCACAAAAGTGACCATCGTAAGCCCGAAGATGAAAAAATCCTGCGGCCAGAATACCTTCCCGAAGATGATAAAACGCGCCGCCGGTATATTGAACAGAAAGAGCGGCCGCCCTCCGACCGAGACAAAAGGCAACGCAAAGAAAAGGGCAAAGAACACCCCGCTGATAACCGTCCTGCGGCGATACCATTTACCTTTGGGACGCTGGGCAAACACCCATTTTCGACGGCCCGACTCGTCCACAGTGGCCAGATGATCCCTGAAGGATGATTCCATAACAAATTATTTTTCCAGACTGCCCTGCGGCGCCTTGGGGTTATCGGGATGGGTGCCGCCAAGCGACTTGACATAGCTGGCGATCTGCGCGATCTGCGAAGGGGAATAGTCATCCTTCCAGCTTTTCATTCCCTTGTCCGGCCAGCCGTACTTGATGGTCTTGAACACATCCTGCACGCTTCCGCCGTGCAGCCAGTAGTCGTCAGTGAGATTGGGACCTACCCCCCCCTCCCCGCCCTTGCCATGGCAGGCAAAACAGGTCGTTTCAAAGACTACCTTTCCCGCGGCGATATCGCCAGCCCCGGTCAGCAGCTTTACAGTATTCTCGTCCACATTATTGGCGGACTTTTTGAGATACTCGGCCTTCTGTACCTCGGCCTTCCTTACCTCGATAGCGTACTCCTCCTGACTCAGCGGAGAGGTATGCCCGATATGATACCTCCACATATATACACAGGCGAAGACGATCGTACAGTAAAAGCCATACAGCCACCATGGGGGCAGACGGTTGTCCAGTTCCCGGATGCCGTCATAGTC
>Ga0105240_10006953_pt1 | contig 16527 bp, 13 predicted proteins | sample KBSC54metaG_FD_80426 | JGI IMG/M metagenome (GOLD analysis project Ga0105240, IMG submission 80426) | Corn rhizosphere microbial communities from Kellogg Biological Station, Michigan, USA - KBS C5-4 metaG | ecosystem: Host-associated > Plants > Roots > Rhizosphere > Soil | place: Michigan, USA... | reverse complement strand
GCTATCACTGGGGCATGGCGACGTTCCACGCGAGTCTTCCCCGCGGCGCCCGCGTCCAGACCGACCAGGTCGCCACGCTCGAGGAGATCGTCACCGGGCCGGCGACCGAGAACGACGGCACGCTCAACCAGATGGGCGCCCTCCGCACCTCGATGGCGACGACCGGGTACGACTCGATCCAGGCGTTCCAGAAGGCCGAGATCATGTTTGCGCCGGCGCTCCAGACCGAGGGCAAGAAGCTCCAGCGGGAGCAGGCGATCGGGATGAGCCGTTGAGCGAGGCTCCGGGCCTCGCCGGCGTGACGGCGTTCGCCCCCGAGGCGAGCGCCGAGCACCGCCCGGTGCTCGTGGTCGACTTCGGCGCCCAGTACGCCCAGCTGATCGCGCGCCGCGTGCGCGAGTGCCGGGTCTACTCCGAGATCGTGCCGCACGACATGCCCGCGGCCGAGGTGGCGGCGCGAAAGCCGGTCGGGATCATCCTCTCCGGCGGCCCCGCCTCCATCTACGAGCCGGGCGCGCCCGCGGTCGATCCCGGCCTCTTCGACCTCGGCGTCCCCGTGCTCGGCATCTGCTACGGCATGCAGGCCATGGCCGCCGCCCTGGGCGGCGAGGTCTCGAACACCGGCATCGGCGAGTTCGGCAAGACCCCGGTGCGGCTCGGCTCCCAAAGCCTCCTCTTCGGCGACCTGCCGCCCGAGCAGACGGCCTGGATGAGCCACCGCGACAGCGTCGTCCGGCCGCCGGCCGGGTTCGCCGGCACGGCCGCCAGCGATACCACACCCGTCGCGGCGATGGAAGACCGCGTGCGCGGCCTCTTCGCCGTCCAGTTCCACCCCGAGGTGGCGCACACGCCCCGCGGCACCGACATCCTGCGCCACTTCGTGCTCGACGCCTGCCAGGCGCCGCCGACGTGGACGGCGCTTCAGTTCATCGAGGAGCAGGTCGACCTGATCCGCGAGCAGGTGGGCTCAGACCAGGTCATCTGCGCGCTCTCTGGCGGCGTCGACTCGGCGGTCGCGGCGCTCCTCGTGCACCGTGCCGTCGGCGAGCAGCTCACCTGCGTCTTCGTCGACCACGGCCTGCTGCGCAAGGACGAGGCCGCCCAGGTGGTGGAGGCGTTCGACGACCACTTCAAGGTGCCGCTGCGCCACGTCGACGCGTCCGAGCGGTTCCTGGCCGCCCTCGCCGGCGTGACGGAGCCCGAGCAGAAGCGGCGCATCATCGGCGAGCAGTTCATCCGGTTGTTCGAGGACGAGGCCCGCAGCCTCGGCGACGTCCGCTTCCTGGTGCAGGGCACCCTCTACTCCGACGTCATCGAGTCGGGCAGCCGCACCGCCGCGAAGATCAAGAGCCACCACAACGTCGGCGGCCTGCCCGAGGACATGGACTTCGAGCTGGTCGAGCCGCTGCGGCTGATCTTCAAGGACGAGGTGCGCCGGGTCGGGACGGAGCTGGGCCTGCCGGAGGGCATGGTCTGGCGCCAGCCCTTCCCGGGGCCGGGGCTCGCGATCCGGATCGTCGGCGAGGTGACGCGCGAGCGGCTCGAGCTGCTGCGCGACGCCGACGCGGTGCTGCTCGAGGAGATCCGCCGGGCCGGCCTCTACGACAAGCTGTGGCAGAGCTTCGCGATCCTGCCTGCGATCCGGTCGGTCGGCGTCCAGGGCGACTCGCGCACCTACGCCTACCCGATCGTCCTCCGCGCCGTGACATCCGAGGACGCGATGACGGCCGACTGGGCGCGCATCCCCTACGACGTGCTGGAGCGGATCTCGAGCCGGATCATCAACGAGATCCCGGGCGTCAACCGGGTCGCCCTCGACATCTCCTCGAAGCCGCCCGCCACCATCGAGTGGGAATGAATAGACGGCGTCAGACCCCGTTTATTCACACCGGCTTTGACATCAGCACCCTGTCGCCGCCGCGGCCGTCGTAGCTCTCGGCCACCTCGTCGACCTCGAAGCCGAGCGCCCGGTGGAACGCGACCGAGCGCTCGTTGATCGGCGCGGTCACGCAGCGCACGACGCTTCGGGAGTGCTCGCGGGCGACGGCGAAGAAGCGCTCGTAGAGCAGCCGGCCGACGCCGCGGCCGCGGTAATCGGGGGAGACGCCGACGAAGTGGATGTAGGCCTCGTCCGGCTTCGACTGGGACAGGAACCCGGCCAGGAAGCCGCACAGCTCGCCGCCGTCCTCGGCCACGAACGCCGTCTCGGAGAAGTGGACGAAGAAGAGCCGCGGCAGCATGTCGATCATCCGCCTGCCGCCCCACCACTCGTCGACGAGCGGCGCGATCCGGTCATAGTCGGCGGAGACGGCGTTCCGCATGCTGATCTCGCCGGCTACGGGGCCACCACCGTGACGGCCCGCGAGTGGGTCGGCAGCCACCGCTTGAACGACCCGCCCAGGTAGGCCCAGCGCAGCCGCACGGCCTGGCCGTGCTGCAAGCGCACGCCGTCGTGCTGGTAGCGGCCGCCGCCCACGACCGGGCTCGGCCCGACGTTGTGCCACGCGCGCGTTCCGCGCCGGGCCTGCAGCATGACGACGGCGCCCGCCATCAGCGGCTGCGACCGGCCGAAGGCCGAGAAGGGCTTCGCCGCCGCGGCGACGTAGTGCCCCCCGATGAACGGCAGCTGGATGCTGAGCCCGAGGTGCGGCTGGACGAGCAGCTTGCGCGACGGCGTCGCCGCCGCCTCGTTGACCTCGGAGCCGAGGTAGGTCGCGTGCCAGCTCATATCGCGCCCGATCGCGCGCGACCGCGACACCGACCACGCGCCCCCCGCGTTCGTGCGCACCCGGTACGTGTCGACCGACGTGATCACGAGCACCTGGGCGTTCGCGATCGGCTTGCCCGTCGTCGTGTCCGTCAGGCGGCCGCGGAACGTCACCTTGCGGCCGTAGACCAGCCGGTGGCCGTCGAGCGGCCCGATCAGGCGCAGCCGGCTGGAGTCACGCGAGATCGGCGGCGGCGTCCAGCCGGCCAGCGCCGTCGCGAACGCGCCCGTCCGGATCGAGCCGAGCCCCGTCGCCAGGTCGTAGCCGGGCCGGGCCGTGTAGCGGCGGTCGCCGAAGATGTTGTTCGTGCCCGACACGATGTCGTGGAACATGCTCGTCCCGGCGTGCGCGTACAGGAACGGGTTGGCGAAGCCGAGCTGCCTGCCGGCGGCCTCGTCGGCGTCGGCCGTGAGCGCGGCCATCAGCGGCGCCGCCGCGCTCGTGCCGCCGATCGGCGCCCAGGCCAGGCCCGGCCCGTTGCCACAGCGGTTGCAGTAGATGATGTAGCCGGTGCGGAGGGGGCGGGCGTCGAGCGAGACGTCCGGCGTCTCCCGGCACTGGGCCTTGCCGCCGCGGCACTTGCGGCCGGCCACCGGCACGGTCTTGCCGAGCTGGTAGCCGGGCTTGCGCCAGAACGTCGACACGCCGCCCCCGGCGCCGCGCCAGGCGGTCTCGCGGTGTGCCTTGAAGACGGGCGGGATCTCGAGCGCCGTGCCGCCGACGGCGGTCGCGAACGGCTGCGACGAGGGGTCGTCGATCAGCAGGTTGGTGGAGCCGGTGAACGGGAAGCAGTCGCTCGAGCCGAAGTCGCCGGTCGCGACGTAGGTGGAGATGCCGGCGACGGCGGCGAGCTCGAGCGCGGTGCTCTCGGCCGTCAGCAGCTGCGGCGAGATCAGCGGCTCACAGGCGCCCCAGCTGTCGCTGATGATGTTCACGCCGTCCTGCCGCATCTGGTCGAGGATCGCCGGGGCGAAGGCCGGGTCGTTCGGCGAGACGTACGCGCGCACGTCGGCGTCGGGGGCCGCCGCCATGGCCACCTCGAGGTCGAGCGCCACCTCGCTCTTCCCGCTCGAGTCGAAGTTGGGCTGGCCGACGATCGCGTCGGGGCTGTAGGTGCCCGTGATGCTCGGGAAGCAGCTGCGGAAGTGGTTCACGTCGGAGCGGGAGTAGCCGGAGAACTCGACCATCCCGATCAGCTCCCCGCTGCCGTCGGCGCCGCTCGAGAGCAGGCTGTTGTGGCCGTAGGCGCTGGAGCGGCCGAGGTTGGACGGGAGGTAGCCGCCCAGCGCCCGCTGCGCGGCGCGCGCCCCGCTGCAGCTCGGGGTGACGACGACCGCCGCCCCCAGCTTCGGCTGCTTGGTGGCCGGGCGCAGCTTCACGGACGTGTCGAGGCCTCCCACCGTCGCCACCGAGCGGGCCAGCGCCGCCGGCAGATGGACGGGGCCGGCCGGGGCGGTGAACGTCCGGCCCGCCTCGGCAAACGTCCGCAGCGGCGCCGCGAACGCGTGCTCGGCCGCCGCCGCGGTGCCGGCCACGGTCATGGTCATGTCGGTGCGGCCGGTGACCGTGAGGCCGTGCGCGCGCAGGTACGCCTCGACGCTCTGGACGCTCCGCGGCGACGGCGCGAAGAGGCTCCTGATGCGCGCCTCGCTCATGCCCTGCCGGCCGCTCCACTGGAGGGCCAGCCGGTGCAGCAGGGGGGCGTTTCGCGGCTTGAACGTGACCACCGCCTGAACCGGTCGCGCCGGCGCGACGGCCCCGACCACGTCCGCGCCCACCGTCGCCGGGATCGCCGACCCCGGCAGGGCGACGAGCGGGGCAGTCCGCGCGTGCGCGACCGCCGAAGCGGTACTGGGACCGGCCGTGACACCCGCGAGGGCGCAACAGGCCGCGAATGCCGCAACGCGGATGGGTGAACGGCCCGTCAACTCGACCGTCACTGTATCGCACGGTCTGGCGGTGTCTGGGTGGTGAAAGTGCCTCGTCCCGGCGGTCAGCCGAGGGCGTTCGCGCTGACACGGAATGTGTATCGCGCGGGGTGCGGATCGAGGTTCCCGCCGGAGTCCACCGCCTGCGCCCGGACGGTGTGGACGCTGCCGTGGGCGAGGCCGTAGAGGACGAACGAGTTGCCCACCGCCCACCTCCAGCGGCCGCTGCCGACGCGGTAGCGGAACCGCAGGTCGCGGAAGCCGTCGGGGTCGGCGTCCTTCGCCGCCATCGCGAAGACGACGGTGGCCCGGTCGGACGGGTTGGCCGGCCTGGTCGTGAAGTGCGTGTCGGTCGGCGGGATCCGGTTGGTCGCCCACCACAGCGACCGGGCTGTGAGGGCGCCGCCGGCGCTGACCGCCGGGTCGAAGCCGCCGCTCGCGACCGCGGCGTCCCAGGGCCGGAAGCCGAGGTCGACCACCCGGCCGGCGCCGATCTGGCGCTCGGCCAGGAACACCTGGCCGAAGGTCGAGAACGGCCCCGCCGAGGGCTTGAGGCGGGCCAGCATGTGCCCGGAGGAGTAGTCCTGGATGATCGGCTCGCCGGAGCCCGGCCCGATCACGGTGAAGTGGGTCAGGCCCCGGGTGAGGAAGTGCGGCTCGATGGAGCCCGGCGCGAGCTGGTGGGCGCCGGCCGTGACCTGGCTCGGGAAGACGTCGTCGTAGGTGTACATCGCCCACTTCGACGCGAACCGGGTCGTCTGGCCGCCGACGGCGCTCGGCTCCTGCCAGCCCTCGTTCGCGCCCGCGAGCCAGTGCGTCTGGCCGCCGAGGACGACGCCGTGGCCCGCGTTGCAGTACGCGGCCAGGGCCAGGTCGAGCCCGAACCGGTCCTGCACGGAGAGGTCGGTGACGACGAGGGCGGACTGGTGGCCGCGCAGCGCGGCCGTGTAGGCCTTGGCGGAGAGCGAGCTCGAGTGCGCGTCGATGAAGTCCGACGGCCGCGGCACGGCGAGGAGGTTGGCCGCGTCCATGCGGTGGGCGATGTCCATGACGGCGTCGGCCGGGACGGCGGTGATGAGCTTGACGTGCAGGGCGGGGTGGGCCGGCGGCGGCAGCGTCTTCCACGTCGTCTCGAGCGTCGCCGGGCCGGCGCCGTCGTCGTAGGAGAGCGTCACTGCATACGTCGCGTCCGAGGCCAGGTCGCCATGCAGGGAGAGCGACAGAATCTGGCCGCCGACGCCCGCGATCGGGCCGGCCCCGACGACGGCGTGGTTGGACGTCCGCTTGACCACGGCGTTGGCAGTCGTGACGGGCGCGGCGCACGACCAGGTGATCTCGGGCCGGTAGCGCAGCTTCGTCACGTGCGCGACGCAGTCGCCCGTCGCGGCGGCAGGGCCGGGCAGGCCCGTCGCGAGCAGGGCGAGCAGCACGGTGGCAAGCACGATCCGCCTCATCACCTCTCTTAATCGGCACCGCGTCGCCATCGTCACAATCCCCCGGTTGGATGCACGGCCGACCGGGGTGCATGGGTACGGTTCAGGCGTGCCGGCGCAGCGATTCGCCTCCCTCGGCCGGTGGGTCTACCGTCGCCGGCGCGTGGTGGTCGGCCTGTGGCTCGCCGCCGTCGCCCTGCTCGCGCCGCTCGCGCCGCAGCTCCAGGGGATCCTCGCGTCGGGCGGGTTCATCGCCCAGGACTCCGAGGCCGTGCAGGCCGGGAACATGCTCTACCGCTGGCTGCCGCAGCGGCCGCGGTCCGAGCTCATCGTCGTTGCGCCCAACGGCAACGTGGCCGACCTGCGCCGCACCATCGCGCCGCTCGTGCGGTTCCCGCACGTCGTGCTGCCGCCGACCGGCCCGCACATCGTGCGCTCGCGCCGCGGCCACGTCGCCTACGCCGCCTTTCCGCTCGACGTCGACCCCGACACGGCCCGCGCCTACGTCGAGCGCTTCCGGGCCGCGCTGCGGCCGCCGCCCGGCTTCGCCGTCGACGTGACCGGGCCGCCGGCCGTGTTCGAGGACATCCAGCTCGCCACCTCGGCCGACCTGCGCCGGGCCGAATCGATCGGCATCCCGGCCGCCCTGATCGTGCTGGCGCTCGCGTTCGGGACGGCCGTCGCCGCCGGCATCCCGCTCGTCGTGGGCGGCGTCGCCGTGCTCACGACGCTCGGCCTTCTGTGGATGCTGGCCCACCAGGTGCCGCTCTCGATCTTCGTCCTGAACATCGCGACGATGCTCGGGCTGGGCGTGGGGGTGGACTACGCGCTCCTGGCCGTCTCCCGCTTCCGCGAGGAGCTGCGGGCCGGCAGGGACGTCGAGGCCGCGGTCGTCCGCACCGTCGAGACGGCCGGCCGGGCGATCGCCTTCTCGGGTCTCGCCGTCCTGATCGGGCTCTCCGGGATGTGGGCGTTCGGCCTGCGCGTGCTGTCGTCGATCGCGGCGGGCGGCACCATCGTCGTCGCCGTCTCGGCGGTCGCGGCGGTGACGCTCCTGCCGGCCATCCTGGGGATGCTGGGGCCGCGGGTCGAACGGGCGCCGCTTCTGCCCCGCCGGCGCGGCCGCGAGGGGGTCGGCTCGCACTTCTGGGAGCGGCTGGCCCGGACGGTGATGGCGCGGCCGTGGACGTTCATCGTGACGACGCTCGCCATCATCGGCGTGCTGGCGGCGCCGGTGCTCTCGGCCACGCTGAACGTGGCCCGGGCGGACGTCCTGCCGCCGCGCTTCGACTCCCGCCAGGGCGAGCAGTTGCTCGACACCGACTTCTCGCAGGCCGCCCTGAACCCGATCGTGGTCGTCGTCGAGCCGGGGGTGCCGCTCCGACCGCTGGCGAATCGGCTCGCCGCCGTGCCCGGCGTCGCCCGGGTCGCCCGGGTGGAGCGCGGCCCGCGCGGCTCGGCGATCGACCTGACGCCGGCCGTCAGCCCCTTCACCGACGCCGGCCGGGCCGTCGTCGACCGCATCCGCGCGCTGCCGGGCCACGGCCCGCAGTTCCTCGTCACGGGCGAGACGGCGGGCGAGCTCGACTTTCTCGCCCAGATCAAGGGCAGGGCGCCGTGGGCGGCCGCCTTCATCGTCCTCGCCACCTACTTCGTGCTCGCCCTGGCCTTCCGGTCGATCCTGCTGCCGGTGAAGGCGATCGTGATGAACAGCCTCTCGATCGCGGGCGCGTTCGGCGTGCTCGTGTGGGTGTTCCAGGACGGCCACCTGGACGGCTTCCTCGGCCTCACCAGGCTCGGCTACATCGAGTCGACGATGCCGGTCGTGATCGTCTGCACCCTGTTCGGCGTGTCGATGGACTACGAGGTGTTCATGCTGTCGCGCATCGCCGAGGCCTACCGGGCCGGCGCGAGCAACCGCGATGCGGTGGCGACGGGCCTCGTCGCGACGGGCCGGATCATCACGTCGGCGGCCTCGATCCTGGTCGTCGTCGGGCTCGCGTTCACGACCGCCGACGTTGTGATCGTGAAGGAGCTCGGGCTGGGGCTGGCCCTCGCGATCGGCCTCGACGCGACGCTGATCCGGTCGTTGCTCGTGCCCGCCACGATGCGCGTCCTGGGCGACTGGAACTGGTGGCCGGCGGGCCGCAGCCGGCGGGCGGTACGGGGGCTCAAGTCGAGACCCGCGCACGTCGAAGACTGACGGGTACCGCGTTCCCGAACCGCGCGAGGCCGCCATGCCCGAGTCCGAATCGCTCACGCTCGACCCCGTCCCCGCCGAGTCGCCGCTCGCCGGCGTCGTCCGCGAGGACATCCGGCCTCCGGTCGGCCGTACCGTCCTGGCCGCGGCTCTCGCCGCCGCCCTGGGCGCGGCCGCCTGGGCGCTCATGGTCGCGCTCACGAACCACTCGATCGGGATCGCCGCCGTCGGGCTCGGGTTCCTGGCGGGCCAGCTGGTGCATCGCTTCACGGGCGGCGAGCGGGGCGTGTTCCAGGCCGTCGCCGCGGCCCTCGCCGTCGTCGTGGCGCTCGTGGCCGGCAAGTACGCCGCCTTCGCCTACCTCCTGCATCGCGACGCGCAGCACCGCTTCGGCGCGCTCGGCGGCCGCTACTACGGGTACCTGAGCGGCCACACGTGGGATCTCTTCCACTCCCACCTGAGCAGCGAGTTCAGCCCCTTCTATCTGCTCTGGGTCGGACTCGGCATCGCCGCCGCGTGGCGGATCGTCGGCCCGACGACGAACGATGGTTGATCGGGAACTCCCCGTGCTGTCCTGGGCGGTTGCGACGGTTCGCAGCCGCAGCCCCGCCACCGCTGCCTGGCGAGCTACGGTCGTCCGTCCAGGCGCGCGCGGAGTTCCCGATCAACCATCTTGCTAGTTCGCGACCGCTTCGGGGTGGATGCGGCCGGCCTTCTGCGAGAGCGGGCCGCCATGGCGGTCGGCGCGGACGGCGAGCACCTCGGCCAGGATCGAGACCGCGGTCTCGGCCGGCGTGACCGCGCCGATGTCGAGCCCGAGCGGACCGCGGATGCGGGCGATGTCGTCCTCGGCGTAGCCGGCGTTCAGCAGCCGCCGGCGGCGGGCGTCCTGCGCCCGCCGGCTGCCCAGGGCGCCGATATAGGGCGTCTGTGACCGCAGCGCCGGGCCCAGCGCCGGCTCGTCGAAGCGGGCGTCGTGGGTGAGGACGACGACGTAGGTGGCCTCGTCCGGAGCGTGCATGTCGTAGGCCATCGCGGGCCAGCCGACCACGACCTCGTCGGCGTCCGGGAGCCGCTCGCGGGTGGCGAACTTGCCACGGGCGTCCGAGACGATCGTGCGGAAGCCGACCGTCTTCGCCATCCGGCACAGCGCCTGGGCGGTGTCGACGGCGCCGAAGATCATCATCACCGGGGCCGGGGCGTAGTGCTCGACGAACGTGCTCTCGTCGGTGCGGGTCGCGGCCGAGTGGGCCTCACCCTCGCCGTAGACCTTCGCGCCGGCCGCGTTGCCCGCGAGCGTCGTCGTCACGGAGAGGCGGCGGCCGGACTCGAGCGCCGCCTCGACCCGGTCGAGCTCCTCGGGATCGGCAGGCTGGACGAAGACCTCGATCTCGCCGCCGCAGGGCAGGCCGACGTCGAATGCGTCGTCGTCGGAGATGCCGTAGCGCAGCAGAAGCGGCGGCCCGCCGGCCAGCACTTCCTCAGCCCGCAGCGCCACGTCGGACTCGACGCAGCCGCCCGAGACCGACCCCACCATCTCGCCGCTCGAGCTGAGCGCGAGCCGGGAGCCGAGCGGGCGCGGGGCGGAGCGGCGGGTGTCGACGACGGTTGCCACCGCGACGCTGTCACCGGCCGCGAGCATCCGCCGGACGTCGACCAGAACCTCGCGCATGGGGACACGGTAGCAGGTCGCTTGCGCACGCAATCAGGCGGATGTGGCCGCGCCATGCGCGTTCGTCTACAGTTCCGGGTCGCCATGAAGACCTACACCGCCAAACCGGGTGAGATCGAGCGCAGCTGGTACGTCGTCGACGCCGAGTCGAAGACGCTCGGGCGGCTCGCCACGCAGATCGCGGACGTGCTCCGCGGCAAGGGCAAGCCGGCCTACACGGCCCACGTCGACACGGGCGATTTCGTGATCGTCGTGAACGCCGAGAAGATCCACGTCACCGGACAGAAGCTCGACCAGAAGATCTACTACCGCCACAGCGGTTACCCCGGCGGCCTGCGCTCGCGGACGCTGCGCGAGCAGCTCGAGCGCCGGCCCGAGGAGGTCATCCGGAAGGCCGTGCGGGGGATGCTGCCGAAGAACCGGCTCGCCGCCGCGCAGCTCAGGAAGCTGAAGGTCTACGCGGGCCCCGACCATCCGCACGCGGCCCAGAACCCCGAACCCCTGCAGGAGAGAGCGTAGTGGCAGACACCGCCGTCTCGTACCGCGGCACCGGCAAGCGCAAGACGTCGGTGGCGCGGGTCGTGCTCGTTCCCGGCGCCGGCGCCATCACGGTCAACGGCAAGGCGATCGAGGAGTACTTCCCCCGCCAGACGCTGCGCGCGATCGCGACCGCGCCCCTGCAGCTGACCGGCACCGACTCGGCCTACGACGTGCGCGCCCGGATCGACGGCGGCGGCATCGCCGGCCAGGCCGGCGCCCTGCGGCACGGCATCTCGCGCGCGCTGATCGGCGTCGACGAGAACCTGCGCACGGAGCTGAAGCGCCAGGGCTTCCTGACCCGCGACGACCGCCAGGTCGAGCGCAAGAAGGCGGGGCTCAAGAAGGCCCGCAAGCGCCCCCAGTTCTCGAAGCGCTAGCGGCCCTGCCGTGCGCACGTTGTTCGGCACCGATGGGGTGCGAGGCGTCGCCGGCGTCGACCTGACCGCCGAGCTCGCCCGCGACCTGGGCGCGGCCGCAGCCGCCTGGGCCGGGGAGGGGTCGCGCGTGCTGATCGGCCGCGACACCCGCGAGTCCGGGCCTGAGCTGGAAGAGGCGCTGGCCCAGGGCATCGTCTCCGGCGGCGGCCGGGCCGTCCACGCGGCCGTCATCCCGACGCCGGGCGTCGCCGTCCTCGTCCGCCTGGGCGAGGCGGAGCTCGGCTGCGTCATCTCGGCGTCGCACAACCCCTACCAGGACAACGGCATCAAGTTCCTCGGCGGCGACGGGCGCAAGCTCGGCGACGACCTGGAGGCCGCGATCGAGCGGCTCGTCGGCTCGGCGCCGGCCGTGTCCGGCGGCTCGGCCGTGGAGCTCGGTGGGGCGGTCGACCAGTATGTCGGTTGGCTTGCCTCGACGTATGGCCAGGGTGTCGAGGTTCCCGGCGGCCTCGTCGTGGACTGCGCAAACGGCGCGGCTGCCTCTGTTGCTCCCCGTCTGTTCGAGGCCATCGGCCTCGGACGGGCGGAGCTGATCGGCGACGCGCCGGACGGGCGCAACATCAACGCCGGCGTCGGCTCGACGCATCTCGACGCCGTCGGCGACGCGGTGCACGCCGCTGGCGCTGCCTGCGGGATCGCGTTCGACGGCGATGCCGACCGCTGCCTCGCCGTCGATGCCGCCGGCCGGCCTGTGAACGGTGACGCCATCATCGCGGCGATCGCGCTCGCCCGCCGGGTCGACCGGGTCGTCGTCACCTCGATGACGAACCTCGGCTTCCACCGGGTCATGCGCGAGCACGGGATCGCGGTGGAGGTGACCGACGTCGGCGACCGCTACGTGCTCGAGCGGATGCTCGCGACCGGCGCGACGCTCGGCGGCGAGCAGTCGGGCCACGTCGTCGACCTCACCCACCACACGACGGGCGACGGTCTGGCGACGGCGCTCATGCTCCTCGCGGCGCTGCGGCAGCTGGGCATGTCGATCGCCGAGCTGGCCGACCTGATCGTGCCCTTCCCGCAGAAGCTCGTCGCCGTCCGCGCCGACCGCAAGGCGCTGGCCGGGTCGGAGCGGATCTGGCAGGAGGTCGCGACGGCCGAGGCGAAGCTCGGGGAGGAAGGGCGTGTGGTGCTCCGGGCCTCGGGCACGGAGCCGGTCGTCCGGGTGATGGTCGAGGCCGCGGATGCCGCGTCGTGCGCGGCCATATGCGACCATCTGGTCGGGATCGTCCAGACGGAGATCGGGGAGGACTGATGTGCGGGATCGTCGGATACGTGGGTGGACGCCCGTGCAAGGAGCTCCTGCTGACGGGGCTCGAGAGGCTGGAGTACCGCGGATATGACTCCGCCGGCATCTGCCTGATCAACGGCCGGGCGGACATCACCCGGCGGGTCGGCAAGGTGTCGGTGCTGCGCGACGCCGTCGGCGCCGCGTCGCACCCGGCGACGACCGGCCTCGCTCACACCCGCTGGGCCACCCACGGCGGCGTGATCGAGGCCAACGCGCACCCGATCGAGGCCTGCGAGGGCTCGGGCGTGACGGTCGTCCACAACGGCATCATCGAGAACTACGCGGCGCTTCGCCGCGAGCTGTCCGAGGCCGGTCACGTCTACCACTCCGACACCGACACCGAGGCGATCGCCCACCTGGTCGAGGAGTGCTACGACGGCGACCTCGTCGAGGCGGTGCACAAGGCCTACCAGCGGCTCGACGGGCACTTCGCGTTCGCGGTCGCCCACCAGGACAGCCCCGGCGTGCTCGTCGCCGTCCGGCGCGGCTGCCCGCTGGTGGTCGGCGTCGGCGAGGGCGAGATGTTCATGGCCTCCGCCATCCCGGCGTTCCTGGCCGAGACGCGCAAGGTGCAGCACGTGTTCGACGGCGAGATCGTCGTCGCCCGCACCGACGGCGCGACGTTCCTCTCCGGCGACGGCACCGTGATCGAGCGCGAGGTGCAGGAGGTCGAGTGGGACGACGACGCGGCCGAGAAGCAGGGCTACGAGACGTTCATGCTCAAGGAGATCTGGGAGCAGCCCGACGCGGTCGCGGAGACGATCGGCGAGCGGCTCTACCACGGGCAGCTGCAGCTCGACGGCCTCAACCTGACCGACGAGCAGATCCGCGGCCTCTCCCGGATCGTGTTCCTGGCCTGTGGGACGTCGTACCACGCCGGCCTCGTCGGCCGCTACCTGCTCGAGGAGTGGGGGCGTGTCCCGTCCGAGTCGGACATCGCCAGCGAGTGGCGCTACCGCCACGCGGTCATCGACGAGAACACGCTCGTGATCGCGATCGCCCAGTCGGGCGAGACGATCGACACGCTGGCGGCGATGAAGGAGGCCCGCGCCCGGGGCGCCCACGTCCTCGCCATCACGAACGTGATGGGCAGCCAGATGACGCGCGAGTGCGACTCGGTGCTCTACACCCGGGCGGGGCTCGAGATCGGCGTTGCCGCCTCGAAGACGTTCACCGCGCAGCTGACGCTGCTCTACCTGCTCGCGCTGCGCCTCGGCACGATCCGCGGCACCGTCACAGGGGAGCGGGCCGACACGCTGCTCCAGCAGGTGCGCTCGCTGCCCGACCTCGTGCGGCAGACGCTCGAGCGCGGCGAGCTGGTCGAGCCGATTGCCGACCGCTTCGCGGGCAACGAGTTCTTCCTCTACCTGGGCCGCAACATCGGCCTGCCGATCGCGCTCGAGGGCGCGCTCAAGCTGAAGGAGATCTCCTACATCTCGACCGACGCGTACGCGGCCGGCGAGATGAAGCACGGCCCGATCGCGCTCCTCGACGATTCGACGCCGGTGGTCGTGATCGCGACCGACGGCCACGTCTACGAGAAGGTCGTCTCCAACATCGAGGAGGTGCGCGCCCGCGGCGCCCACGTGATCGCCATCGCGACCGAAGGCAATGACGGCATCCGCGAGCTGGCCGAGCACGTGCTCTACCTTCCGCGCACCGAGCCGGAGCTCCAGCCGGTGCTGGCGGTGCTGCCGCTCCAGCAGCTCGCCTACGCGATCGCGACGCGTCGCGGCCTCGACGTCGACAAGCCGCGGAACCTGGCGAAGACCGTCACGGTGGAGTAGGGCCGCCGTCAGTCATCCGTTCACCCGCGTCGACGAGCAGTCAGATCCGGGGGTGTGGATCGACGTTCTCGACCGACTTCGCCGCGACCCGCTCTACGCCGGCTACAAGCGACGCGTCGCCGATCTGCTCGACGCGCAACCGGGCTGGCGCCTCCTCGAGGTCGGCGCCGGGACCGGCGCCGACGCGCTCGAAGTTGCCGCACGGTTCCAGGTGAGCGTCGTCGGCGTCGACGTTTCGAAGGCGATGGTCGACGAGGCCCGGCGCCGCGGACTCGCGGACGCTGTCGTGGCCGATGCGCATGCGCTGCCGTTCTCGCCCGCCGACTTCGACGCAGCGTGGGCTGACCGCACCTTCCAGCACCTCGCCGATCCGATGGCAGCGTTGCAGGAGCTCATTCGGGTGGTCCGTCCCGGCGGACGGATCGTGATCGCGGATCCCGACTATGGCACCCAGGTGGTCAACGTCCCTGATCAGGAGCTGGCGGTTCGAGTCCTCGCGTTCCGCGCGGGCGTCGGAAACTGGACGCTCGCCCATCAGATGCCACGGCTGTTCGCCGAGGCTGGACTGCGCGACGTCGAAGCCGAGGCGATACCGATCGTCATTCGCGACCCCGGGGCGCTCGACAACGCGCTCGGGCTGCGAGACTGGGCGAGGCTGGCCGTCGAGCGGGGATCGATCGGACGAGATGACGCCGCCGGGTGGGAGTCGATGCTCGATGCGTCGATCGCCGGGGGCTGGTTCCTCTACGCCTTCAACGTCTTCATCACGCGCGGAGCGACGCCCGTTCGTTCCTGAGCTCGACGGAGGTCAGGTGGTCGCAGATGCGGTGACCGAATTGGCCCCGAACCGCCAGCGGAAGCGGAGGGGCCGGTGCCAGCCGGACGGAACCTTCCTCAACCCGGTGTCCGCCAGGACGGCGGCGGTGATCGTGTAGGGAAGATCCGGGCGGAATCCGGTCAGCTGCACGGTGAAGCCCTTCGCCGATCCTCCGTATGTCAGCCCGGCCGACGGCCCGGACTTCGAGCTGATCCGTCGGCCGGCCTGGCGGACGACGACGCGGGACGGGTCGAACTCGAGATCCGGCCCCGGCCTCCTGGACCAGTTGGCGATGTCCATCACGAGCTCCGCCGGCCCGTTCGGCGGCACGACGATGCGCTTCAGCGCGAGGGTCACTCCACGCTCGCTGGAGGTGCTTTCGAGTGAGTACGTGACCGTCTTCGCGCGAGGCGTCGGGGAGGACGTCGCCGGCGAGGCTGACGCCGCCGAGTGTGCCGGCTGATTGACGCCACCGCAGCCGGAGACGAGGACGGCGGCAGCGAGGGCGACGGGAAGGATCGCGAGGCGCATCTCTCTCACAGATACCGTCTCCCCGGCCGTGCCGCTAGTGCTCGGCGTGGCCTCGTCGTCCGGCGCGTGTGCTTCGCGCGCATCTCCCAGAAGCAGGGCCAACCCGCGCAGAAGTTGGCGACCCACACGAGCGTGCGGCGATCAGGGGAATCGGAGACGTCCACGGACTCGACATACCGGGTCGTCGCCAGCGTCCCCGGACGTCGGCTCACCCCTCAGCCGGGCTCGGCACGCTGACGTCGAACAGGTGCGCGAGCGGCCCCGCCGCGTCGGTCAGGTGCGGGGCCACGATCGTCGTCAGCCACCCGTTCGAGAGCAGCCATGTCCGATGCGTCTCGGCGCCGTACCGGCGGAGGGCCGCGGGCAGCGGTGGCGGGCTGGCGCAGCCAAGGCTGCCGCAGTTCTTTGGCAGCGGCCGGTAGGTGATGACGTAGAAGCGGTCGGGTGCGGCGGCGTCGCCGTAGCGAACGACGCCGACCCCGGCCGGGGTGTCCGCAACGACCGCCCCGCGAAGGCCGCCGACCACCGGACCGAACCAGAGCGGCCGCCGCGGCTGGCGACGGTCGATCAGCGTCGGCGCCGCGTGCACATCGCCGGGCCGCTGCTTCGCGCCGGGATGGTCGGGACGGAAGGGCCGCAGCACCCCACGGACGGCGCGCACCAGCGCGGGTGACGCACGACGGTCGGTCGTGACGACCGCGGCGGTGTCCTCGGGGCGCGCACGGACGATCACGCGACCGGTGATGGCCGAAGCCGGGATCGTCGGCGTGTAGCTGGTCGTGATCGTCACGGTCACCGGCCGGCCCCCGTCGCGCACCGTGTAGCTGACGACGGCGAGGTCGCCCTCGGGATGCGCCTGCGGCCAGGCGCCGCGAAACGGCGCGCCCAGCCAGTACGGGAACCCGCCGAGTGCCGCGACCGCGGCCAGGTGGTGGCGGTAGAGCTCGTTCGCGACATCGCGACGGAGACCGGGAGGTGCGGCCGGACAGCCGCTCGCCGCGAGGGTGCCGTCGGGCCGCTGACAGGCGTTGGGAGCGGCGGGTGCGACGGTCAGCGCGTCCGCCCCCCGCCATGTCCACGTCCACGGGTCGCGGCCGCCGGCGGTGGCAATCGCATACCCGTGCTC
>Ga0105240_10006952_pt1 | contig 16527 bp, 13 predicted proteins | sample KBSC54metaG_FD_80426 | JGI IMG/M metagenome (GOLD analysis project Ga0105240, IMG submission 80426) | Corn rhizosphere microbial communities from Kellogg Biological Station, Michigan, USA - KBS C5-4 metaG | ecosystem: Host-associated > Plants > Roots > Rhizosphere > Soil | place: Michigan, USA... | reverse complement strand
GCGACATTCTTCCGGTCGAGATTGGCCGGAATCGTGCCTTCGGACTGAAGATCGTCGAGCACTCCGTCGAGGAGCGCTGCATATTGGGCGTAGAGGCTCAATTGCTCACCTGTGTTCGGAAGCCAGCGCCTCTAGCGCAGCGCTGGACGCTCGTCACCTGCGATAGACGCACGGGCGTCTAGGCATCCGGTCTTCCGTCCTCCTGCTCTTCGTCACCCTCTTCTTCCTTTTGGGTATTCTCGATCGCGGCGGCCTTTGGCGGATCGAAAATGAAAGCGAACGCAATGCCGAGCGCCAGAGTGGCGCCTCCAAGCCCCCGCTTGCCGCGAGCCGACTTGATCCCGAACCGAACCGCCACAGGCATCAGGAGAATGAGCAAGACGAGGACGGCCAGCGCCACGAGCCACTGCATTGTTCCGCTCCCGCCTTGCAAATATCCAAACCGAGGTGGGCAGGCATTCTGCCTGGCGCAATAGCTGCCGCTAGTGCGGCTAGGTTCAGGCGATCAGGGTCTGGGTCAGCGCCTGGCCGCTGCTCTCAGGAAACAGGGTCTTTTGCACCAGAGGCGGCTCGATCCCGAAATGCTGCGACAGCGCCGCGGCGACCAGGGTATCGAGCCCAGTCGTCGGTTTGAGATCGCGGCCTTCAAAAAGCGAGCTTTGGGACAGCCCCGGCCAATCGGCGATGACCTTGCCGCCGGCGACCGCGCCGCCCAGCAGCATTGCCAGCGAGGCTTCGCCGTGGTCGGTGCCCTGGGTGCCGTTGGGGCGCACTGTCCGCCCGAACTCGGTCGCGACAAGCACCAAGGTGCTATTCCAATCGGGCCCGAGCCCCGCCTTCATCGCAGCGACCGTCTGGTCGAGCCCCTTGAGCTGCGCTGCGAGCCGCCCGCGCTGCCCGGAGTGCGTGTCCCAGCCGTTGGTCTCGATCATCGCGATCCGAGCACCGTTCGCGCCGCGCAGCATTTTGGCCGCCAGTGCACCGACCGCAGCGCCGTTCTGCCCCGCCTGACCGGCGACGTCCCCCGCCATCTGCCGGGTCTGCAATGCCGCGTCCCACATTCCGTGAAGCTGCTGGTCGCCCTGGTAGAGGCCCGACACGCGAGTCAGCAGGTCGTCCGAGGGGTTCGCCAGCTGTGTCGGTGCATAGGACGAGACCTGGTTCGATCCACGAAGCGCCATCGGGACCGTCGACGAAAGAGCGAGCGCCTTGCCTTCGCTATTCGGCAGGAGGCCCACCAGCCGGTTCATCCAGCCATCGCGCAACTGGTAGGCAGCCGAGCCGCCGGTCTCCAGCACATTCTGGCCGTCGAAGTGCGAGCGGTCGCGATAGGGAGACGCAACCGCGTGAGCGAACAGCGCCTGCCGGGCACCATATAGCTTCGCGGTCTCGGCAAGCGCCGGGTGAAGCGTGAATAAGCTGTCGAGCTTGGCTCCGGTCGCAAAATCCTGCGCGAAGTCGCCGCGGATAGCGGCGTAAGCCGCGTCTCCGGTCGGCGCCGCGATATGCAACCCATCGGCGGCGCCGCGCTGGATGATGAAGACGAACCGGCGATCGGTCCGCGCCTTGGCGAACGCCATTCGCGGGAAGGTGAGGCTCGCCGCGGAGGCCCCGCCCAATGCCAGAAAATATCTGCGAGTGAGCATCTCTATCTCCTCAGGAATTCGGGGCTGACGAGCAGCAAAGCGAGCCCTTCCGCCGGGCTTTCGGCGCGATCGATTGCGGTTCGCGTGGAGTCGCTAAGCGAGCCGGGAAGCACTTTCTCCGCAATGGCGCGCGGGTCGATGGACGAGCCGGCGCCGTCGGCAATCCTCTTGGCAGCCTCGACTCGCTGCATCAGCGCTTCTGGAGCGGCCCAGCTTGCCGCGATATCGTCGTAGCCCGCGGGTGATTCGGGCTTCCACACCGGCTGACCCATCTGGTTCAGCAATCCCACCGCCTTTTGCGGCTCCAGCTCCTCCACGTTCATCGCTCGAAGTGCCGATACCGACCATTCCCACGGTGTCTTGAATTTCACCGGCTGCGCCACCCACGCCTCGGGAGAATTGATCAGAGTCCGATAGAGCGAAGGCAGGTCGCCGCCGCTTGCGTGGTAGGTTTGCGTCAGGCGGTCGACCAGGGCCTGCGGCGGCGTGTCGCCGGCGAAATGCCGCGCGAGCTGGAAAGCGATGTGCTTTGCCGTCGCTGGATTGGCGGCGAGGTCCATCAGGATCGCCCTCCCCTGCGCCTCACCGTCCTGTGGGTAGCTATTGCCCATGATGGTACGCGTGCCCGGCTCGTGAAGCGCCTCGGCAAAATGGAACTCACCCGGCTGCCCGTCGCCGAGAAGCCGCGCCGCCGGTCCTCGCGCCAGCCCGCTCACCGTCCAGCCGGTCAGCGCGCGGGCAAAGTCGGTGACGTCCGCCTGCGTGTAGCCGGTGCGGACGCCGAGCGTGTGAAGCTCCATGATCTCGCGGCCGAGATTTTCGTTGAGGCCGCGCTTTCCGCCGCGTGCCGCGGCTCTTTGTCCAACCAGAGAATTGGGGCCGATCGACTGCGCCTGATCGAGATAGAGAAGCATCGCCGGATGCTGTTCGACCGCGAGAAGCATGTCCGAAAATTTCCCGAGGACGTGCGGCCGGATTGCCTCGAATTCCAGCAGGCCGGCGAGCCCGACCACCGGCTGCTTGTCGATCGAGACCGCGAAATGGTTGGCCCAGAAGTGAACTAAACGCTCAACGAACGGCGCGTTCGTGGTCAGCGCCGATGACAGGCGCGCACCGGTCATCGTGACGTAATCGACGCGGATCGCTTTCTGCAGCTCCTTCTTTTCGGGATCGACGATTGCCGCCTTCGTGGGCTCCGTGTTCATCGGCATAACGCCAGCCTGCTGCGGCATTCCGGTAACGAGCGACGCGGGCTGAACCTTCGGCCGTTCGGCGCGATCCATCCGCTGCTGCTCACGAAGCTCCGCCAACTGGCCGATGACATCGGCGCGGCTCGGGACAGCGGCGATCACCTGCGGGCGCGGCTGAAAGCTGCCGAGCTGGCTGAGCAGCCACGCCTTGGGGTCGGACGGAACGGTATCGGCTGGACGGGCGCCAAGTCCAAAGCGGTTAAGCGCGATTGCGGATGCAAGCATTGGGAAGTCTCCAGCTACTGCTTCCTCCGCACCGGCTTAACGCTCAATGAAATCGCGATTTTCCAAATTGAAAGCTTCTCAGAACCTGTCCGGCAGCTCAACCGGCCCAACCAACTCCTCGTGCCGCCGAAGAGCGAAACGGTCGGTCATACCAGCGATGAAATCGCCAATGCGGCGGACTTGTTGCACATTGTCGTCGGCTCGCCATTCCGGCGGGAGCAGCGACGGATCTGCGCGATATGCGGACGCGAGGTTGGCCACCACCCGGATTGCCTCCTCCCGCACCGCGACGAGTTCGGGCGCGTTGTAGACTCGGTCATGCAGGAAGCGCTTCAGCGCCTTTTCTTCTTCAGCCACCGCAGGTGAAAATCCGGCGAGTTGCAGTCTGGCGGCGTGCACATCCTCCGTCGTCTGAACGCCGGACTGGTGCACCCGCCGCTCGGTCTCAGCCAGCACGTCGCCGACCATCGTCCCGATCTGATCGCGGACCAGCGCCCGCTGCATCTTGTCGGGCGGAAGTTCGCCCTCCCGCTCCCGGATCGCGCGCCAATGCCGCTCAACCAGCGGCAGGTCGAGCAGGTCGTCCAGCTGAATCAGCCCTGCGCGCAGTCCGTCATCGATGTCGTGATTGTCGTAAGCGATATCGTCAGCCACCGCAGCAATCTGCGCCTCGAGCGAAGGCCAGCTCTCCAACTCGAGGTGGAACTCGGCATTCGCTTCATCCAGAGCCCAGGACGGGTGAGCGACAGGACCGTTGTGCTTCGCCAGCCCCTCAAGTGCTTCCCAGCTGAGATTCAGCCCCTCAAAACCGGGATAGGGCGTCTCCAGCTTGGTGACGATCCGGATCGTGTGTGCATTATGGTCGAAGCCGCCGGCATCGGCTATGGCCTCCTTGAGAGCATCTTCGCCGGCATGGCCGAACGGTGGGTGGCCGAGATCGTGCGCGAGGCAGAGGGTTTCGGTGAGGTCCTCGTTCAGCCCCAGCGCCCGGGCCATGGTCCGACCGATCTGCGCCACCTCCAGGCTGTGTGTGAGGCGGACGCGGTAGTGATCGGAATCCGGCACGACGAACACCTGGGTTTTATGCCGCAATCGCCGGAAAGCGATAGAATGGATGATCCGGTCACGGTCGCGCTGGAAGATGTCGCGGGGACCGCGCGGGCCATCGTCGCTTTCCGGATGGGCTCGCCCGCGCGAGCGCGAGGGAGCGGCGGCAAGCGCCGCCGCAAGGCTCATTGGCCGGGCAGCCTCGTCACCGGCTGGTCCGGATCGCTGGTCCAGTTGAAGGAGGAGATGTCGTCGCCCGACAGAGCCTCGGCGAACAGCCGCGCATCGTCGCCGCTGTGGAACGGCCCGATGATGAGCCGCGCTTTCTGCCCATCATTGGCAACATAGCCGCTGATCCCGGCGAACAGCGACGGGTCCCGCGACTTGATGCGCCGGAACTGGTCGGGGAAGGCGGCGGCGTTGCCGCTCGCGAGCTGGAGCCAGATCTTCCGGGCGCTCGGGTCACCGGCCACGCGGGCGATCTGCACTGGCGAGTTCGAATTCCTCACCTGCTGTATTTCCGGGCGCGAGATCGAGGCGAGCTGGACCGGCGGGGAGTAGCGGGCGGGAGGGGAATCGTCAGCCTGTGACTGCGATGAAATCACCGCCGGCGTGTAGGCCTGCTGGACCGAAGTTGCCGCTGGTGCAGGGGTGGGTTGAAGCATTTGTTCGATCGATGCCAGCCGATCGCCGGAGGCGGTGCCAGCAGCGGTCGGAGCCGGTGTCGGCGGGCTGGCGCTGGCATAGCTTGCAGCGTCGTTTTCCGGGAAGACACCGAGATGAACGGCCGCAGCCTTCTGCGCCGGTGTCAGCACAGCCAGCCGACGGAAGAACGGATCCATCCGGGCAGATGCACCGGGCATCACGAAATTCAGCGCGGTCTCTGCGTCCGCGATATTGCCGCCCAGCGCGAGAATAAACGCCCGCCCACGCTTCGCCGCGGGATCACTCCGCATCAGTAGCGGCTGGAGCATCGCGAGCGCCTGCGCCTGCTGTCCACTGATCGCCAGGCTGAGCGCCAGCCGGCGGCGTGCATCGTCCGGATTCGGACCGGAAAGCGCGGCGCGATAATCGCTCTGCGCCAGCGCCTGTTGTCCCATCAGGTCGTAGGCGAGGCCGAGATCGGCGCCAATGCTGGCGACACTCGCCCCCAACTGCTGAGCACGGGTGAAGTAAGGCAGCGCATCGGTCGCCTTGCCCGCCGCCACCAAGGCAGCGCCCATTCCCGCGGGAGGCAAATAGCTATTCGGATTGGCTTCCTGCGCCCGGCCGAAGAAGGAAGCCGCCGCTTCCGGATCGCCGGTTTCGAGCGCTGCCCGCCCAGCCGTGACAAGCGCCTGGAAATTGGTCGGATCGGTGGCGAGCAGGCGAACGTTGCTTGCAAGCACGTCGGCGGGGTTCTGTGCGTAGGCCGTGGCCGACTGCGCCGAAGCGGCAGCCGGAAGCGCAACCGCTCCGAGCGATATCATCACGAGCGCAAGTGCGCCGGTGCCCTTCATCGATTTCCCCGCATCAGCATCCCCTGTCCGACTGAATCTTACGGGAAGCTTTCTGCCTAGGCCGGTTACGGCGAACCGTGCAGCAGGGACGGCGGGACGGGCCCGCCGCGCCGGATTACTGGTTGTTCTGCCGGTTGAGGAAGCGCGGGATGTCGATCGGCTCCCGGCGCAGGCTCGCCTGCGGCTCGGAATCCTCTACCTGAGCCTTGGCTGCGCCACGAGCGATATTCTGCATCCGCTCGAACAGGGTCCCACCGGCGGCAGCCTGCGGCTTCTGATCCTTTTCGCGAGCGACCTCATCGTCGGCCGGTGGAGCGATCGGCGGAGCTCCGACCGGCGAGGTCAGGATGTCGTCGCTGTCGAGCAGGAGTTCATCGCCCTCGGTAACCTCGTCAGTCTCGGCAAGGTCGAGCGGCGGCAGATCCTCGGCCTCATCCGTTTCAGGCGCGGGCTCCGGCGCCGGAGCGGCCTTCGAAGCGGGAGCACTCTGTCGGGTCGGGAAGGTGAAAACCTTCGCCGGCTGCGGCTGGCTGCTGACCTCGGCATCGATCCCGGTGGCGACCACCGAGACGCGGATCTTGCCGTCGAGATCGTTGTTGAACGCCGAACCCCAGATGATGTTGGCATCCGGATCGACCAGTTCCTTGATGTGGCTGGCGGCCTCGTCGACCTCCATCAGACGCATATCCTCGCCGCCGGTGATCGAGATGATCACGCCCTTGGCGCCGCGCATCGACACGCCGTCGAGCAGCGGGTTGGAAATCGCCTTTTCAGCCGCCTCGATCGCACGGTTGTCGCCCGACGCTTCGCCGGTGCCCATCATCGCTTTGCCCATCTCGCCCATCACCGAGCGGACATCGGCGAAATCGAGGTTGATGAGGCCTGGCATCACCATCAGGTCGGTGATCCCGCGAACGCCCTGCTGGAGCACCTCGTCGGCCATCTGGAACGCTTCCTTGAAGGTCGTGTCCGAATTGGCGAGGCGGAACAGGTTCTGGTTGGGGATGACGATCAAAGTATCGACGTGCTGCTGAAGCTCCTCGATCCCGGCATCGGCCGAGCGACCGCGGCGCGCGCCCTCGAACGCGAACGGCTTGGTGACGACTCCGACGGTCAGGATTCCGCGGTCGCGCGCAGCCTTGGCGATGACCGGGGCAGCGCCGGTACCGGTGCCGCCGCCCATCCCGGCGGCGAGGAAGCACATATGCGCGCCTTCGAGAGCGCGTTCGACCTCGTCCAGCGATTCCTCGGCGGCGGCGCGGCCGATCTCCGGCCGCGAACCCGCGCCAAGCCCTTGCGTGATCTTGAGACCGAGCTGGATCCGGCGGTCCGCTGCGGAGGCGTTGAGCGCCTGCGCATCGGTGTTCGCGACGATGAAATCGACGCCCTGGACGTCCGCCGCAATCATGTTGGCGACGGCATTGCCGCCGGCGCCGCCCACGCCGATCACGGTGATCCGCGGACGAAGCTCGTCGACCTCAGGCCGGATGAAATCGATGCTCATATGCCCACCCCTGCAAAGATGACCCAAAAACGCGTTAGACCCGGTGCAAAGCTTTGAATCATCGCGAGTCGCAAGCCAAGCGAAAAGTTAATGAGCCGACAAAAAAGGCGCAAAAAAGTGGGGATGAGGCGGGTTTGCAGTCATTTGCAGTTTTGCTGCACTCCATAGGTTGGAGCCGGACGGCCGAGATTGGCGGAGAGCCTGGCGAACAGGCGGTCGCGCTCCTCGGCGGCGGCGGTGATTGATACGCGACGATTTGCGGTTGACGCGCTTGACGATGCTGCATGGGTGCGGGCGTCACCCTCGCGCTGCTTCGCGTCCGTGTTGGCAGCGCGGCGATCGCTTGCGCCCGAAGCCGCAGTCTAGGCCGCAGCGAGGACGGGATCGCGAGCTTTGAGCGCGTAGGCGGACTTGCGGCTCATCCCGGCCTTGCGCGCGGCGAGGGTGACATTTCCGTTTGCGGCGAGGGTGACGGTGAAGGTAGCAGTTTTGCCCGGCGACCATTCGTGGGAGCGGCGGGTACGGCGTGAGCGGCAGAAATACATGAGCGGCGCCTCATTTTGGGTGAAACGGTTGAGCCACCACGCAAGCACAGGAGAGGCGCTGTAGGACAGCGAAATTTGATGATGGGGGATGTCCGTTATCGGCCCGTTACGGACACAGGACATCTATAAACTCCGGGGTCCACTGTGCTGGCATTCCTCCTACCGCACATGCTCGAAGTGCTGTGCAGATGACAGCGCCGAGCGCGCCGCCATCTGCAGTTCAATTGGGACGAGCGGTACGCGTCACTTCACGCACTATGCCCGAGAACCCTCATACTCTCGTCAGTTGCCGTTTGCGTCACCAACCGCGTTGGCTGGTTCCGGATTTACCGTCATCCCGGTCTTGAGCGAATTGAGCAGCCCGGGATCCTTCAGCGCCCCGGTGTTGCGATCGATGATGGCGCCCGTATCCCACCACATCGGGACAATGCCGCGGTTGGCCGAAGCGTAGGTGTTATACTGCGCCCAATAGTTGGTGTAGGCCTCATTGCCTACGCCGGGACCAGCTGATTTCGGATACGCGCCAAATTCGCCCATGATGACTGGGACGCCCTTGTTGACGAAGTCCGCCTGGGCTTTGTCGAACTCCGTACGGGAATGCGCTTCATTGCCCCAGGTCTCGACGGCGCCGAGGTCGGTCGCGTTCGCGCCCCACTGCCAGATCGTCGTGTTGCCATCGTTGATCGTGAAATCATAAGGATCGTACCAATGCATCTCGACCATCAACCGGCTGGCGATCGAGTCGGACGGCATTGTTCCTTCGCCGCAAGTGTCGGGACCCCAATCGATATTCGTGGCGTACAGCTGGACGACCAGCGTGCGTGATGCGTTGTTCCCGCCGGTCGCTCGAACAGCGTTCACGAACGTCTGGTTGAAGCCCTTCTGAACCGTGCAATTCTCTGCCGTCGGCGTGGTGTACGTGTTCGGCATGGCAATTTCATTGGTGCCGGCGAAGATCAGGTGGTTATCGTAACCCTGGAAATAATTGGCAATCTGCGTCCAGAAGGATTTCAGCTTCGCATCGGCGGATGCTTGGTCCGCGTAGTCGGGGATGAGCCAGTTCTCGTGGTGCGTGTTGATGATCACATAGAGGCCGGCGTTCCGCGCATAGTCGACGACCTGCTTGACCCGGGCGAGCCAGAACGGCGCGATAGTGCCGTTGGCGTCGGCATATTGATACCATGTGATCGGAATGCGCACGCTCTTGAATCCGGCAGCGGCATAGCCATTGAATATTGCCTGGTTAGCGGCGGGATTGCCCCAGACGGTCTCTTTCGAATCCGAATAGGGCATCGTGTCCCATGTATCGACCGAATCCAGGGTGTTCCCCAGATTGATGCCCGGCCCCAATGCCTGGACGACCTGCTGGGGAGTGCCCAGCGAAGGCAGCTGCGGGGTCTTTGAAGGGGGCTTCGCACCTGCGCTACTCGCCAGAGCCAACGCTACCAGGGCTGTGTAAGCCACACGCCCGTGCACTCGGATATTGAACATCGACGGCCTCCTCCTCCTTGTAAAACCCTCTTTCACTAGTAAAATAATATTATTAATACAAGAGATTCATATCATCTTTTGTCAGGCCCGAGTTCGAGGGATCGTCGTGATGTCCATTAACTGTAACCCGTTGGATTCCGGAGATTTCTATGGACTAATCGCGCATCGTCCACGGCTTGCTTGCGCGCCTTGTCGGCCAATCAGGGAGCGACGCGCGGCGGCAAGCTGCCAGAGCGAAATAGTCGCCCGAGAAACCTTCGGTGTATGATGACGCCGCGAATGATCGGGTGCGCTGCCCAGAGCAAAAGTTCGAACTCCATCGTGGCACCGACAATGCCTTCGAGCTGGTCTGCGAAGTGGACGCGTGACGCTCTAGCTTAGTGTCCGCTTTCCACCCGTTGCGGACACCGCCTGCAGAGCTACATTCGGTGCATGAGACGGAAGCTCCTCGTGGCCATATTCGTCGCTTGGGAAGTTTACTGGGCCAACGTCTATCTCACCGCACCCAGCCCGACTCCGAGATGTCCCAACTCGGCGCGGAAATTGTGGGCTTGTGGTCACTGATCGTCGTCGTCGGGGCATTCGCGATGTGGTGGTGGATAAAGCGCTCCGTCTGCAAGGATCAGAAGCGGTTGTAAGGTCCGCTATCCACCCATTGCCACCTTCAACTGGAACGATGCGCTCACTTAGCCAAGGATAAGTTCAAACGCCCATCGCTGGCCGTTACCTCCTGTGCATGGCGGCATGGGGCATCGCCGGTGCAATACCAGATCTACAGTATCGACCCGGAAGGCAGGATCAGCGGCAATCGAACGATCCAGGCCGCCGGAGACAATGAGGCGATTCTCGCCGTTCGATCGATGCAAAGGCCGCTGAACACAGAGATATGGCGCGGCGACCGCCGTGTGTGCCGAATTGCCGGAGTCCGCCGCCTTGAGCCGAGGAGTGGCTCAGCGGACTAGACACTATCGGTGAGCATTCCGAACGCGATTGCCTATCGCGATTGAATGCCCGCTCCTCATCCGATTGCCGACAAACTCAATACGCCCTTACATGCCCGAAATGGCTTTGGCGGCCATCCACACCGCCATGCCCATCATGAAGAGGTTTTCCGTGAGCGAAATGAAGCCGAGCGGGACATTGCTGGAGCCGCCAACACACGCGCACTTGAGATCACGCTTGTCGATATAGACTGCCTTGATCACAGAGACCGCGCCAACGGTGCCGATGAAGAACGCCACAGGGACCGAAAGCCACCTCAGCGCACCTGCGAGCATGAGCACGCCTGCGAACGCTTCGGCATAGGGATAGATGTAGCTGTACGGCACCCAGCGTCGCGCCAGCAGGTCGTAATTGAGGAACATGGCCGAGAACTTCTCGACGTCCTGCAGCTTGAGCATGGCCAACACGACCATCGATAAGGCGATGAACCACTGAAGAGTGCGCCAGGCCAGCAGTTCGCCAGAAACGGCGTAGGTCGCCGCCGCGGCCGAAAGTGCCGTCAGTGCGAAGAGGACCAATACGGGCCGGTAGGTCGTTGCAGCGCGCTCCTGAACCCGCTTGCCGAGAAAGCCGCGCAGATCATCATAACCGCCGATCCGCTCAGCGCCGGTGAAAACCTGTGGCGTGGTCCGGACATCGTGCTTCGCCTTGAAGGCGTCGACTTCGGCACGAGTCGTCAAGCGGTGATCTTCGACATGGTATCCTGACCGCCTGAGCAGGTCCCGGGCCTTGAGTCCCCAGGGGCAGACATGGTCCGGCAGGATCATTCGATAGAGAATGGCCCTCTTCGCGGCCCCGGGATTTGAGAGGTCCGACACTTGACGCTCCTTGTGCACTGGCCGGTGACGATATAAGTTCCGTATCATGGTACAGAGTCAAGAGGCCCTTTCGCTGACCATAGGCAGGCTCGCAGCAGCCGGTGGCGTCGGAGTCGAGACGATCCGTTTCTATCAACGCAGGGGCCTTCTGAACGAGCCAACGCGTGAGGGCGGCACAAGACGCTACGGCAGTGAAGATCTCAGGCGGCTACGGTTCATCAGGCAGGCGCAGAAAGCAGGCTTTACGCTGGAAGAGATCGGCGAACTCCTGGAACTGGATTTGAGCCTCGATCGCGCCCGAGCGAGAGAAATGGCGAAGGAACGCATGGCCGCGCTCGACGCAAAAATAGCCGAGCTTCGACAGGCGCGGAACGCACTCGAACGGCTGGCGAACGCGTGTGAAACAGGCTCGCCGGGTCCATGCCCCATCCTCGAGTCATTCCAGGTCTAGAGCGAGCGCGTCCTTTCGATCCGCTGCCGCTGTTCAAGCTACTCCTGCTTTGGAGGGCCGGTGAATCCTTCGCAGCCAACTGCGATCACTCACTCGTACCGCAGCGCATTGATGGGGTTCGAGCGGGCGACCTTCATCGCGTGGCCAGCAACCGTCGCAATCGCGATCGCGAGTGCAATGGCAGCGGCGATCAGGAAGGGAACCGGGGTCAGCGCGATCCGCTGATCGAAGCCGTTCAGCCAGTCGCGCATCACCCACCAGGCGATCGGCCACGCGATCAGGTTTGCGATAATCACGGGCCGGCTGAACTGCCACACGAGCAGCCGGACGATGTCCCGAGTGCGCGCGCCAAGCACCTTTCGGATGCCGATTTCCTTGGTTCGGCGTTCGGCGGTGAATGCGGCGAGGCCGAACAGCCCGAGACAACCGATCAGCACCGCCAGCAGCGAAAAGGCCGCGAAGATCTCGGCGCGCGATTGCTCGGTCTTGTACTGCTCGCAGACCAAGTCCTCGCTGAACTTTGCTTCGAAGGGAACATCGTTCACGAGTTGCTTCCACTTCTGCTCGACCGCGGAGCGGATCGTTTCAGGATCGCCGCGATAGCGAATGAGCATCCAGCCTGGCCCTTCCCTGGCCTCGCGGTACATCAGCGGCTGGATCTGATCACGAACCGATCTGAAATTGGCATCGCCGACCACGCCGATGACGGTGAGATTCGTGGCGCTCACGTCCTGTGAATAAATGTTGCTTCGAAAGACCTTGCCGATTGCGTCCTGCGGCGATTTGTAGCCGAGCCGCTTGGCGGCAAGCTCGTTGATCACGACATTCACGCCGCGCGAGGCAATCGCCTGCTCGGCGGCAGGGTCGCTTTGCAACGGCAGAGTTTGGTCATCCGCCGGCCGGTTCAGATCGAACCAGCGCCCCGCCTCGAGCTTCAGACCCGCCGCATTCAGGAAGCCGGTGTCCACCTGATAATCGCCAAGCGTTATCGGCTTTGTCGAGCCAGGTGTCACAACTCCGTCGTTCCGGTTGTTTTTGGTTGAAATGCCGAGCTCGGTTCGGCCGACCGCGATGACACCCGGGATGTGCTTCATCTGCTCAACCATAGCCTCGCCATGACCGAAGAGTTCGGGCCGCCCGAGATTGTCCACCTGAAGGATGTGGTCCCGCTGGTAACCGGGATCCACGGTGCGTGCGAAAACCGTCTGCGCATAGACCACTCCAGTGCAGGCGATGAGGCCGATCGATACCGCGAACTGCAAGATCACTAGAGCCTGCCGGAGACGCCCTGAGCCCGGAGTCTCTGCAGCAGAACGGTTCGCCTTCAACACCTGCGCAGGCTGAAAACGGGACAGAAAGAAGGCGGGATAGAGACCGCTGGCGATCCCCACCAGCAAGGTCAGCCCGATCGCGGGCAGAAGCACGCCTCCGCGACCAAGATAATTCAGTGAAATGCCGGCATCGAGGAACGCTGCAAACGGCCGCACCAGCAACTCGACCAGCGCCAGCGCGACGATCATCGCGACGGCCGACACGAGTACGGACTCCGCGACGAACTGCGCGACCAGCTGTTTGCGCCTGGCGCCAAGCACCTTGCGCAACGCCACTTCGCGCGCCCGTTGGCCAGCTCGGGCGGTGGCCAGGTTGGTGAAGTTCACGATGGCCATTCCGAGGATCAGGACAGCGATAATAGCAAAAGTGGTGATGGTGCGGTGATCGTTACCGGGAGTCATCGCTCCGTTTTGAGCCTTCCCCAAGTGCACGTCGCGCACATTGACGAAATGGAAATCCTCGTCGTCGCCGGGATTGTAACGAATGCCCTCGTGAAACTCGTCAGGTATGTTGCGCTTCTTCCAGGCGGCGATTGCGCCTTCGAGCTGTCTTGCGTCCGTTCCCGGCCGAAGATCGACGTAGACGTATCCGGACTGCCAGCCCCACTGAGTCAGGAACTCTGGAACGTCCGCCCAGTAGCTGTTGAAGTCGGTTCTCAGGATTCCGTTCAGCTTGAGGTGTGAGTTCTTTGGTATATCTTTGAAAACCCCCGTGATCTTGTAATCGGCCGATTTCCCTTTCGACACCGCGGTGATCGTTCTGCCGACCACCTGATCGGTTCCGAACCGCCGGATCGCCTCCGATTGCGACAGCACCGCCGTCTGGGCCGCCGGGAGCGTCGTTCCCGACAGCAATGGCAGCTTGACCACCTTCAGGAGGTCATCATCGGTGATCACATAATCGTTCGAAGCCGATGCCTGGCCGTTCTGCATGATGACCGGCGAGCCGGTCAATGCGTAGCCGATCCGCTCAATCTGCGGAAAATCCTTCTGAAGCGCCCCCTTCGCCACATAGGGCGCCATCTGCAGGTACATCGGGTCGCCGCTTTGCGGATGGGGATACCAAGCCTGGAACTGGTAGGTATTCTCGGCGTCGGGAAGCCAATCATCGTAGCTCTTCTCGTAATGAATATAGAGCAGGATCATGATGCATGCCGCCATTCCGATCGCGAGCCCGGCGATGTTGATGATCGAATAGGTGCGGTTCTTCGCGAGCGCCCGAACCGCTACCGTCCAGTAATTTCGCCACATGGTCACTGCCCTTTGCAAAGCTTGGTTGTCTTGATTCAGGCGGCGCGGCGCCGTTCCTGGAGAATGCGGCCGTCGAGCATGTTGACCACCCGGCTCGCAAAATCGGCGTGGGCCGGAGAATGGGTGACCATGACGATGGTCGAGCCTTCCTGATTGAGCTGGCGAAGCATCCGCATCACTTCTTCGCCGTGCGCCGTGTCGAGGTTGCCTGTCGGCTCGTCCGCAAGGATCAGCTTGGGTTCGCCGACAAGAGCGCGAGCAACGGCGACCCGCTGCTGCTGACCTCCCGACAATTGGGTCGGGCGGTGCTTGGCCCGGTGGGCGATTCCGACCTTGTCCAGCACCCGGTCGACCCGCGCCTTGCGCTCGGAAGCCGGGAAGTCATGGTAGAGCAATGCCAACTCGACATTCTCGCGAACGGTCAGCTCGTCGACGAGATTGAAGCTTTGGAAGATGAAGCCGATATTGCTCTTTCGGGTCTGCGCGAGCTGCGCCTCACTCAAACCGGCGACCTCCTGCCCGTTGAAGATGTAGGAGCCGCCGGTCGGGCTATCGAGCATTCCCATCACGTTGAGCAGAGTGGACTTGCCGCAACCGGAAGGGCCCATGATCGCCACGAACTCGCCGTCGGCGATGTCCAGATCGACATCGTCGAGCGCCGTCGTTTCGACCGTGTCGGTACGGTAGGTTTTTGTAAGGCCGGTCATCGTCAGCACTGCATGGTCCTTTCTCAATCGCCGGAACTGAAGCTTAGGTGGTTCTTGTCGGTGAGGCCGCTGTAGGAAGAGGTGACCACCTTCTCCCCGGGTCTGAGCCCGCTCAGGACCTCGATGAAATCGCTGTTTCGGCGGCCGAGCTGCACCTGGCGCTTCGTCGCGCTGTTGCCGCCCCTATCCACGACGAAGATCCAGTTCCCCCCGGTGTCGTTGAAGAAGGCTCCGTTGGGGATCAGCAGCGCTTTCGAGGGATCGCCGAGTGTCAGCTTGGTCTGAACGGTCTGCCCGCGCTGCATGGACGGCGGCTCGGGGCCGGCAAACTGCAGATCGATCTGGAATTGGCCATTCTTGACCTGCGGATAGACCTTCGAGACCTTGAGCTGATAAGTTTTGCCTTCAATGTCGGCAGTCGCAGTTTGGCCGATCGACACCCGACCGAGATAATATTCGTCGACGTCCGCCTGCAGCTTGTCCCCACCGGCGCTGTCGATTTGTCCGAAACGCTCCCCCTGTTGAAGCGATTGGCCGAGCTGGATGTCGAAACCGCTGAGCTGGCCAGTCACCGGAGCCCGGATATTGAGCTGCCCCAGGCTTCCGCGCGCAATCCCCAAGCTGGAATTGAGCGAACTCGCCGCCGCACGAAGCTGACCTAACTGACTGCTTTGAAGGCTCTCATTCTCCGCGATGCTCTGCTTCAGGATCTGGAGCCGCTTCGTTTGATATTCGTAATCGTCCCTGGCGTCGTTGAAGGTCTTCGCCGCGACGAACCCCTTTTCGGCGAGAGGCTTGTAAAGTTCATATTGCCGCTTTGCCTTGGCGAGATCGGTTTCGGCCTGGTTGAGGTCGCGAAGATCGGAACTCTTGGTATTGGCAAGAGCCAGCTCCTGGCTGCGCATATTGTTCAATTGCTGCTCGACCTCCGTCTCCTTCTCGAGCGTCGACAGCTGAAGCTCCGCGTTTGAGAGGACCGCGAGCAATTGCCCCTCAGTCACCTGAGCGCCATCATCGACCAGCTTCTTCTGCACCTGTCCCCCCTCGACGGCATCGAGATACACGGTCAGTAGCGGTGTCACGCGGGCGCGCAGCGGCAGGAAATCGTCGAACGTGCCCTCCTGTGCTTCCGCAATGCTGAGCCGATCGCGGGCAACCGAGGCAGAATCCGCACGAGGGGCAAAGAGCCAGAACAGCAAAATCAGCCCGATCATCGCGGCAGCGGCACCCGCGATCAGGATCCGGCGGTCAAGCCGTTTGCGCTCGACGACGCGATCCATCGCGCCGCCGCTCACGGCTTCCGGCCGCTCCGGCTTGCGCAGTTCGACGAGGCTCATTGTCCACCCCCGGACAGCAACTGTCCGGAAATGGACGCTGACTCGCGATCAGTGGGGAGGGTTCGGTTCGAATGATGCGAGGTGCGAGCGAGTTTCATCCCCTTTATTGCTGCAAATGCCGTGCCAAACCGAATGGGTGGTGAGTCAACAAGCCCCACTGTTCGTTTCCGGACAGCTCCTTTACAGACGCGGCGTGGCTGACAAGTTCAAGCTCGCGGCGGTCGTCGACGACGATCCGGACATCGCCCTCGCTGCACGCCTGGCGCTGCGCGAGATTTTCGATCGGGTGGAGACATTGGACTCGCCCGCTGATTTGCTGCCATTACTGAAGCAGGAAAATCCCGACGCGATCCTGCTCGATTTGAATTTCGGGCGTGCCAAGACGGATGGCCGCGAAGGTCTCGATCATCTGGCGCGGATCAT
>Ga0105240_10006950_pt1 | contig 16531 bp, 14 predicted proteins | sample KBSC54metaG_FD_80426 | JGI IMG/M metagenome (GOLD analysis project Ga0105240, IMG submission 80426) | Corn rhizosphere microbial communities from Kellogg Biological Station, Michigan, USA - KBS C5-4 metaG | ecosystem: Host-associated > Plants > Roots > Rhizosphere > Soil | place: Michigan, USA... | reverse complement strand
GAAGCTGCGCGCTACGACTTCGTGCAGGTCCGGATCGCTCGCGAAGTCGTTCGGCAGCCCGCACGGACGATCGGGATTTGAGCAACCCAGCTCGATCACGGTCGGCGCGCGGCTCGCCTCATTGTAGTTGACGTAAAGGGTGGTGCCGGCGGCGGGGGTATAAGTGAAGCCGATGGCGGGATTCAGCCGGCTGTAGACATGATCGCCCGTGACCGGTGAGGACTCACCATACCCGTCGCCGAAATCCCCCAGGTCACTGTCGACACTGTAGCCATTCACTGTCTCCGTGCTGCGGTTGTAGCGCGCGGCAACGTTCAGATGGAAATATGCAGAGGGAGAAAACGTGTCCGTGAGATAGATGCCGAAGATTTTGTCGCCACCTCTGACGGAGATGGATGTCGGCCCATTGAACGCGCTCTGCACATAGTCGAGCAAGTGCCGCTCGTCAAAGAACCCGTACAGGAACGACTGGGCGAAGGCGTTCTGAGAGTCGGTATAGGCCGCTCCCAGGATGAACTGGTTTGCCTTCCCGAGCAGGTCGTCCGTGCCGGTGAGCTGCAACCCCGCGCCACTCGATCGCTGCGCCAGCCTGGAGACCTCACCGGCCGCGTTCGCGCAGTAAGCCAGTGAAGCGGTACTGGTGAAAGACGCGCTGCAATCGATCGGAGGCCCGGGATAGTCGCCATTCAGGTAGTTGTCGTTGTCGCTGCCGTTGTTGCTACCGGTGATGAGGCGCCGGTAATAGGCGTTGCCTGACAAAAGAAGGCGTCCGCCGAGACTCTGAGTCCCGGTAAGGTTGACGAAATGCAGGAGGTTCTGCGTGATATCCGGGGTGTAGCTCTGTTCCTTGAGGTAGCCGTACATGCTCTGCGGGATTGCACCGTTGCCAAACAGGTCGGTATCGGCGTAGGTGTAGCCGAGGTGCAGGTCCGTCTCCGCGGTCTGATAGCCGACTTTGCCGAATACCTGATACACCTGCGAGGTGGAGATGTCGCGCCAGCCGGTCTCGTAGAAGTAGCTTCCGGTTACGAAATAGTCGAACGGCCCGCGTGAGCCTCCGGTCTGCATTTGAAAGGAGCGGCGGCCGAAGGAGCCGCCGTACGCCTCGAGCTCAGTGCCCGGGCTGTTGCGACCGCTCTTGGTCTGGATCGACAGCGCTCCGCCCAGGGTATTCAGGCCGAATACGGGGTTCGAGCCGGAGATGAGCGAAACGCCCGCAATGGCGGATTCGGGAATGAGATCCCAGTTGACCGTGTCGCCGAAGGACTCGTTGACGCGGACACCGTCCACGTACACCGAGAGGCCTTCGGGCGTGCCGACCAGGGACGAGGCGGTAAAGCCGTGATAATTGATGTCGAGCTGAAAGGGATTGTCGGCGCTGTCGCTGACGTTCACGCCCATGAAGCGCTCGCTGAGATAGTGGGCAACATCGTTGACCTGCGCGCTTTCCAGATCCCGGCTGGTCGCCGTCTGCACATTCGCGGGAATCTGCGTGAGCGGCAGCCCAAAGCCCGGCAGCGGCGTGTTGGCGATGATGAGAACCTCCTGGAGCGCCGTGCCGGGATTGGTTGCGGCAGAGCCATCACCTTCTGCGTTCGCCGGGTAAGCGGCCGCGCCTGCCGTGAGACACAAAGCGGCGGCGATACCACCCGCTCCCCACCATCGCACTGATTTTCCCCTTACAGCCTGCGAGGCCCTCGGTGCCGGCAGATTCCGGCTCTCGCGAGCCGGGCGACGTTATCCCCGGCTTCGAGGACTATATCCCGGGGGGTACCGGGAATTTTTCCCGATTCATCCCGGCGCGAGGTCTCCGGGACATGAGTGTGCCGGAGGTGGCACATCGGACGCCTCGCGGGAGATCTGCAGCGGACGGAGAAATCCGGTCCTAACAGTAGGCGGGATGGAACAACGCCGCCACTGCCCCCGGATTCGAAGGAAAGTATCCGTGGAAATAGGTTGCCACGAGGCGCTTGTGGCGGTAGATGGCCTCGCCCGCAGAAGAGCCACGCGCGCGCTCGGTATGCGCTGACGGAGCCAGGCTCGTCGCGAGCGTGGAATGATGGAAGCTGTGGCCTCGCAGAATCCCGCCTGGCAGAGGCGCGCTCTGGTAGCCGATCGCCTGCAGGCGCGCGTGCAGCTGCGCATGGCCCGGAAGAATGCCTGCCAGGGTGGCGCGCTTGCCCCGGGCGTCCGTCAACGATTCGAGGAGGTAGAGCATGCCGCCGCATTCGGCATACACCGGCTTTTCCGCGTCGATGTGCCGCTGCAGCGCCTGCGCGAACGTCCGGTTGGCGCTCAGTTGCTCGAGGTGCAGCTCCGGGTACCCGCCCGGCAGGTAGATGCTGTCGACGGACGGCAGATCCGTCACGGCCAATGGGGAGAAGAAGACAACCTCGGCCCCCATCACGCGCAAGAGGTCGAGATTCGCCGGGTAGAGGAAGGAGAATGCCCGATCGCGCGCGACCCCGATGCGCACTCCCGCCAACATAGGCTCCGGCACTGGAACCTCGCCTTCAGGCGCGGACAGCTCGACGGCCGGCGGCAGGCTTGCGAGCCCGGTGTGCTCCAGCACCGCGGCCGACGCCGATAGACGCTCCTCGAGGTCGCAGATCTCCTCGGCCTGTACGAGCCCGAGATGCCGATCCGGCAGCTCGATGGCGGGGTTGCGCGTGAGGCCACCGAGAAACGGCAGGCCGGGAGGCATGCCTTCCCGGGTGAGGTTGGCGTGCCCCTCACCCGCCACGCGATTCGCCAACACGCCGTGAAAGGGAAGCCCGGGGGGATAGTGCGCGAGCCCATAGGCGATCGCACCGAAAGTCTGCGCCATCGCCGCGGCATCGATGACCGCGAGCACCGGTATCCCGAAGAGGCGCGCCAGATCGGCGCTGCTCGGCGTGCCGTCGTAGAGACCCATCACGCCTTCGATCAGGATGAGGTCCGCAGTCGCCGCGGCCTCGTAGAGGAGCTTGCGGCACTGCGCCTCACTCCCCATCCACAGGTCGAGCTGATAGACCGTTCTGCCGCTCGCTCGCTCGAGGATCATGGGGTCGAGGAAATCAGGGCCCGTCTTGAATACCTGGACCGTACGTCCGCGCGCGGCGTGATATCGCGCCAGCGCGGCAGTCACAGTGGTCTTACCCTGACCCGAGGCGGGCGCGCTGATGAAGAGAGCGGGGCAGCTCCTGCGCAACACGCTCAGCGCGCCTTGGGCCGCGATCCGCGGCGGGCTCTGCGGGACCTGTCGTACGGGTTGGAATCCGTGCGGTACTCGATCACCACGGGCGTCGCGAAGAGGTCGAACCGCTTGCGGAAGCTGTTGACCAGGTATCGCGTGTAAGCGTCCGGTACCGACGAGGTTTGGTTCCCGTGGATGACGATTCGCGGCGGGTTCCGGCCGCCTTGATGAGCGTACCGCAGCTTGATCCGCCGGCCGTGCACCAGCGGCGGCTGGTGTACGGTCAGTGCGTGCTCCAGCGTCCGTGTCAGCTCTTTGGTCTGCATCTCGCGCAGCGCCGCCTCGTAGGCCCGCACCGCCGACGCCATCAGCTCCCCAACCCCCGTGCCATGGCGCGCCGAGATGAAATGCAGGGGCGCAAACGGCACGAAGTCCAGCCTCAGCGCGAGCTGGCGATGAATCTCCTCGCGCTGATCCGCGGGGATCCCATCCCACTTGTTGATGGCGATGATGAGCGAGCGCCCACGCTGCAACGCAACTCCCAGGACACTTGCGTCCTGTTCGGTCACGGTGTCATGGGCGTCAACGACGAGGATTACCACGTGCGCCTCATCTATCGCCTGCAGCGTCTTCGCGACGCTTGCACGCTCGATGACGTCCTCGACTCTGGCGCGGCGACGCATGCCGGCCGTATCGAGAAGCAAAAACTTCCGCCCGTCGCGCTCGAACGGCACGAGAATGCTGTCCCGGGTGGTGCCTGGTTGATCGCTGGCGATGACGCGCTCCTCGCCGATGAGACGGTTGACGAGCGTCGACTTGCCGACGTTGGGCCGGCCGATGATGGCGATGCGGACACCCTCAGCAGCGGGATCCATCAACTCCGCCGGCTCCGCCTCGAGGCCGGCGAGAGCCTGGGCCATCAGATCCTCGCACCCCTGCCCGTGACTCGCCGCGATGGCGAGTGGCTCCCCGAGCCCGAGCACATGAAAGTCGGCGGCCACCACGTCCGGATCCAACCCTTCCGACTTGTTGACGGCCAGCGTCGTCGGCTTGCCGGACTTGCGGATCTCGCGCGCGACGAAGTCATCCTGCGGCGTGAGTCCGGCGCGGGCATCGACCAGCAGGATGAGGCGATCGGCCTCGGCCACGGCGCGTTCGGTCTGCGCCCGCATCTGTGCTTCGATGCCCTTCGGATTCTCGACCAGGCCGCCGGTGTCGATGACGACGAAGGGCATCGGTCCCACGCGCCCGAAGCCATACTGGCGATCACGCGTGAGTCCCGGGACGTCTGCGACGATCGCATCGCGAGTGCCGGTGAGCACGTTGAACAGGGTCGACTTGCCGACGTTCGGTCGGCCTACGAGAGCGACGATGGGCAGCATGTGGCTGCTGCGGGTGTTATTTGCGAGGCGAGATACGGTATGCCCTGATGCTGCCGTCGTCGTTCATGACCACGACCTCGTTACCCTCCGCGACGGGTGGGTTGCTGATGCGCTGCCTGCCGCTTCGCACTCGGGCGATGATGGCGCCGGTGCTCTTGTCCAGGAAGTGAAGGTAGCCCTGAAAGTCGCCGGTGACCACGGCACCATCGGCCACCGCCACCGCCGTGAGGCCGCGGAACTTTAGTGCCGACTGCCGCCAGATGACGGATCCGTTGGTGCGATTGAGCGCAAGGATCTCGCCGTCGGCCGTCGCCATGTAGGCTGCGTCGGTGCCCAGCGCCAATGGGCGATAGCTCGAGTTCTTGTGGGCCCACCAGGTCTGGCCGCTCTCCAGCGCCAGCATGGTCACGTTCCCGTGATATCCGACTGCGTAGACATCCTTGCCCGAAACACGCACCGCACCGTCCACATCCGCGAGTCTTTGGATCTCCGTGCGTCCATGGGGCGAGGCGACGGTGGCCTGCCAGACCTGCGAGCCATCAACAGGGTTCACTGCGAGCACTTTGCCGTCATCGAAGCCGCAGATGATGAGGTCGCCCGCGATGACCGGGCTCGAAGTGCCGCGCAACGACAGCGAGGGCACGTCCTGACCCGCCTCCCAGAGCTCATGTCCATCGGTCGGCGAAAGGCCGCGCAGCTTGCCGTCGATCGAGCGCACCGCCACGACTTTGTCGGAAATGGCGGGTGCGGAGATCACCGCACCGTTGATCTGCACCGTCCAGAGCGGCTTGCCGTCACCCGCGTTCAGTGCGACGACCCGGCCGTCGGTCGCGCCGACGACCACCAGGTTGCCGCGCTCCGCCGGTCCGCCCGAGAGCGGCAGCTTCGTGTAGGTGCGCCAAAGACGGTGACCGGTCTCGAGATCGAACGCCGCAACCTCGCCCTTATGACCCGAGGCGAACACCCGATTGCCATCGATGTCGATCCCGAGTCCCAGGCGCAGGCGCTTGGCGCCGCGATCGGATACCGAGCCGCTCCACATGTGCTCGATGCGCAGAGTCGATTTGATCGGACCGAGCTTCATGGGCTGGTCGGGCGCCTTGTTCTTCGAGCACGCAGCCAGCAGACACAGGGCGGCCGCCGTCAGGACGGTCCAGCAGCGCATCGATCTCACGGTGTTGGTTTGCAAGGCAGCGCTCACGGTTTCTTCGCCGTCACATCGGCAGAGAGGTCGGAAATCTTGAGATCGAGCAGCCCGGTATCAGTGGCATCCCCGCCCGTTGCCCGCGCCAGCTCGTACTGCACGAGGGCGGCGGATTTGTTGCCCATGGCGTAATAGGCATCACCCCGCACCTCGGCATACCGCGGTGCCAATGCACCGGGATTGGCGCCACCCAGGGTCGTGAGCGCCTGCGAGGGCTGATGCTGCGCGGTCTGCACTCGCGCGAGTCTCAGGCGGGCAATGAGCCTCAGGATGGCATCCGGGGAGTGGTCCATGACGTCCCGCAGCTCATCCGCGGCCCGGCCGAGCTCGTTGTCCTCGACGAACGCCTTGGCAGAAGCCAGCTTTGCCTGATCTGCATAGGGCGAGGAGGAGTACTGGCGCTCGAGATCCCCCAGCAGGACGAACGCCTTGGTGCGATCGCCCTGCGCGAACGCATTCTCCATCTGCACGAACATTGCGCCGGCCGCGAGGTCGGCGTTGTTCTCGTGGGCCTGCCACCACCGCCAGCCGCCAAGCCCCAGCGCGGCGATGGCCACACCGGCCACCATGGCCGGGCCGTTCTCCCGCAGCCACCGCTTGAGGGCCTCCCACTGTTCTCGCTCACTCAGTAAGTAATCGTCCACCACCCCTCCGCAATCATTCTGTCGGCGCCGCGGCGCCGGCGAGCGCCGCTTCGATCGCCGCGGCTAGCTCAGGCAGCGGGCACTCGCTCTGACCCGCCTCACGGCGCAAAGGTTTCACGGCCGCGACGCCACGCGCCAGCTCGTCATCGCCCAGGATCACCGCCAGCGCAGCGCCGCTGCGGTCGGCGCGGCGAAATTGCGCCTTGAAATTACCGCCGCCCAGGTTGAGATCGAACCTCCGTCCCGGAAGCTCATCCCGCAGCCGCTCGACGAGCCCGGTCCCGGCTGCCGTCGCGCGGGCGCCACTGACGACCATATAAACGTCCGCAGCACGTGCCGATGGGACCCGTCCGGTCTGGACGACTAGCTCCACGGCCCGCTCCATCCCCATTGCAAATCCGATCCCCGGCGTCGGCTCACCGCCCAACTGCTCGATGAGGCCATCGTAGCGGCCGCCGGAGCATACGGCATCCTGGGCGCCGAGTGCGTCCGTGATCCACTCGAAGACCGTACGGGTGTAGTAGTCCAGCCCTCGGACCAGCCGCGGGTTGATCCGAAACGGGATTCCCATGGACGTGAGGGCCGCGCAGAACGCATCGAAGTGCTCGCGTGACTCCGGGTCCAGATGATCGGTGAGCAGCGGCGCACCGGCGATGAGCTCGCGCATCTCGGGATTCTTGCTGTCGAGGATGCGCAGCGGATTCCCCTCCAGGCGCCGCCGGCTATCGGCATCGAGTGCGCCTTCATGTGCCCGGAAATATCCGACCAGGAGCTCGCGATAGGCGCGCCGCGAGGCCGCCGTGCCGAGGGAATTGACCTCGAGCCGTATCCGCTCGATGCCGAGCCGGCGCCAGAGCCGCGCTGTGAGTGCGATCAGCTCCGCATCCACATCGGGGCCGGGGATGCCGACCGCCTCCACATCGAGCTGGTTGAACTGGCGATAGCGGCCTTTCTGCGGCCGCTCGTGGCGGAACATCGGGCCGATACACCACAGCTTGTGCCGCTGGCCGCGCAGCATGCCGTTCGAGATCAGCGCGCGCACGATGCCGGCCGTTGCCTCCGGGCGCAGGGTCAGGCTCTCCCCGCCCTGATCGGGGAAGGTGTACATCTCCTTCTCGACCACGTCGGTAAATTCGCCGATCGCCCGCTTGAAGAGCGCGGTGTGCTCCACTACCGGTACTCGGATCTCCTCGTATCCATAGGAGGCGAGCAACTCGCGAATGCAAGCCTCCAGCTGCTGCCAGGCGCCGATCTCGGCGGGCAGCACGTCGTTCATTCCCCGGACCGGCTGGATTTCGACCGTCAACTCAACCTCCGTTCTTCCGTGGCGCGGCAAGCGTGCGTCCGTCGGCGGCAATCAGGAATCGGGCAGTGTGATCGGGGCGCACGAAGCGCGAAATCGAGGCCCCGTGGCCGCCGATCTCGATCGAGACGTCGCTGGCATCTCCCAACATCACGCTGAGCGGCGGCACCCCTTCCAACTTGGCTCTCGCATGCGCTGTCGACAGACCGTAAAGCAACCGTCGACCGGTTGCGTCGTAGATTTCCGTCCAGCTGTCGGCGGAGTAAGTGAGTACCACACCGATACTCCCCTGCGCCACCGCAGCAGGTTTGGCGCCTCCGCCGGTCAGGGCCAGGCGCACCGGCTGAGCGGCCTGCTGCGCCGCCTGCTGCAGCGGCACTTCGGCCTGGACGGTGACCGGCACCGGACGCGGGGCAACCGCACTCCACTGCTTGGACGACAGCGAAAAGAGCCACCCGACGATCCCCGCGACCGCGAATCCGATCACCACGATCACCGCCGGCGCCACGAACCGGCCGGCATCTGCCGGCAGCGCCTTGGGGATGCGTGTCAGGTCCGGCTGCGGGATCCGCTCGCCCTGCGAATAGAGCTCGAACAGTGCCTCCGGCGACTCCCCGACGAGCTCGGCGTAGTGACGCAAGTGCCCCTTGACGTAGACCTGGGCGCCGAGCGCCGCGAAATTCTCCGCCTCGAGCGCCTCGAGGATGTCCGGATCGACGTGCAGCTTCTCTGCGGCCTGCAGAATGGTGAGGCGGCTGCGCTCACGGGCGCTGCGTAGCCGCGCACCGATGCCTTCAGCCATGACGGTCAGCCCGGGTTGTGACCGAGATCGGCCAGCGCGTGAGCCTGGTCCGAGTCCGGGAAATCGAGCTGCAGCCGGCGCGCGTAGAGCTCCGAATCCAGCTTGTCCCCCTGTGCCCGGGTCACCTTCACGGCCAGCAGCAGCAGATCCGGGGTCGCCTGGTTGGAAGCGAGGAAGGTATCGATGTCCCGCCGCGCCTCGGTGAGCTTGCCCTGAGAGAAGTTGAGATCCGCGAGCTGCCACAGGGCTTGCGAGAAGTTGGGCCGTATCTGCAGCGCATCGCCGAACATCTGCATGGCCTCGACGTCCCGATGCGCAGAGCGCAGGCACACGCCCGCATTGTCGTAGGCAATCTCCGGGGTCATGTAGAGCGGGTTGCGCGCCGCACTGAGGAAGCTCTGTACGCCCTCATCGGTCCGGCCGACGCTGCAGAGATAGACCGCGTAGTTGTTCCGGTAGTCCGGATTCTTGGGCGCGAGCCGCAGGGCCTCACGAAATTCCCGGTCGGCCTGCTTCTCTTCCCGCATCCTTGCGAAAAGCAGGGCGCGCGCGCTGTGCACATTGGGATCGTCGGAGTTCTCCTCGAGCGCACGGTCGAGCTTGGTCTGCGCGATGGCGAGATCGCCGCGCCGCAGATAAGCGATTCCAAGCTCCGTGTTGTAGACAGCGGCGTCCTTGCGCTGCTGCACCTCCTGTTGACTCGCGCAGCCGGCGAGGATCCCTGCGAGCAGGGCGGCGGCGGCAATGAGGCCCACGGTTCCAGGCGGTTTTGTGCTCGGCCCATCCTGGGCCTTGCCCCTGCGGGGCCGGCTGCCGCCGTCCAAAATCGTTCCAGACGATTTTGTGCTCGGCCCATCCTGGGCCTTGCCCCTGCGGGGCCGGCTGCCGCCGTCCAAAATCGTTCCAGACGATTTTGTCATGCCTGCACCGCGAGTCCGAACATACGACTGCCGAGCCGTACGGTCGTACGGTCGATCACCCGTCCGGCGAGCTGGCCGCAGGCGGCATCGATGTCATCACCCCGGGTGCGGCGCACCGTCGCCAACACGCCACGGCGAATCAGCTCATCACGGAAGCGCTGCACCGCCTCGGGCGCGGAGCGGTGATAGCGGGTACCCGGGAAGGGATTGAACGGGATCAGGTTCACCTTCGCCGGGTGGCCGGCGAGGAGCTTGGCAAGCGCCCGCGCCTGGGCGGGCGAATCGTTGACGCCCGCGAGCATGACGTATTCGAACGTGACGCTGCGCCCGTTCTGCTCATCGATGTAATGCCAGCAAGCCTCGAGCAGCTCGGCGATCGGATGCTTGCGATTGATGGGCACGAGCTCGTTGCGCAATTCGTCATCGGGCGCGTGCAGCGAGACGGCGAGCGCGACATTGCTGCGCTCGGCGAGCTTGTACATCTGCGGCACGAGCCCCGAGGTCGAGAGCGTCACGCGCCGGCGCGAGAGATCGAAGCCGAAGTCATCCAGGAAGATCTCGAGCGCCGGGACGACGTTGCGGAAGTTGGCGAGCGGCTCGCCCATGCCCATGAGGACCACGTTGCTGACGATGCGCTCGCGCGCAGAGTCGTGGGCGAAGGAGCCGGCGAGCTCGCGGTTGGCGAGCCAAACCTGCCCGACGATCTCCGCGGTGGTGAGATTGCGGTTGAAGCCCTGCTGCGCCGTCGAGCAGAACGAGCAGTCGAGCGCGCAGCCGACCTGCGAGGAGATGCAGAGGGTGCCGCGGTCCGGCTCCGGGATGAAGACCATCTCGAACGCCTGCGAGGCATCCGCCCGCAACACCCACTTGCGGGTACCGTCGGCGGACTGCTGCGCAGTGACGATCTGCGGAGTCTCGATGCATGCGCGCTCGGCGAGCCGGGTGCGGAAGTCCTTGGCGAGATCGGTCATCGCCTCGAACGAGGACTCGCCGCGCTTGTACACCCAGTTCATGAGCTGGCGGGCGCGGAAGGGCTTGCTGCCAAGCTCCGCCACGAACGCCTCCAGCGCGGGGCGCGGCAGCCCCAGCAGATTCGTCGCGGTCGTGTCGGGAGCGGTCATGACAAGGCTTCGGCGGCCTCAGCCGCGCGGATGCAGCTCCGTCGCGCTGAAGAAATAGGCGATTTCACGGGCAGCCGTATCCGGCGCATCGGAGCCGTGGACCACGTTCTGCTCGATACTGAGCGCGAGGTCGGCGCGGATGGTGCCGGCAGCGGCCTTCTTCGGGTCGGTGGCGCCCATGATCTCGCGGTTGCGGGCAATGGCATTGTCGCCCTCGAGCACCTGCACGACGACCGGCCCGGAAGTCATGTAGCGCACCAGATCCTTGAAAAAGGGGCGCTCCCGGTGAACGGCATAGAAGCCCTCGGCCTCCCGCTCGGAGAGACGGATCATGCGGGCGGCAATGACGGTGAGGCCCGCCTTCTCGAAGCGGCGATAGACCTCGCCGATGAGATTGCGGCTGACGCCGTCGGGCTTGACGATGGACAGGGTGCGCTCGAGCGCCATTCGGGGGTCCTTTCAGGGTAACGGGTCGGAACGTAGCCCTACAGTTTACCCTTTGGGCGACCCGGGCCGCTATACGCTGAAACTCTCGCCGCAGCCGCACTCACCCTTGACGTTGGGATTGCGGAAGCGGAACGCCTCGTTGAGGCCCTGCTTGACGAAATCCACCGTCGTGCCGTCGATCAGCGCCAGGCTCGAGGGGTCGACATAGACCTTCACGCCCCGATCCTCGAATACCACATCGTCCGCCTGGACCTCATCGGCATAGTTGACGACATACGCGAAGCCGGAGCAGCCGGTCTTGCGCACACCGAGCCTCAAGCCGACGCCGTGCCCGCGGGCAGCGAGAAAGGCCCGGATTCGGTCAGCGGCGGATTCAGTCAGCGAAATAGCCATGAAACGTGATTCTATCCTGGCTCGGGCCAGTGCCGGGTACAGACCGCGAGCGCATCCTCGATCACCAGCAGGCGTCCGAGCTTCTCGACCGGAACGTCCAGGGCTCGGGCCCACTCCTCAGGCGTCCCGGGCGCCAGGTCCGCACGGCCCCGGCCGCGCAGCCGCTCGGCAACCCAGGCGGCGACAGCAAGAGTATGGGGACAGCCATAGGCCTTGACCAGTGCCCTTTTCACGATGCCATTCTCAACGCCGAGCCTGAACCTCACCCAGACCTCCTCACCGGCCCCTCCGGCCTCCCCGACGGCCTCCCCGTCGGGCCCTCCTAGAGGCTCTGACGCGGGCGAGAGAGTCCGCAGCCGCGTGACCTCCCGGCGTATGGCGGCCGCTGCCAGATCGATGTGCTCGGGGGCACTGAACCGCCCGAAGCTCACCCGCAGCGAGCTCTGGGCGAGCTGTGTGTCCCTGCCCAAAGCGCGCAGCACGTACGAGGGCTCCGCGGACGCCGAGTTGCACGCGGAACCGGTGGAGATCGCCAGCTCACCTACTCCCGTGATCAGGCTCTCGCCCTCGACACCCTCGAAGGACACATTGAGGATTCCCGGCACACAGGGCGCTCCCTCCCCGTTGGCGTGCACGCCGCCCAACTTGGCTAGTCCCTGCCAGAGGCGCTCCCGCAGCCCGACGAGCCGCGCGTACTCCGCGGCGAGTCCGCGGCGGGCGAGATCGCAGGCCGCTCCCAAGCCGACGATCTGGTGAGTGGGCAGCGTCCCCGGACGCAGTCCTCTTTCCTGGCCGCCGCCGAAGAAGATCGGCTGCAGGCGCGCCCGCGCTTCGCGCCGTACGTACAGCGCTCCGATGCCCTTCGGCCCGTAGAGCTTGTGTGCCGTAATGGACATGAAGTCGAGCGGCAATGCATGAACGTCGAGCGGGATCTTGCCGACCGCCTGCGCGGCGTCAGTGTGGACGAGAATCCCGCGCGAGCGGCAGACTGCCCCGATCGCGGCCAAATCCTGGATCACGCCGATCTCGTTGTTGACGAGCATGATGGATACCAGAGCCGTATCCGGCCGCAGGGCGGCAGCGATGGTGTTGGGATCCACCCTTCCGGTGCGGTCAGGCATCACCAGGCTGACGGTGAAGCCCTCCTTCTCCAGACGCTTCAACGGGTCGAGCACCGCCTTGTGCTCGATCCGCGAGCTCACGAGGTGTTGCCGCCCGGCCGGCTCGGCACGTGCCGCACCGAGGATGGCCAGGTTGTTCGACTCGGTGGCGCCGGAAGTGAAGATGATCTCGTCGGGCTCGGCGCCAATGAGCGCTGCGACCTCGGTGCGCGCCTGCTCGATCTGCACAGCCACGCGCCGGCCGAAAACGTGAGTGGCCGAGGAGGCATTGCCGGGCTGGGTGAGACAGCGCCGCATCGCCTCGGCCACTGCCGGGTCCACCGGCGTGGTGGCGGCATAGTCGAGATAAATGGGCTGCGATGCGTTCATGACCGTTCGGTGGCGGCGCCGGCACGGCGCCTGCGGCTCTGTACCGCGGTGAGAATTCCCCGCAGGATGTTGACTTCGTTGCGATCGAGCGCCGCCCGTTGGAAGAGGCGCCGCAGGCGCGCCATGAGGTGGGTTCCGCCCTGGGTGCGGTCGCGGAAATCGATCTCCTCCAACACCTGGGCGAGATGCTCGTACAGCCGCTCCATTTCCATCGGATCTGCGAGCGGGCCGGCCGCCGGTGCGGTCTCGATCTGCACGCCGCCGGCGCGCAAGAGCTCGTAGGCGACGATCTGCACCGCCATCGCCAGGTTGAGCGAGGGGTAGGTGTCGCTCGCCGGAATCCGGATGAGAAGGTGAGCGGCCTCGAGCTGCTCGTTGGTGAGACCGGCGCGCTCGGCGCCGAAGAGGACCGCTGTCGGGCCGCGGCGTGACTCCTGCAGCACCCGCTGCGCAGCATCCCGCACATCGGCCACGCGGAAGTATTGGTCCCGCGCCCGTGAGGTCGTGGCCACGATGAAGCCGCACCCGGCGAGCGCCTCCGTGACGGTCCCGACGACGCGTGCCTTTGCCAGCACGTCGTCTGCACCGGAGGCGCGCGCGCTCGCCTCGCTGTGAGGAAATTGTCGCGGAGCGACCAGAACCAGCTGCTCGAGCCCCATGTTCTTCATGGCCCGGGCCACGGCGCCGATGTTGCCTGGGTGCGAGGGCTCTACGAGAACGATGCGGATATCCGGACGATTCATGGCGATCTGCTACCCTACGCGCATCCGCGGCGGCCGCAAGGGCCCCGCCCCTTACGCGAGCTTCCGTGCACCCGCTTCTCAATATTGCAATCCGCGCCGCGCGCCGCGCCGGCGAAGTCATCGTCCGCAGCCTCAACCGGCTGGAGTCTTTGACGATCACCTCGAAGGGGCGTAACGACTTCGTGAGTGAGGTCGACCGCAACGCCGAGCAGGAGATCATCGGCATCATCCGTCGCCACTATCCGGACCATGCGGTCCTCGCCGAGGAGAGTGGCCGCAGCGGGGAGCACGACACCGTCTGGATCATCGACCCGCTCGATGGCACGACCAACTTCCTGCACGGCTTTCCGACTTTCGCGGTGTCGATCGCCTGCCAGCACAAAGGACGGCTCGAGTGTGCGGTGGTCTACGATCCCATGCGCCAGGAGATCTTCAGCGCAACGCGCGGCAGCGGCGCGCATCTCGAGAACCATCGGATGCGGGTCAGCAAGCAGCGCACGCTCGAAGGCGCGCTCATCGGCACCGGCTTTCCATTCCGCGCCAATACGAGCTACATCGATGCGTACCTTCAGATGCTGAAGGCGGCCATGCAGAGTACCGCCGGCGTGCGCCGCCCCGGGGCCGCGGCGCTCGATCTGGCTTATGTCGCAGCGGGCAGGATCGATGGCTTCTGGGAAATCGGCCTCTCGCCCTGGGACACGGCAGCCGGGACACTCCTCATCCAGGAGGCCGGAGGTCGCATCGGTACACTCACGGGAAGCGAGTATTGCCTGGGCGGCGATGTGCTCGCCGGCACCCCCAAGGTGTACGCGGCGCTGCTGGAGCTCTTCGCCCCGCACGTCCCCGAAGTCCTGCGCACCGCATAGGCAACTGATTTGCGCCGGCCTGCGGGAGCAGTGCGCCCGCCGCAAGCCGGCTTGCTGGCTTTGCCGCAATCGCTTGTGTAGAGTCCGCGCGCATGCGAAGCCAACTTTTTGCCACCAAGTCGATCGCCGAAATCAAGGAAGCCGACGCGGCGGGTCATCAGCAGTTGAACCGCACCCTGTCGGCCACGGCGCTCACCCTTCTCGGTATCGGCGGGATCATCGGCACCGGGATTTTCGTCCTGACCGGCACTGCCGCGGCCAACCACGCCGGGCCGGCGCTCGCGCTCTCCTTCATCGTCGCAGGTCTGGGCTCCGCGTTCGCAGGCCTCTGCTACGCCGAGTTCTCCGCGATGATCCCGGTGACGGGGAGTGCCTACTCGTACTCCTATGCCACGCTCGGTGAGGGCGTTGCCTGGTTCATCGGGTGGAATCTCATTCTCGAGTATCTGTTCGCCGTCGCGACGGTTTCCGTCGGGTGGTCCGGCTACGTGCTGAGCCTGCTCGACCAGTTCGGGATCCACCTGCCCTACGCGCTCTCGCATGCGCCCTTTGCCCAGGCCGGATCGGGCGCGAACAGCTTCTCCATCGTACGCACCGGGGCAATTCTCAACGTCCCGGCGGTCGTGATCGTGGCGGTGCTCGCCACCATCTGTTACGTCGGAATCAAGCAGTCTTCGGCGTTCAACTCGGTCATCGTGGCCATCAAGGTCATTGTGGTGCTGCTGTTCGTCTTCCTCGGCGTCGGGTACATGCAACACGCCAACTGGCAGCCCTTCATCCCGCCGAATGCCGGCACTTTCGGCGTCTTCGGCTGGAGCGGCGTGCTCGCGGCCTCCGGCGTGATCTTCTTCGCCTACATCGGCTTCGATGCCATCTCCACATGTGCGCAGGAGACGAAGAACCCGCAGCGCGACATGCCGATCGGCATTCTGGCGAGCCTCGTCATCTGCACCATTCTCTACGTCGCAGTCTCCATGGTGCTCACCGGTATGGTGAGCTACACGAAGCTCAACGTCTCTGCCCCCCTCGCCATCGCGCTCGATGCCTATCCGGCGTTGCGCTGGCTGGGTCTGCCGATCAAGCTCGGCGCCATCGCCGGAATGACCTCGGTCATGTTGGTGATGACCATCGCCCAGGCGCGCATCTTCCTCTCCATGGCGCAGGATGGCCTGATGCCGAAGGTTTTCGGTCGCGTGCATCCGAAGTTCCGGACGCCCTCGACCGGTACCGTGGTCACCGGAGCCTGTGCCGCGATCGTTGGCGGCCTGTTCCCCGTCGGCATCCTGGGCGAGTTGGTGTCGATCGGGACCCTGCTGGCATTCGTGACGGTATGCGTCGGCGTGCTCGTCCTACGCTACACGCGTCCGGAGCTGCCGCGCCCCTTCAGGGCACCGTGGCCCTGGTTCACGTGCATCGCCGGCGCGGTCATCTGCTTTGGGATGATGGCCTCCCTGCCCATCAGCACCTGGATACGCCTCGCGGTCTGGACTTTCATCGGCGTGCTGGTGTATGCCTTCTACGGCTACCACCACAGCAGGGTCAGAGCGCAGAAACGCACGGCCTAGCCGGCCGATCCGCGGCCGGGCTGGGGCCAACCCAACCCTCACGGCAGATGATCCGCCGCAGTCTTCTTGACCGTGGGGAAGATGTGCTCCGCGGTCAATCCGCACTCGAGCGCCACGGCGCTCGAGATGTAGATCGAGGAGTACGTGCCGGCCAGGATGCCGATGAGGAGCGCCTCCGAGAATCCCTTGAGCACGGGACCGCCCAGCACGAGCAGCGCCACCACGACGATTGCCGTTACGACCTTCGTCATGATGGTTCGTGACAGCGTCTGGTTGATGGATTGATCGAGCACAACGTTCGGCGGCAGGCGCCGGTTGCTCTCGAAGCGCTCGCGAATCCGGTCGAACACCACCACCGTGTCATTCAGCGAGTAGCCGATGACGGCGAGGATCGCCGCCACCACCGCAAGATCGAACGAGGTCTGCGAGGCCGCAAACCAGCCGAGCACGAGGATGGGATCGTGCAGCACCGCGAG